>OIXH01002440.1_pt1 | contig 18432 bp, 15 predicted proteins | sample 1587741 | NCBI WGS metagenome assembly OIXH01 (sample SAMEA3888916, study PRJEB22519) | human gut metagenome | biome: human gut; feature: human-associated habitat; material: faeces | place: Denmark | collected 2011 | reverse complement strand
CCTTGCTCTGCTTCGGAGTGGGGTGCAACGGCGCAAAATAATGCAGCCTCTTTTCATCAAAAACTGTACCCCTCTTGAATTTTCTGTCAAAGTTAGTGTTCTTTGCCATTGAAGTATAATCTGAACCTTTGCGGTTCGGATTCGAAGAGTCAATCTCCACCAAAAGTCCACCGTAATTTTGATAGAATTACGGTGGGCTTTTTTATCATTTCTTGCTCAATGCTTTCTTGAATGATATAATAAGTGTTAAACAAACTGGAATTTGTAAATCTGTACTGCAAGCTTGGAAGGCACGTTTGATGAAATGCAGTAATTAATAGTCAACTTCGGGGATATGAGACCGGAGAAAGCACATTTTACATAAAGGAAGAAAACGAAAATGATAGGACTCGGAACAATTATAAACAGTACCAGTATAGTGGTCGGTGGGGTTATAGGCCACTTTGCCGGAAAGTTGTTTAAGACCGATCAGCAGGAGTCACTTAATAAAGCCTGTGGAATCAGCGTTCTTTTTATAGCGATTGCCGGAGCAATGGAGGGAATGTTGAAAATCAGCGACTCCGAAATCAGCAGTGGAAGATCAATGCTGGTGGTATTGTGCTTTGCTTTGGGAACGATTATCGGTGAACTGATCGGGATTGAAAAAGGCTTTGAGCGTTTCGGCGAATGGCTGAAAAAGAAAACCGGAAACAGTGGGGACGCAAGTTTTGTAAATGCATTTGTAACGGCATCTCTTACCGTTTCAATCGGAGCTATGGCTATCGTCGGAGCAATACAAGATGGCTTGCTGGGAGATTATTCAATGCTTGCAGTCAAATCAGTGTTAGACTGTATTATCATTGCCGTAATGACATCTTCTATGGGCAAAGGTGCAATTTTTTCTGCGATTCCGGTCTTTGCTTTTGAGGGATGCATAACGCTGCTTGCAAAGCTGGTTTCCCCCGTAATGACACCGACGGCAATTGCTTATTTATCACTGATTGGGTCAGTTCTGATTTTCTGTATCGGCGTAAATCTTGTATGGGGCAAAAAACTTAATGTCGCAAACATGCTTCCGGCAGTGCTTTTGGCAATCGCAGCAGCATATCTGCCTTGGAATTTTTAAGGAGGTGGCACGATGAGTGATTACAGAATCAGACCGATTACATCCGCAGACGATCCGAAAATTGCAAAAATCATTCGTGATAACTTAGAGTGTTTTCATCTTGATATTCCCGGTACTGCGTATTTTGATAAAGAACTGGACTCGCTCAGCAAATATTACAATGCCTTGCCGGAGAGAAGAAGATACTTCATTGTTACAGACCACAACGATACCGTTATCGGCGGTGTAGGGATTGCTGAATTTGACGGACTGGATAATTGTGCAGAAATTCAAAAACTTTATCTTTCGGATGCGGCAAAAGGAAAAGGGCTTGGAAAAAAACTGATGCAGACAGCCGAGGAATTTGCATTGACTGCAGGGTACAGACGGTTGTATCTGGGAACGCATTCAAACCTCGAAACTGCACTCGGACTTTATGAAAAGCTCGGATTTCATCAAATCGATAAGCCGGAAGCCGTGCTTCACAGCGCAATGAATCGGTTTTATCTAAAAGAATGATAACTCGGCTGAGTCGCAAACTTCCGGTTTGTCGCAGCGTTTCAGCCTTGTTTTGCTTCGGAGTGGGGTGCAACGGCGCAAAATAATGCAGCCTCTTTTTATCGAAAACCGTACCCCTCTTGAGTTTTCTGTCAAAGCTAGTGTTCTTTGCCATTGAAGTATAATCTGAACCTTTGCGGTTCGGATTCGGAGAGTCAAACTCCACCAAAAGTCCACCGTAATTTTGATAGAATTACGGTGGACTTTTTTATCATTTCTTGCTCAATGCTTTGTCAGATGATATAATTAGGGCAATAAATCGGTATTTGCGGAGGACAGTTTATGTTAAAGTTTGTTTTACCGACAGAACAGGATAAAGATGATGTTTTATCATTCTATGATGAAATTGAAAGAAGCGGCGGTGCGTGCATTGGTATCGGGAATTATAAAAACTATGACCTGTGGTTGACCGGGATGCAGAATAGGCATACCGGAAAGAACCTGCCCGAAGGCTATGTACGGGAGAACTTCTATCTCTGCTATGAAGGAAACCGTTTGATTGGAGTGTTTAGCCTGAAGTTCGAGTTGACAGAGTTTTTGTTGAACTACGGAGGACACATCGGCTATGCCACCCGTCCTTCTGATCAAAACCGCGGTCTGGCAACGCAAATGTTGAAGCAAGGATTAGAACTTTCAAAGGAATTCGGTTTTGAACGCATTCTCTGCATCTGTAACAACGACAACTACGCCTCCGAAAATGTTATTTTGAAAAACGGCGGCGTATTCGAAAACGAACTGTACGACCCTGATGAAAAGGTTACAGTCAAACGATTTTGGATTCAGCTATAAGAGATACTACAACTTCCGATTTGTCGCAGCGTTTCAGCCTTGCTCTGCTTCGGAGTGGGGTGCAACGACGCAAAATAACGCAGCCTCTTTTTATCAAAAACCGTACCCCTCTTAAGTTTTCTGTCAAAGTTGGATTATTTGCCGATGTACTCGAACCTCCGGCGGGTGACGCCGTCGCGCGTCACCGTATCGTTCCACATTGATACCGGCCGCACCCAAATTTCGCCGTCGCCGTACAGCGCACGGTACACCACCATAGGCTCCAGCGTTTCGCTGTGCTTTGCAACGCCGATAACCTCGTATTCGTTACCCTTAAAATGCCGGTATCGTCCTGTTTTAATTTCGTCCATACATGCTCCTTCTTTGTGATAATCAGTCACATTGTTCTGTAAAAAGCCTGTTAAGCACAGGCGTCTGCCGAAGCTGTGCCGCGCGGCGTCAGTCCAACACTCCGCTGCCGAGGAACGCTGCCGCCGCAGTAGCGTTCACCTTAGCGTATGTGAATGAGTAATACTCGACCAGCTCATTCGACTTGTTGAAATAGCCGCGGTAATTCCGCAGGCCGTTTTCGTCGTAGTCGTACATATAGCAGTCGTCAATAAATCCGTTGACAAGGTGCTGTTTCTGATACAGCCTGCCGTCGGAATTTTCGGCAAAATTATATCCCTCGGTATTTGAGTTCTTATCGTTGGTAATGCTGACGGCGTATATTTTCCCCTCGTTGCTCTGATACGTCCATGTGTAAACAGCGCTGTCCCCGACCTTTTCGACCGTTTTTTCGGTCAGAACGCCGCTCTCGTTATAGGTATAGCGCGATGTCGAACGCAGCGCGTCACCCTCATAATAATACTCGGTGTCAATTTTTTGCAGATTGTTGTAATCAAAGAGGGTGTAGGATTTTTCCTTGCCGGCCTTGTCGTAGTTTGCAATTCGAGTTACCAGCCCGTTTTCGTCGTAGTCGTATACGGTACTGCCGGTCTTGTAATTGTTTTTGTCAAAGAAGTTGACCGTTATGACCCCGTCGGCGGAGTAGTCAACGTCGGCGGTCGATTTTTTTGCTCCGCCGGGCGAGCAGATGTAATACCGCGTTACCGAGTATTCGCCCTGCTCATTTGCCTTGTCGGATGTAACATCCGACGGCGAATAATCGGAGCTTTTTATATCGCTTTCGGCCGAGGTTGCCGCAGCGGACGAGCCGTCTTTCGCCTTGCTTCCGCCACAGGAGCAAAGGCACAACAGCATACTGATGCAAAGCAGAGCGCAAATTGATTTTTTCATATCGTATAAATCCTCCGTATCATGAACCGGTTTTTTCCTTTTTCAGAGCAAGCTTGCGGACAATAGCGGTCGCAAGCACTCCGAACAGCACGCCAAGCACTATTCCGGCGAACACGTCGCTCGGATAATGAACGTACAGGTACAGCCGCGAAAATGCAATAACGATCGCCAGTATCATTGCAGGAATCCCCATTCGGCGGTCATTCAGCATCAGCACGGTCGCCGCCTCGAACGAGGCAAGCGTATGCCCTGACGGAAACGAGTAGTCGGTCGGTTTTGCAATAAGCAGATCGACGGCGGTATTAATATCGTATGGACGAATACGGGCGATAATCGGCTTCAGTGTCAGGTTGCCGACGAGCAGCCCGAATATCAGCGCCAAGCCCATCATGCGCCCGACGCGGCGGTATTTTTTTGTACACAGCAGTATGATTGCCAACGCGATCCACAGTATTCCGGCGTCGGCGGCATGGGTGACCGTTGACATCACGGCGTCGAGCGGAGCACAGCGCATATGCTCGCGGATAAAATCAAGTATCAAAAAGTCATATTGCTGTATCATAGCGGGATTTCCCCCTTTTATAAATCTTCCTGCCTGTCCTGAACGGCGAGTCGCCGTACCGCCGCCTTTCGGCAACTGACGGATCTGACCGACAGGCTGTGCGAGACGGTGCAATCTCTATGTAATGTATATTACACGCCGCAAAAGCAAAGCATGTTGCTTTCTCGGCAGGCGCATATTTACTATATTATACCACACGCTCCCGCATTTTCAACACTGCCGTATGCCGAAATATTGCCGTGCGGCAGCTTTTGTGATATAATTGCGGCATACATTTAAAACTTGGGGGTAAGCGGCGTTGAATGACCTGTGGCAACGACTGAAAAAGGCGCAAAAACCGATATGGCTGTACGGCATGGGCGACGGTGCGGACAAGATACTCGACCGCCTGCATGACCGCGGCGTTGAGGTAAGCGGCGTTTTTGCAAGCGACGGGTTTGTGCGAAATCAGCAGTTCCGCGGCTTCACTGTTACGAGCTACGCGGACGCAAAGACGCGCTCGGGCGATATGATCGTGCTGGTCTGCTTCGGCAGCTCGCGCGAGGATGTGCTGGACAACATCCGCCGCATTGCCTCCGAGCAGGAGCTGTATGCGCCCGATGTGCCGGTTATCGGCGGCGGTACGTTTGACAGCGCCTACGCCGCCTCTCACGGGAACGAGCTTCGCAGCGTCTACAATATGCTTGCCGACGAGCAGTCGCGGCTCGTTTTCCGTGAATGTGTCGCCTATCGGCTCGACGGCAACATTTCGCACCTCTTTGCCTGTGAAAGCGATCCGAACGAGGCGTGGAGCAGCATTTTGCAGCCGTCGGATGAGGAGCGGCTGGTCGATCTAGGTGCGTTCAACGGCGATACGGTGGCTGAGTTTTTGGCTCACACCAACGGTCGGTATAAGCACATTTACGCCGTCGAACCGGGCAAAAAGAGCTTTGCGCGGCTTCAGACACGGCTCGGCGGCATGGATAGGGTAGACCTGTTTAATCTTGCCGCCGCCGAGCGGACGGGCGAAATCGTGTTCAATACGCACGGCGGACGAAATCACGCCGCCGTGTCCGCAAGCGGCCGTGATCAACTGTCACACACCCCTACCGTAAACGGCAGTAGCCGAATATTACTCGTCCCCACAGACAGCAATGTACAGCCGCCGCATCCCCACGCCACAAACGGCAGAAAATTATTGCCGCGTACCCACGCCCCAAGCGGCCGTGATCAAATGTCACACGCACGCATTGAGCGTCTGCCGTGCGACAGCGTGGACAATTTGCTCGGCGGCGCGGCGGCAACCATAATAAAACTGGACGTGGAGGGCTGCGAAGCGGCAGCCATCGAGGGCGCGCGCCGCACCATCGAGCGCTTCCGTCCGAAAATACAGGCGGCGTGCTACCACCGCGTGGAGGATTACTTTGCCCTGCCGCTGCAGGTCGCCGCAATCAGAAATGACTATCGGCTGTATATGCGGCGCTTCCGCGGCGTCCCTGCGTGGGATGTAAATTTCTACTTTATTTAGCGTATTCATACATATTATACAGTGCATACATGAATATATACATCATATACAATTATATAAATACATCACCGAAACAGGCGTTTTACGCGATTTAAACGGGCGCCGACCACCGAAAACGCCTTGTTTGTAGGCAGTACGCCCTACTGTCGCAATAAAAACGGCGGCGATGTTGTATGTTTTGCTGAAAATGCATAAATATTAAATTTCCGCTTGCATATTTGTAAAAACGGTGTATAATTATACTCAAATCAATTCAAATTATTTTTAAGGGGTATGAAATATCATGAAAAAGATTATTGCACTCGTTCTTGCAGTCGCCATGATGGCTGTCTGCTTCGCGTCCTGCGGTCAGGACAACGCCGACACATCCAGCACAAACGACACTTCTAAAAAAGAAGTTCTCACTATGGCTACCAACGCCACCTTCCCGCCCTATGAATACTACGACGGCGAAAAAATAATCGGCATCGATGCCGAGATCGCTCAGGCTATCGCCGACAAGCTCGGCATGGAGCTGAAGATCGAGGATATGGAGTTTAACTCCATTATCTCCTATGTCAACTCCGGCAAAAACGTATTCGGCATGGCCGGCATGACCGTTACCGAAGACCGTTTGAAGAATGTTGACTTCACCACCTCATACGCCAAGGGCATCCAGTCGGTCATCGTTAAGGAAGGCTCGTCCATTAAGTCTCTTGACGACCTCAAGGGCAAGAAGATCGGCGTTCAGCTCACCACAACCGGCGACATCTACGCTACCGATGATTTCGGCGCTGACTATGTTGTTCAGTACAACAAAGCTACCGACTGCGTTCTCGGACTGAAGAACGGCGACGTTGACGCCGTTATCATCGACAACGCTCCCGCACAGGTATTTGTTGAAGAAAACAAAGGTCTCGTTCTGCTCGACACCGAGTACGCCAACGAGGACTATGCAATCGCCGTTAAGAAGGGCGATTCCGAGTTTCTTAAAAAGCTTGACGACGCTATCAAGGCACTTATCGCCGACGGCACCGTTCAGAAGATCGTCGACAAGTACATCCCTGCGAAGTAATTTGAGCGGAGAATAAATCAGCATAAAAAGGGGCGGCCTTTGTTCCGCCCCTTATCGCAGTTTTTGAAAGGAATTTTACTATGCATTTTTGGCAGCAGAATTTCTGTAACAAGTTTTTTGACGGTATCGCCCGGTGGTGGCAGAATTTCAGCGATCAGTTTTACACCAACTTTATTGAAAAGGATCGCTGGCAGTACCTGACCGGCGGTCTCGCCAAAACACTGGAGATCACCCTCTTTGCGGTTCTGATAGGCATAGCGCTCGGCTTCATCGTGGCAATCATCTGCTCCACCCATGAGCAGACGGGCAAAATGAAGTTCGGCAATGCAATTTGCCGCATCTACCTGACCGTTATCCGCGGAACGCCTATGGTCGTGCAGCTCATGATAGTTTATTTCATCATCCTGCTGCCCCTCGGCGTCAGCAAAATGGTCACCGCCGTGCTCGCGTTCGGCATCAACAGCGGCGCCTACGTTGCGGAAATTGTCCGCGGCGGCATCATGTCCATTGACAAAGGGCAAATGGAAGCCGGCCGCTCGCTCGGCTTCGGCTACGTTGCGACCATGTGGCACGTCATCATTCCGCAGGCGTTCAAAGCCGTGCTGCCCGCGCTTGCAAACGAATTTATCGTACTGCTAAAAGAAACGTCGGTCTGCGCGTTCATCGGACTTAACGACCTGACGCGCGGCGGCGACATCATCCGCGGCGTTACATACAGCGACTTCATGCCGCTTATCGCGGTCGCACTTATCTATCTCGTTATGGTAATGGTGCTGTCGTATCTGGTAAAGCTGCTCGAAAGGAGGCTGCGTAACAGTGACCACTGAAAACACTTTGATAAGAGTCGAAGGGCTGAAAAAGTATTACAAGGGCGAGGCTATCAAGGCGCTTGACGGCGTTGATACCACCATCGACCGCGGAGAAGTGGTCGTCATCATCGGCCCGTCCGGCAGCGGCAAATCGACACTGCTGCGCTCGCTTAACCTGCTTGAGGTGCCTACCGACGGCAAAATTTTCTTTGAAGATGTCGACATTACCGACAAAAAGGTAAATATCAATCTCCACCGCCGCAAAATGGGCATGGTTTTTCAACACTTTAACCTTTTTCCGCACATGACCATACTTAAAAATATGACCATTGCGCCGATGAAGCTGCTCAAGCTGTCGCAGGAGGAAGCTGAAAAACGCGCAATGGAGCTGCTGAAAGTGGTCGGCTTGGAGGACAGAGCCGGCGCATATCCGAATCAGCTCTCCGGCGGTCAAAAGCAGCGTATCGCTATCGTTCGCGCGCTGTGCATGCGCCCCGACGTCATGCTTTTTGACGAACCGACCAGCGCTCTTGACCCCGAAATGGTCGGAGAGGTTCTGGATGTTATGAAACAGCTCGCAAAGGACGGCATGACCATGATCTGCGTGACCCACGAAATGGGATTTGCGCGCGAGGTTGCCAGCCGCGTCATTTTCATGGACGGCGGCAGGATCATTGAGGAGGGCACGCCGCAACAGATTTTTGAAAATCCGCAGTCGGAGCGTCTGCAAGCATTTCTCGCAAAGGTGCTGTAAGCATCCGTCGGCAAAAGAGGGTAGCAAAAACGCGCATATAAGGGTTAGTTATTACGGTAAGTTAAGCGGCATAGCAAGTTATTGTTACGGCAAAAACCTTTCAATAAGCCAGTCGGCACAACAAGTTCGTTGTTCAGTAAAAAAACTTACAATGAATAAAATCGGCAGGTTTGTTTCCAAACCTGCCGATTTTTTATGTGCTTATGCGCAGAGCTCCATTGATTCACGCTCCGTGACACAAGCCCACGCAACAACAACCTGTTTATCCTCCCTCACACACGCCGCACACGCTGCATGCACAGCCTACATTTTGAATTTGTGCTGAATTATTGTCGTTTGCACGGGCTGCGCGTCGCTATCAAACCACACACGCGCATTGTGCTACACATTCACATCTCAGCACCCGTTTGCACACATCAACGGTGCCCTATGCCGTCCCATCACGCGCACCGTGGCACAACTCCATGCAACCCACCCTCGATTTTACGCACCATGCAACTGCCACCACTATGCCCACTCAACCACAAAGTAACACCAACTCACACGCACACAGATATCCACTCACATGCCCCATGCTGCCCATTCACATAGCACATCGCGCACTATGCTTGACGTTCAATAACCGCCGCACAATAATTCACTCCACATGCGACACATTTCCGCTTTGCCGTATCTTTTACTCTCGCTCTATCACGCGCGCCGCAACCCATTTCACACTATGCACGGTTTTCTGCAAAATGCGTTGGCACATTTACGGCGACCGGCATATACTGAAACAGGGGGAATAAAGGCGGGCCCGTTAATGTGCCGGTGGCGGTGTCGTCAACGCCCATGTGAGCAGCCGCACAGTGCTGATTTACCCCCATAATATAGGAAAGCGGCGAAGAACGATTTCGTTCTTCGCCGCTTGATTTTATGTAAACAAATTTTAGTATATGTTTTCAGCCGCCTGTAATCATTCGGGCGTACCGAGTATAAATTGCTGAAGTATCAGCAGATCGGTGCTGGTGATCTTTCCGTCGCCGTCCAAATCACGCACATCTCCGGCACCGGTCAAAAGATACACCTGCAGCGTCAGCAGATCGGAACTGTCGACCTTGCCATCGCCATTTTGGTCAAACGACTTAACCGTGTCGTTTTCACTGCTTGCATCGCTGCTTGTGTCGCTGTTGACATCGCTGCTGACATCGCTTGAAGCACCGGAAACGCAGTAATAAAATGTCTTTTTCTCAAAGGTGGTCGTGCCGTTTGCAGTCAGCGGAGCGACCTGCCATGCGCTTTCACCCGTGCGCTGAAGATAGGCGTAAACTGTCTTTCCCTCGGACGTTACATACGTATAAACAGTCACTTCATCGTCAGACTGCTTAGTTGCGTTGAATTCCGCGCTCGAATAGTTGTACAGCGCGATCCAGCCGTCGCTTGTTTTGCCCCAGAGGTATGTATCCGTCTCGGCATAGTCGGTGACTGAGACTGTTTTGCCGGAGGAATAGGTCGTTACCTGAGTGGCTGAGGTGTCCGGCTTCTCGCGAACACGCAGTGAGGTCGCGATCTTCCAGTCTTCGCTAGCAATAAAATTAGTTCCTTTAAATTTTGCATATGCCGATGCGCTCGCCGCAGTACGCACGGCGACGTAACCGTCATCGGTGCGGGCAATCACCTTGCCGTTTGAAACAGAACGGCTGTGGGTGGCGAAATCGGTGCCGGACTTTATTGTGCCGGTCTTTTCGGTGAGAGCTTTGTCGCTGTACACGGGGATGTCGGTGGTAGCCGTCCAAAGCTCGCGGTTATAGTCAAACGCAGTATCGGTGATCTTCAGCAGCGGACCCTCGACCGGCATGGTGACCGAGGTTTTTTCCTCGCTCCATTTATCGGCGACTACCTCAGTTCCGAGGCTGATGAGCGACGGATCGCTCTGCTTGGTATCAAATGTTACCTTTTCATTGTAAACGTAGCGATACAGATCGCGCGATTTATAATCGGCGGCCGATGCACCGCTCGGAATATTGTCGTACAGAGTGCCGACCGGCTCGGTGACGGTAATATGCGCCTTGGCGGTAGCGTCGTCGGCGGTGACGGTGATGTCGGTCTCGCCTACGGCGACCGGCGTTACCAGTCCGTCGTCGTCAACGGTCGCAACGGAAGTGTTTCCGCTCTTATATGTAATGCTCTCGGCGGTCGCCTCGGGCGGCAGAGTGGTCGTCTCGATCTGACAGGTGAGGCCGAGCGGCAGTTTCACATCGGAAACGTTGAGCTTGACTTCTGCGACCGGAATGGTGGGCCAGTTAGGGCGCGCATAACCTGCGATACGGTAGGTAAGACCGGCTGTGGTCCAGCCGTTTCTGTAAAACTTTGTGCCGACGGTAACTTTATTCGACCAGTTACCGTGAACAACCTGAATGTATGACGACGTCACCTTGTAAACGATGGCGATGTGCGACCATTTTTCTCCCTCCGAAACGGCTGTGGTGGAGGATGTTGAAGTTACCTGACGCAGGAAAACAATGTCGCCGGGCTTCGGAGTAAAGTCGGCCTCTTTCATCAGCGTGCCGCTGGTAACCTTTGATTTTGAATCGGAGTAGAAATAGACGAACTTACCGCCGTGGTTACCGACCCAGTTGCCGATGCCGTAGCAATAGCTGCACGCTGACTGCGGCGGAATAAAGTCGTAGTTCAGCTTTTCACCCAGCCAGCCGACGAAAAGGTCGCACCATGCGCGTTTAAAGCCGAAGTAGGACTGCTTCTTTCCGTCCAGGCTGAGCGCAAGATTGAGGTAATCGTCAATGTACTCATTGCCCGTGCTGACGGTGGTAGCGGCGTTGGCAAAAAAGGACGCCGTCGGTACGGCGCAAATCACAATCATTACAGCCAAAATAATTGAAATTACTCGTTTCATTTTTTCCTCCTAAATAATAAAAACCGTTTTCAAAACGGTATCAATTTGTAATCATTTTGTAACATATTAACACAAATTTGTAATTTATGCAACCCCTAAACGGAAATTTATTATAATTTATACGGTTTTTTCATCGCAATTTTTTTCCAAATTAACTCAATATCGGAATATTTTGATAAGAAAGCCCATAAAAAGCGCGTATACGAGCGACACAGGCCGAATTGTCAAGCTGTGCTCTCACTCGGTGCTACCGCGCCGTTTAACTCTTTAACAAGGGGGGGCTTGCACGCACCGCATAACTCAATCACGCCCGTGACTTATTTTAACGCCGTGCCGCCCAATAACACACCGTGCTATTCCCACCACTACACTCGTCACGCTATCCTCACATACGAGGTTGCCCCACCGCGCTGTTCACTCCACGCGCGTTGTTCTCCTGTTCTTGCGCGTCTCCTGCGCCCACAGCGCACAACACCACTTATTTACACGCGTCGGCATCCCCTGCACGCACCGCATTATACTGCCGTTCACTCCACGCGCTACGTTTTACCACACTTGCGCACCACATCGCCCATTTACACACCGCAATACCCTTGCACCGCGCAACAAAATGTTCGCACCTACCATTTTATTAGCAAAAGGACTTATTACGCGATGTCTCATTGTCACTCTCTTTAACGAGGCAGACTGTACAGCTCGGATTTTCCCTAATACACTGCTCCGAAACAAAAAACCACCCCGCCACACGGACAATACGGTAAAAGTCCGTCTGACGAGGTGATTATTATATTATAATGTAAAACTATGTTAGCTGACCGAAAAAATTACTTTTTCTTTCTCTTTCCGGCGTAGCTTGATTTGGCAGCAGCCTTTGCGTCGCTGTGTTCCTTCCACTTGACCCAAATGCAAGGTGCAAGGCAGATAGACGAATATGAACCTGAGATAAGACCCGCCGAAAGCGGAATTGTAAATGTACGCAGCGAGGTCAGACCCATGATCTCGGAAACGATCAGAACAATGATAACCGCCGAAAGGGTGGTGGCAGCCGTAACAAGGGTACGGGTAAGAGTCTCGTTATTCGACTTGTCAACCATTTCGCCGAGGGAAAGCTTGTTGCCGTACATACGGCGGTTTTCACGAACTCGGTCGTAAATGATGATGGTGTCGTTAAGCGAATAACCGAGCAGCGTAAGCACGACGGCGATGAAGTTGGCGTCGATCGGCAAGCGGAATATAACGCAGACAAAAAACGCGATCAGTATGTCGTGAACGAGCGCCGCCAGAGCCGTGATACCGGCGGAGATACCGCCGATCTTGCGAAAACGGAAACCGACGTAGATGATTACGAGAACAGACGCGATGATAACGGCGACAAGCGCTTTTGCGAAGAAGCGTCCGCCGACCGACGGTTCGACCGATATTGCCTCGGCGTTGACAATGTTGTTGTCTGGAAAGGCTTCTTTAAGAGCCTTTTCGGCGGCATCAACCGTTTTGGTGTCAACGCTGGAGGTCATGGATACAACCAGCTTCTGCGAATCGCCTGATAGATCGGAGCTGCCGGATACGTTAAACGCGCCGTCAAAAACGTCCTTGAGTGCTTTTTCGGCGTCGGAATAGGAAATTTCGCCGTTGTAAGAATAGGTCAGCTTAGTACCGCCCTTGAACTGGATATCGAGAACAGGCCCGAAAATGCAGGTGGTAATGATGCCGATGAGCAGCAGAGCACCGCTGATGATAAGGTACTTTTTGAGGTTTGCCATAAATTTGATCTGCTTTTTCATCTTACATCACCTCCTCGGTTTTGGGCGCTTTCACTGCAAAGAGCCAGTGTTTACGCATACATTTGAATCCGGCGATCGACTTAAGCATGACCTGAGCGGCGAACACGCCCATGACAAAGTTGAGGATAACGCCGATAAGCAGTGTGTAGCCGAAGGAGTAGATCGAACCGGTAACCGATGCACCGAACGGACCCATAACGACGCTGAATATCTTAGCAAAGATATTGTCGGACGGGCCGAACGCACCCATCAGCACGACGGCTACGATGACGTTGGTAAGGTTTCCGTCGATGATTGCCGACGCGGAATTGTGCGAGCCGGCGGCAATAGCTCCGCCGATGGTCTTGCCCTTTGCGATCTCCTCACGGATACGCTCGATGGTGATGACGTTGGCGTCAACGCCCATACCGATGGAAAGAATGATACCGGCAAGACCGGGTATGGTCATCGTAAAGCTGTCTGTGCCGGGGAAGAACTTGGTGATGCAGGCGATCATGCCGCCGACCTGACCGACAAGCGTAATGCAGGCGATAAAGCCGGGCAGACGGTAGCGGATGAGCATGATAAGGCAGACGGCCGAGAATGCGATAATGCCCGCAAATATCATAACATTGAGCGCTTCGTCGCCGAGGGTGGCACTGACGACCTGAATCTTTGAGTTGTCGATGGACAGGGCGAAGGGCAGCGAACCAGCGTTAATGGTGCTGGCGATGTAGGTCGCCTCGTCAACATCGGCAAGACCGTTGATAACCGCTCTGCCGTCGGTGATCGCTGTGCTGACCTTCGGTCCGGAAATGAACTCGTCGTCCATGTAGATGGATATGTAGCCGCTGCCGGCAAGCTCGGCGGTGGCGGTGGCGAACTTTGACTTACCGGCGGATGTGAGCACCAGCTCAACCTCCGGCTCGCCCGAATTGGAGTCGTAAACGACGCCTGCCGAATAAATATCAGCCGAGCCTTGCAAAATGATGTCGCCGTCAGCATCCTGATATCCCTTGCGGAATGTGAGCAAAGCGGTGCTTCCGAGTTCGTTGACGGCGCTGGCAGCGTCGTAATCTTCCTCATCCGACGACCACGGGAAGCGAACGACGACCTGCTTGTTGCTGTCGTCAACGAATGTCTCGTAGTCGGTGATACCCTTGCCGACGAGTCGGTTTTTGATGACCGTCTCCGCCGACTCAAGCTGTTTCTTTGTTACATCCTCAAGCTTGACTCCGTCGGGAGTGAACACCGCCTCGACGCCGCCCTGGATATCAATACCCCAGCGGATGTCGTCGGCGCCCTTGATGTATTTGATTTCTTTGTCTCCGTAGTAATTGGTAATACCAAAAAACGCACAGTATGTAAGCGCGAAAATCAGTATCGCAACAATGAAAAACCACTGTTTTCCTGTTTTTTTCATTGTTTCGGGCCTCCTTATTCTTACTGTTGCACAAAAGTGCAGGTTAACTCACTTATTATATTGTACAAACGCACAAATGTCAATCGGTTGTGTTAATAATTACACAATAATCGGCTGATATTTTGCAAATCCGCAGTGAAAAACGGCGAAGCCTGTGTTAAAAGGTCATAATTGCGTCAAAGCGGCGGTCACATTTGTTCGATAATCATTTCAAGAGAAGCCTTTTTGACCGCGACGGCAAAGAGCTTCATCGCCGTTTCCAGCTCGTCGATCGGCGGGAAGGACGGCGCTATGCGGATGTTGCTGTCAAGCGGATCCTTGCCGTACGGGAATGTGGCGCCGGCGCCGGTAGTGACCAGTCCGGCCGCCTTGCACAGGGCTACCACACGCTTTGCACAGCCGGGCAGTGTGTCTGCACTGACAAAGTAGCCGCCGTGCGGATTTGTCCAGCTCAGTATGTCAAGCCCGTTCAGCTCCTCGCGTAGCACCTGCTGTACGACGTTGAACTTCGGGCGCAGAGAACGCGCGTGCTTTATCATCTGAACGCGCAGCGTGTCAATATCGGTGAACATACGCGCGTGGCGGAGCTGATTTAGCTTGTCGCCGCTGATGGTCTGAATGGTCATGCGCGACTTTATGAGGTCGAGATTGTGCGTGCTCGCGGCGATGGCGGCGATACCTCCGCCGGGGAAGGTTATCTTTGACGTGCTGGCGAACATGACAGCGAGGTCGGGGTTACCTGCCTTTTCGCATTCGTCGAGTATGCACAGCAGCTTGTCGTCGTTGTCGGGATCAAGGAAGTGCACGGCGTAGGCGTTGTCCCACATGATGCGGAAATCGGGCGCGGCGGGCTTCAGGTTGGCAAAACGGCGCACCACCTCGTCGGAATAGGTCGTACCGGTCGGATTTGAGTACTTCGGCACGCACCAAATGCCCTTTACCAGCGGATCGCTGACAATTCGCTCGATCTCGTCCATATCGGGGCCGTCGGAGAGCATGGCAACCGATATCATTTTAATGCCTAAATGCTCGCAGATGGCAAAGTGGCGGTCATATCCGGGCGTGACGCAGATGAATTTAACGTCGCCCTGCTTTACCCACGGCTCGCCGTCGAAGCCGGTCAACATTCCCTGCGCGATGAAGTCGAACATCAGGTTAAGCGATGAGTTGCCGCCGACAATGACATTTTCGGCAGGCACGCCGAGCATATCGGAGAACATGATTTTGGATTCGTCAAGTCCGTCCAGACCGCCGTAGTTGCGGCAGTCAACATGGTGCGCGCTGTAAACGTCGTCGTTGTCGCTCACGATGGTCAGCAGGCGCGCCGAATAATCGAGCTGCTCCGAGCTGGGCTTTCCGCGAGCCATATTCAGATTCAGCTTCATAGCGGCGAACTCGTCGTACTTTTTGTTTACGGCGTCGAGCTCCGCTTTCAGCTCGTCGGCCGTCATGTCAAGATAACGTTTGATTTCTTTCAATGCTGTTCAATCCTTTTTCGGATAATTTTAGTACATTATAACAATTTTACTCTAAACCGCCGCGCATTTCAATCCCATTTTGCTTTTTGCTCCGCTTTTGCCGCCGATTTTTTCGTCGGTCTGTCATATGACGCCGCGCTCCCGATTTGCCGATATATATAAGGTATATACACGGCAATTATATATATTGTATAAACCGACTGCTCAAATCTCTTGACATCTTGTGTGTTTTAGATTATTATATAACATGATATGGTGTTTTTAGGAAACGGCGCATATTTGGCTGTTGCGCCCCTTTACATATCCGGGTCTTCTCGCATACCCGATTTTTCTTTATAAAATGCGATTATTTATATAAAGGAGGTGCTCGCATTGTCGACACCAATAGTCATCGCTATTGCCGCCGCAGCCGCTGTGGTGTTTGGTATATTGGGATTCATTCTCGGTCTGGTTCATAAACGCAAGTCCGATGAGGGTATCATAATCTCTGCCACGGAGCAGGCCAAAAACATCGTTAACGACGCAATGAAATCGGCGGAAGCAAAGAAAAAAGAGGCGATTTTGGAGGCAAAGGACGAGGTGCATAAACTCCGTTCCGAAGCCGACCGCGAGATCCGTGAGCGCAGAAACGAAGTTCAGCGCCAGGAACGCCGCATGGTTCAAAAGGAAGAGTCTCTTGATAAGAAAATTGAAAATTTAGAAGCAAAAGAAGAAAAACTCGCCCAGAAATCCAAGGAAATCGAAAAGAGCATGGAGGAGGCGGCTCAGATAAAGCGGAGCCAGCTCGACGTACTCGAACGCATTTCCGGTTTCAGCATTCAGCAGGCAAAGGATTTCCTGCTCAAGTCGCTTGAGGACGAGCTCACTCACGAAAAAGCGCTCAAAATCCAGTCCTATGAGCAGCAGCTCAAGGATGAAAAAGAAAAGCTCGCGGCAAACATCATCGCCGGAGCCATACAGCGTTGCGCCGCCGACCATTCGTCGGAGTCGACCATTTCGGTAGTCGACCTGCCAAACGACGACATGAAGGGACGCATCATCGGCCGCGAGGGACGCAACATCCGCGCCCTCGAAACGCTCACCGGCGTCGATCTTATCATCGACGACACGCCGGAGGCGATCACCCTCTCCAGCTTCGACCCTATCCGCCGCGAAGTGGCTCGCGTTGCGCTTGAGAAGCTCATTCTCGACGGACGTATCCACCCCGCACGCATTGAGGAAATGGTCGAAAAGGCAAAAAAAGAAATCGACCGCACCATCAAGCAGGAGGGCGAAAACGCCGTCCTCGCCGCCGGTGTCCGCAATCTGCACCCCGAGCTGGTACAACTGCTCGGCAGACTGCATTACCGCACCAGCTACGGTCAGAACGTGCTCAATCATTCGCTTGAAGTCGCGCATTTGTCTGGACTCATGGCGGCGGAGCTCGGCGAAAACGTCGCCCTCGCAAAACGCGCCGGATTGCTGCACGATATCGGCAAGGCGCTTGACCACGAGCATGAGGGAACTCACATCCAGCTCGGCGTCGAGGCAGCCAAAAAGTACAACGAGAGCGAGGCGGTCATTCACGCCATTCACGCCCATCACGGCGATGTCGAAGCCAAAACGGTCATTGCCTGCCTCGTTCAGGCGGCAGACGCCATTTCGGCAGCCCGTCCGGGCGCTCGCCGCGAGAATATCGAGAACTACGTCAAGCGTCTTGAACAGCTTGAGGAAATCGCAAATTCCTTTAACGGCGTCGAAAGCTCCTACGCAATTCAGGCAGGCCGCGAGGTCCGCATAATGGTCAAGCCGGATAAGGTCTCCGACGATCAAATGATCGTCACCGCGCGCGAGATCGTTCAGCGCATCGAGAGCGAGATGGAGTACCCCGGACAGATCAAGGTTCAGGTCGTCCGCGAGAGCCGCGCTATCGACTACGCGAAGTAATCGCCGGAGCAATTGATTTTCTAAGTGAAAAATTCTCCGTATAAATGACCGATCGTGCCGATAACACCTGTCGCGGCGATGATCGACAAAGCGATTGCAGGCAAATAGGCTGCAAATCAAGCGGTTACAAACAAAAGGGTTATATAATGTAAAAAAATCCGATCGGCAGTCACGTCGGTCGGATTTTTTGTTTGCGCTGTGTGAACTTGTGTCACCGCAAGCAACGGCTGCTCGGTAAAAACAGTGACGGTGCACGCGAATTTGATTGAACGGTGCGTGAATAGGTAGCGCTGTGCGTGAACGGGTTGCACGGCGCATAAATTTCGCATAAATTTGTAGTGTGGTATGTGAACTGCACCGCGGCGGCATAGTATTGATTTATGTCACTTTCGGCACATAAAAATGCGCATTTGATCGCGCCGGCGCGTTATTGAGTAGGCTATATCTTACAATTTGTTGAGTGTGGATATAAAATTAAGTCGCGTCGTGACAAAATCCGTGCCGTGACAAAATCCGTGCCGTGACAAAATCCGTGCCGTGACAAAATCCGTGCCGTG
>OIXH01002439.1_pt1 | contig 18435 bp, 14 predicted proteins | sample 1587741 | NCBI WGS metagenome assembly OIXH01 (sample SAMEA3888916, study PRJEB22519) | human gut metagenome | biome: human gut; feature: human-associated habitat; material: faeces | place: Denmark | collected 2011 | reverse complement strand
GGGGCACTTCTCGGGGGGATTTTCGCCTTCGTAGACATAACCGCAAACGGGGCACACAAATTTCTTCATAATCGATTCCTCCAAAATTAATTTTATAAGTTATACGTGACATATCAAAATCATATATAAGGCATATCAAAAAAAGATTATTTATATAATAAAAATTGAATTATAATATCTTGCGACTTAACTGGCTTTTTGGGTGAATTTAGCGCTTGTGGTAATTTTATCAACAAACCTTATGCAGGCAATATAGCCAGTCTGGATATATAGGTAAAAATGCCTGAAAAAGTATGATTGGAGTGGAAAAGTCATGAATAAAGATTTGACAGTAGGTAAACCCAATAAAGTATTATGGATGTTTTGCCTGCCGCTATTTGGAAGTATTATTTTTCAACAGTTATATAATATTGCAGATAGTTTCGTAGCAGGTAAATTTATTAGTAATGATGCATTGGCAGCAGTAGGTAATAGTTATGAAATCACATTAATATTTATTGCATTTGCATTTGGCTGCAATATTGGTTGTTCGGTAATTGTATCGCAGTTATTTGGTGCTAAGAAATATAAGGAATTAAAGACAGCAGTTTATACTACACTTATTGCCAGCGGCGTTCTGTGTGTGGTATTAATGACAATAGGAATGTTATTTAGCGAAAGCCTTTTAGGACTTATAAATACACCATCACATATTATGGCTGATTCAAAATTATATCTTGATATATATATAATGGGCTTGCCATTTGTGTTCTATTATAATGTGGCAACGGGAATTTTCTCGGCATTAGGTGATTCAAAAACTCCATTTATCTTTTTGGCATGTTCATCAGTTTCGAATATAGCTGTGGATATTTTATTCGTAGCAGCTTTTCATATGGGAGTAGCAGGTGTTGCATGGGCAACATTCTTATGTCAGGGCATAAGCTGTATTCTTGCGATAGTAGTTGTATTTAAAAGATTTGCAAAGATAGAGACACAGGGAAAAGTTGACAAATTCTCATGGACCTTACTTGGACATATAGCAATCGTTGCAGTTCCAAGTATTTTACAGCAGAGTTTTATATCGCTTGGAAATATAATTATACAAAGCGTAATCAACAGTTTCGGAGCATCTGTAATGGCGGGATATTCCGCAGCCATTAAGTTAAATAATATGGTTATTACTTCAATGACAACCCTTGGAAATGGTGTGTCTAACTATACGGCACAGAATTTAGGTGCTAAGAAATTCGACAGAATCAGACAGGGCTTCAAAGCAGGGTTACAGCTCGTATGGATGCTTTGTATTCCTATCGTGATAGTATATATGTTCTTTGGAAAATATTTAATCTATATTTTCTTAGACAGCCCTACAGGAAAAGCAATGGACGTAGGTGTTATGTTCTTACATATTGTTGCACCATTCTACTTCGTGGTAGCTGCTAAATTAGTGGCAGATGGAATACTTCGTGGCGCAGGACTTATGAAGAAATTTATGATAGCGACATTTACAGACCTTACATTACGTGTTGTACTTGCAGAGGTACTTTCTAAGACAGCACTTGGAACAACGGGAATCTGGACTTCATGGCCAATCGGATGGACAATTGCAACGGTTATGTCGATAGTATTCTACTTTACAACGAAGTGGGAGAAAATGATTAATAAGAATATATAATTAGTGGTTTGTCCGCTTGTGGCATACATTTATTCCTTAATGTATCAGTAAAGTAAAGCCAGTGTAATGATTATATAAAATACATATAATAGAGTAATCAAAGGTATTTCTTAGCGAAAAGAAATACCTTTTTTGCTTACTAGGAAATTTCGTTGAAATTGTCCTGGTAAGCAAAAAAGCTCCGCGAGGATCGCACTGCGGCGGAGCAGAAAATATTGCTATCGCAATCCGCCGCAGGCGGAGAATGTCGCAAGCGACATTCTTTATTTTTAATAAAACAGTTGAATTAATCGGCTAATTTAAGTAAAATATTATTATATGAGTTTGAAATACAGACATAAGAAAGGTGGTATCGTAAATGAGAATAGGAATGCTTACAAGTGGAGGAGACTGTCAGAGCCTTAATGCCTCTATGCGAGGTGTTGCAAAGGCACTTTATGAGAATATGAAAGATGTAGAGATAATCGGTTTCTTAGAGGGTTATAAGGGACTGATGTATGGTAATTACAGAAAATTAGAGCCTAAAGATTTCTCAGGAATATTAACAGAGGGTGGAACAATTATCGGAACATCGAGACAGCCATTTAAGTTAATGAGAGAACCTGATGCCAACGGACTTGATAAAGTTAAAGCCATGAAAGATACTTATAAGAAGCTTAAGATAGAATGTCTTGTTATTCTTGGAGGTAATGGAACACATAAGACAGCTAACCTGCTTCGTGAAGAGGGATTAAATGTAGTTACACTTCCTAAGACAATTGATAATGATATTTATGGTACAGATATAACATTTGGTTTTCAGAGTGCAGTTAACATCGCTACTAATGCAATAGATTGTATACACACAACAGCAGCATCACATGGTCGTGTATTTATCGTGGAAGTAATGGGACATAAAGTCGGCTGGCTTACATTACACGCAGGAATTGCAGGCGGTGCGGATATTATCCTTTTACCTGAGATACCATATGATATAGACAAAGTAGTTGAAGCTATTGACAAGAGAACAAAAGAGGGCAAGAGATTTTCAATTCTTGCAGTGGCAGAGGGTGCGATATCTAAAGAAGATGCTAAGCTTTCTAAGAAGAAACTTAAAGAGAAGAAAGCTAATTCGCCATATCCATCTATTTCATATGAATTAGGAGCGCAGATTCAGGCGAAAACAGGTCAGGAGATAAGAGTTACAATTCCGGGACACACACAGAGAGGTGGTAGTCCTTGTCCATATGACAGAGTTCTTTCTACAAGATTCGGTGCGGCAGCAGCCAGACTTATCCTTAATAAAGAATATGGATATATGGTTGGAATGCATGATGGTGAAATCATTAAAGTACCTCTTGAAGAAGTGGCAGGCAGATTAAAAGGTGTTAATCCTGATTCGTCTGTTATCAAAGAGGCTAAATTAATAGGAATTAGTTTTGGAGATTAATTAAAAATGTCTTATACAGCTTTATATAGAAAATTCAGACCAGATAACTATAATGATGTTAAAGGTCAGGAGCATATTACAACAACATTAAGTAATCAGATTGTATCGGGAAGAATAGGACATGCATATTTATTCTGTGGAACAAGAGGAACAGGTAAGACTACTGTTGCTAAAATATTTGCCAAGGCAGTGAATTGTGAACACCCTGTAAATGGTAATCCATGTAATGAATGTCCTACATGTAAGGCAATCAGTGCTGGAATCTCTATGAATGTTATCGAAATGGATGCGGCATCGAATAATGGTGTTGAGAATATCAGACAGATTGTGGACGAAGTACAGTATCGTCCGACAGAGGGAAGATATAAGGTATATATAGTAGATGAGGTTCATATGTTATCAACAAGTGCGTTTAATGCGTTGTTAAAAACATTAGAGGAACCACCTGAATATGTTATATTTATATTAGCTACTACAGAAGCGCATAAGATACCGATAACCATACTTTCGAGATGTCAGAGATATGATTTTAAACATATTTCCGTAGATGTAATCAAAGACAGATTAAAAGAGCTTGCAGATATTGAGCATATGGAGGTCGAGGACAAAGCCCTCCGCTTTATTGCGAAAACTGCCGATGGTTCACTTAGAGATGCGCTAAGTCTCTTAGACCAGTGTGAAGCATTTAGTATAGGCGAGGCACTGACATATGATAAGACACTTGATATATTAGGTGCGGTGGATACAGATGTATTCAGTAATATGTTAAGAGCCGTTATCAGTGAAAATACTGTGGAATGCATGAAGTTACTTGAAGAAATGATTAGCTATGGACGAGATTTATCACAATTTGTAGTAGATTTTACATGGTATTTAAGAAATATGCTTTTATTAAAGACTTCTGATGATGCAGACGAGATAATCGATATGTCGAGTGAGAGATTAGAAGCATTAAAGGAAGAAGCAGGTATGCTGGATGTGGATACCATAATGCGTTATATAAGAATACTTTCTGAACTTACTAATCAGATAAAATATTCCTCACAGAAACGTGTGTTAATAGAGATAGGCATAATAAAACTTATGCAGCCGGCGATGGAAGTAGATTACGAGTCGCTTAAAAACAGAGTTTATAATATTGAAAAAAAACTGGAAAATGGTATACTAATAGATAATATGTCTAGCAGACCAGAGGCAAATATAAATGAAAATTCAAATGAATCTGATAAAGTAGTTAAGAAGTTAGAGATGGCTGTACCTGAAGAGATAAAAAAGGTGGCAGACAACTGGCAGAGTATTACAAGAAATATAACAGGACATTTAGGAGTAGGTATAAGAAAGAACAGACTGAGTATCGATGAGAATTCAGTTTTGTGCATTGTATATGATTCCTCAATTGACTGGGAACAGGATAACAGGCCTGATAATATTAAACTTATTAAAGATGAGATAGCCAGAGCTATAGGTAAAGAAGTACCTGTGGAACTCAGATGCTTAAATTCTAAAGAGAATTATGAAACGTCATATATGAGTCTTGATATAGACAGTATTAATTTCAATGTTGAAGAAGTAAATGATGAAAATGAAGAAGAGGAGGACTTTTAAGTCATGGCAAAAAGAGGTGGAGGCTTTCCAGGAGGAATGCCGGGAAATATGAACAATCTTATGAAACAGGCACAGAAAATGCAGAGACAGATGGAAGAAACAACTAAGGAATTAGAAGAGAAAGAAGTTACTGCAACTGCCGGAGGTGGTGCTGTAGAAGTCACTGTTTCAGGTAAGAAAGAAGTTGTTAAGGTTAAGTTAGCAGAAGAGGTTGTTGATCCTGATGACATCGAGATGTTAGAAGATTTAATCGTAGCAGCTACAAATGAAGCACTTAGAAAGATGGAAGAATTATCACAACAGTCTATGGCTAAGATTACAGGTGGACTTGGTGGATTAGGCGGAGGCTTTCCATTCTAAGAACTGAATGATATCCTAATCAAAATTAAATAAAACCTAATACACAATTAATGTGTAGGAATGGGGACTAAAGATGGATTATTACAGTAGTCATATATCTAAGTTAATAGAAGAATTTTCGAGACTTCCGGGGATAGGTGCAAAATCCGCCGGACGTCTTGCTTTTCATATAATCAATATGCCACAGGAACAGGTTAAGGCATTAACTGATGCGATAACCTCGGCTAAGAACAATGTAAGATATTGTAAAGAATGTTACACACTTACTGATGATGAACTATGCCCTATATGCAAGAGTCAGAAACGAGATCATAAGACAATTATGGTTGTAGAGAATACCAGGGATTTAGCGGCATATGAGAAAACAGGACAGTATAATGGAGTATATCATGTACTTCATGGTGCCATATCTCCAATGCTTGGAATCGGACCCAATGATATTAAGTTAAAAGAATTGATGGAAAGGTTAAGAGGTGATATAGACGAGGTTATTATAGCTACAAACTCTAGTCTAGAGGGAGAGACAACCGCAGTATATATCAGCAAATTAATCAAGCCAACAGGTATTAAGGTCACCAGAATAGCTAGTGGTGTTCCGGTAGGTGGAGATTTAGAATATGTAGATTCTGTTACACTACTTAAGGCGTTAGAAGGAAGAACAGATATGTAGAATAGCTTTCGACGTTTTGCGTTGATGGAATGGAGAAAATATGGCAGGAAAAAGCTTTTGTTTTTATAAAGGTGAATTAGTTGATTGTAGTCAAGGACGAGTTCAGGATTGCAATGTTAAACAGGTAAGAAAATGTATACTTGAAGAACAAAAGGAAGTAGAGAAAAAGATTAGAGATAATAATGGTTTCTGCTTCTGCAAAGGTGAATTAGTTGCTTGCAGTAAAGGAACTATACAGGATTGTAACACTAAACAGTTACACAAATGTCCTAAAGAATAAGAAAGGTTGAATATACCATGTCCGAGGAATATACATTAGTCAGGGATATAGTTTACGACCATAATGAGCGTATGCTGAATATCAGAAAATATTACCCATTTTTCAAATTAGCAGATATTTCTTTAAGTCAATATAAAGAGGGAAAATTTGCTGTACTTGATATGGGATATATTGTGATGGCAGTATTGCGCTTTTTTATTGAAGAAAATAATTTTCGAGAGAAAATGGTTACATATAACGAATATATGACATTTATGCAAGATGTATTAAAACGTGATTTTGAACTTGTGATAGAAGAAGACGAAGAAAAGGAACTGATTGCATATATATTTGACAAATTGAAAAATGATGGTAAACCATTTTCTTATGAATATTTTGATCCGGTATCTAAGCAGCGTAAGACAGTAAGGACGAAGATACTTGACAACAAAATAGTAGATGATAATGTGGTGTATTATATAACCTCTGATGCAATAGAATTCTATCTTGATACCAAGGAGATAAAAGATGAGAGCAATATAACCATAGCACAAGTCCTGCTTACTAAGATGATTTCGACAAGAAATTTTAAGGGTGGTACAGAGGTGGTATCACGAATAAATAACGAGGTAAGCCGGCTTATTTCTAAGAAAAATGAGATATTAGGAATACTTAGCTATGATATATTCGAGGGAATCAAGGCATACGAAAGCTTTATTAAGACAACCGTAAAGTGGTTTGATGAAGAGCAGAAGCTATTCGATAAGAATAAACAATTAATAGAGCAGGCATTAAGGGCAGGCGAGGAAGATAATAAATTCTACGAGGCAATGGAGGACATATATCACTTAGAGAGTGAATTAAACAGGGCAATGAACAAGCACAGTGAACTTCTGAATGCCTGCACCATATTGCAGGCAAAAGCTGATGAAATGGTTGTTCAGGCGAAGTTCAACAGATTAAAATCATCATTTGATTTTAGAAAAGTGCTAAGTGATATGATTAAAAGTGATAATACAGACAACCTTAATCTGTTTACAAAGCCATTGCTTAAGCTAAATGTTAAGAAAACATTTTCGCTTACATTGCTTGATAATATGTTAAATATGAGAACGGAAGCAATGGAAGATGGCGAAAAGATTAATGAAAATAAGTATGATGAGAATTTCAAATATGATGATGAAATAGAAGATGATAGAATATCTGAAAATCATAGAATATTCTTAATGATTTTATTCGATATGCTGATTGCAAATGAAGAGTTTGATTTAATGCAATATAATGAAGAACTCGTTAAAAAACTTGGTAAAAATGTACTTAAGAATGGAGACTATTATTCGTTTGTAACACATTTGTGCCAGAAATCATTATATGATATGAGTGAAGTAATAGAGAAACCAGACACATTCTTAGAGGGCTTTATGAAGAAAGTCATAACAGAAGAAAGTGGTGGCGCAAAATATAAATATCTGACTTTCAGGATAGATTTCCTGGAGGATAATGAAATACTTGAGAATATGGGAAATGAAATTGTAAATGTACATTTCAGAAATGGAGCGCAGTGAGAAAAATAATGCTGATGCGATTATTTTTCTCACAACTAATTGCGTTGCAGGCATCGCAATTAGTATTTATCGCAGAGCTAAATTCGGAATTTAGCTCGCGATTTCTCCGGCATAGATGCCTGCGGAATGGAGCAGAAAGTGGAAAATAGGAATTTATCTAAGGCGTTAGAAATAGTGTCAAAGCTGATAGTAGGTGAAGAAATCAGCAGGGATTCTAAGGAAACGGCTTCTTTATATGATGAATATATGGATAACAGCGAAGTCTATGATATTACAAATACTATTTGCAAGAATATGAATCTGTCTTTATATGAATATGAGAACTCTATATTCGCATCTGCAGGTGAGAATAACAGGGTATTTGGATATTCTAATGATGAGCTTAAGAAAGAGATAGGTGTTAAACTGAACAGGGAATTATTCTTATGTTATTTTATTATTTATAATGTAATAACCTGGTTTTATAATGATACAAGAAATGTAACTTTCAATGAGTATGTTAAAGTTGATGATATTATTAACTCTGTAGACAGTTCGTTATCTGGGGTGATAAATAATCTGTCGGTTTTATCACTCAATGAAGTCGAAGAGAACAGCTTTAAGACAATTGCACTTGTATGGGAAGACTTGCCTATCGTAGTAAATGAAGAAACTAATGCAAGAGCAGCAAGAGGTTCTAAGGTTGGTTTTGTCAAAATGACGTTGAACTTCTTATTAAAGCAGGAATTATTAATTGAAAATAATGAAAGATACTACCCTAAGAAGAGATTCAAAGCACTTGTAAGTAATTATTTCGAAGAATATAAAGGAAGATTATACGAGATAATGAAATAAAAAATAAAAAAGGAGTAATTATGCCACACATTAACAGAATCAGAGTAAATAATGTAAAGTACAATTTCGGAACGCAGTTTTATGACGATTTTATGATGCGTTTTTCATGTAAAAATACCATTTACGACTTGGCAAATGGTGGTGGAAAAAGTGTATTAATGCTATTACTTTTGCAGAATTTAATACCGAATTGTACTCTTGATGATAAACAGCCTATAGAGAAATTATTCAGAACAAATGAGGGAAGTACAACCATCCATTCAATGATTGAATGGAGTCTTAGTGATGTACATATTAAAGATGGTTTTAAATATATGCTTACCGGTTTTTGTGCCAGAAAGGCAAAGGAGCAGGGAGAGTTTGAAGAAAATGCAGATGGAAGCAGAAACGGAACTGCGATTGAATATTTTAATTACTGCATTTTCTATAGAAAATTTAATGACAATGATATAAAGAATTTCCCACTTACCCAGAATGGTGAGAGAATTACATATTCAGGACTCAAGAATTATCTTAAAGATTTACAGCGTAAGGATTACAATCTTGAAGTCAAAATATTTGAAAGGAAAGGTGATTATCAGAGATTCATAGCGGACTATGGCTTATATGAAAGTGAATGGGAGATTATCAGGGGAATTAATAAAACAGAGGGACACGTAAGAACATATTTTGAGACAAATTACAAGAACACCAGAAAAGTAGTGGAAGATTTATTGATTGAGGAGATAATCGAGAAATCGTTCAGGAATAAGTATGCAAATGATTCAGAGGACGGAAATCTTGCCGAAACACTTCTTAATATCAAGGATAAATTATTAGAATTATCTAATAAGAAAGAGGAGATAAATAACTTCGACAGACAGATAGAGATTATCGATGGTTTTGCAGGAAGAATTTCATCAATAAGACAATTATATGTTGGTATTGAGAATGCATTTATAAAGATTAAGAAAGCATATAATTCTCTTGAAGTATCAGAGAATAATAATAAGTCAGAATTAGAAGCGGCACTTAACGAGCGTAAAAATGTGTTAGCAGAGAAGAATAATCTGTCGGCTAAAGTTGAAACAGCGAAAGTGCTTGTGGATATGGGAGAATTAGAGAAGTTAGAGGCCGAGTTAAGCAGAGAAAATGAAAAACTTGTGCAGACAGATGAGGAAGTCAAGGCATTTATAGAGAGATTAAATATCTTAGAGGGTGGCAATTATTACCTTGAATATATACAGTGTAAAAAAGAATATGATAAACTTAAACTTGTAATGAATAATATTCTTAAGGATAATAAGACTCTGCTTGATAATCTTAAAGAGTTAGCTGCTATCCGAAAAATGTCTGATGATGAGAGAATTAACGAACTTACTTCTAAGATAAATGAAGAGAAAAGCATAAATGAAAATGAAACAGAACTTATAGCTGCACTCAAGACAGAGATTAAAGATTTAGATAATAAGCTAGCGGTATTAGATTATAAAGTGGCAGATTATGATAGAAAATCGGCTCTGATTAATAAAGAAATCATTGATAAGAAGAATATGACTTCACTATTATTACCAACAGATGCGGATAAAATGTGTGCTGCTGACAGGGATAAATTATCCGCTATAAATGACAAGGCAGAGGAATTAGAAAGCAAATGCGAGACTAAATCAGGAGAAGTCATAACACTTAGACTTAAATTACGAGAAAATGATTATAAGTTAAATGATTTAGAGAAGAGAAAGAACATAATCGAAGAGAATAATAATAAGCTATTAAATTCATCTGAGAAGCTTTCTAAATTAAAGCAGGTATATGATGCCGAAGAATTAGAAGAACTTCTTAAGAAAATAGAAAAGACATATAAAAATATGTTAAATGCATCGTCAGAAGCTGAAAAGAAACTTGTAGAAATTGACAGACAACTTAAGGCACTCGAACTTGGAAGAGTGGTTAATGAATCAGCTGCTTTATCAGAGGTGCTTGAATACATCAGAAGATATCATTCTAATACAGCGGTTTCAGGAGCACAATACCTGGCAGAACTTCCTGAAGAAACAAGGTTTGAATTAGTAAAATACAATCCTGTTTTACCATATGCAATCATTGTAAAGGATAATTTCGAGCAGACGATAATGGATACACGCCTTAAGGAAAACTTAGAAAATGGATATACGGTTCCAATTATTAATGGTACGAAATTAGCAGAAGAAAATGTAGAATTAATTAATTCTGAAAATGTATTCTTTATCGGAGAAAATGCAGAAGAATTTTCATCAGATAAGATTAAGCAGAACATTGAACGAATCAAGTTATTACAGGAGAAACTCAATAAAGAGTATTTAAGAAAATTAGAAAATGAACAGGTAGTAAAAGAGGATTATCTGTTTATAAATCATATCGTTAATGATGTAAATGATGAAGAAATACTTAATCCTAAGAAAGCCTTAGAGAAAGTTAATTCAGAAATTCTTGGGAAAATCGAGGTATCTAAAAATCTCAAGGAAGAGATTGCATTTACGGAGAACGATATAAGAAATGTTAAAGAAGAACTGGCAGACTTAAGGAAAGAGAAAGAAGAAACAGAACAAGAGATTAATGTACTGTCAGAGATTAGTAGACTTATAACAGAATCCAATGTAGTCAGTGATGAGAAAACGAAAGCCTCCACAGAATTAGAACGACTTAAGAGAGAAGCAACAGACAGTAGTAAAAGACTTGCTGCAACAGAAAATATGTCTAAGCAGAGACAGATAAGAATTAATTCTATGGAAGAAGAATTAGATACCATAAAGAAAGACTGGTCAGAAAAATATTCTTCATATTATGATGAAACAGTGTATAAAGAAGTAAGAGACAATGAAGCAAAATACAATGGAAGAAGCAGAGATGATATAGAGACAGAATTAATGGCATTAATTGAGAGCCTTAAAAAGGAAAATTATGCCGTAGCAGATAAAGAAAAACTTCTTAATAACTATCAGGTATCGATGGAGAAGAATTTACAACATATAGATTATATGGGTGTAGACATAGAGGTGCTTAAGAACCAATACGATAATAACGAGTTAGTTGTTACATCTCCTAAAGATTTATCAGATATTAAGAGACAGGCTGACAGACATAAGGCAGTTAAGAAGGAGATAAGACAATCTATACAGGAAATGCGTTCTAATGCTGACAAGTTAAAGGGTAAAATAAGTCACGCAATTAATATTATTACTGATAAATATGGTGAATTTGACAAAAATTTGATAAAAGAGAGTGAAATCGATACATTTCTAAATGAAAATGCAAGACTTCTTAGTGATTTGACGGATAAAACAGACAGACTTGCAGGAGCAATATCAGAAATGGAACGTAAGGCAGTTACGATTAATATGCTTAAACGAGATATTAATAAATTAATGACTAAATCTGATATTAAGCCTGATATAAAGGCAGGTACATTTGAAGAAAATGCAGATATTGAAGCAGAATGTAAAAATGTCAGTGAACAGTTAGACAAATTCATAGATGAGAAATACAAGCGCTCTGAAGAATTTGAAAGGGAAATGTCACTTCTTAATGATACTTTGAAGAAACTGAATGCATTTGAATTAGCATCGGAAATAAGAATGAATGTAAGTATGCCTGCGGATTTAGATGAAACAGATGAATTAATAAAAATGCTTAAAGAGACTAATGAGTATATTAATCTTGAAAAGCAGCGTATACTTAAAGGCATTGAGGATATGCAGGTTATTAAGGATAATTTTGAGAATCAGTGTATACAGACCTGTACTAATATTAAGACAGAGTTAGACAGATTATCGAAGTTATCGAGAATTACAATGGAAGATGAAACAATTCCTGTAATTAACTTAAGAATACCGTATGTTAAAGAAGAAGTGTATAAAGACAGGATGTCTGAATATATCGACAGGGTTGCAAAAGGCGCAGATTCATTTGAAAAGACAGAGGATAAACTTAAATATATCAGAAATAATTTAAGCTGGAAGAAGATGTTCTCGGTTATAGTCACTGATATGAATTCGATAAAACTTAATCTTTATAAGAGAGAAAGAATTGCAGACCAGTCAAGATTTCTTCCGTATGAGGAGGCGGTGGGAAGTACGGGACAGTCACAGGGTATATATATACAGTTCCTTATTTCGATAATTAATTATATTTCAAGCATTAATTCTAAAAATGCTGATGCATCAAAACTTAAAAAAGTTATTTTTATCGATAACCCATTTGGTGCTGCTAAAGATATATATATATGGGAGCCGATATTTAAACTTCTTAAGACTAACAATGTGCAGTTAATAGTTCCGGCAAGAGGGGCAACACCTGCAATCAGCGGACGATTTGATGTTAATTATGTGTTAGGACAGAAGATAAGTAACGGACGTCAGCAGACGGTTGTAGTGGATTATTTCAGTAATGTTAATAATGATGAGCTGGATTACACAACTTTATCTTATGAACAGACAGCATTGTTTTGACAATAGAGAATGTGTGTGATACACTTAAAACATATGTAAAATTATAGATTAATATATCTTAAAATAGATAAATAAAGACGGAGGTATAGAGTTGGACAAGTACGAATATAATGTTAAATCAGACCAGATTAAGAAATTGTATTCACGTAAAGAGTTCGAAGCAGCAGCTAAGATTGCCGATGAAATAGACTGGTATCGTGTTAAAGACAACACTATGATTAACCGCGTAGCAGATATTTATGAGAATACTAAGCAGTATGAGAAAGCCAAAGAAGTTCTTCTTATTGCATATGAACGTTCACCATTAGGAAGACAGTTAGCTTATAAGCTGACTATTTTAGCACTCAGAACGAAGAATTTTGTGGAAGCAGATGAGTTCTATCAGGACTTTGTAGAGATGTCGCCATCAGATGTATCACAATATCTGTTGAAATACCGAATAGCCAAGGCAAAAGGTGAAGATATAGAAGTCCTTATTAAGATTTTAGAGGCATACATAGAAGTTGAGATGGATGAGAGATGGCAATATGAATTAGCTAAACTCTATCATGAAGCCGGAGAAGATGATAAGTGTATTGCTATGTGTGATGAACTTGAGTTATGGTTCAATGATGGTAAGTATGTAGACAAGGCAAGAGAACTTAAGAAGCTAATTACAGGCGTTCTCACAGAATATAATAAACGTTATGCTAAAGATAATGTCGCAAAATCTAATATAGCATCATCTAATATAGTATCAACAGAAGATTCAAAGAACATTACGAGTGTAAGTAATGGTGAATCAGATAACTTAGAGGTAAATGCTCCAAATGTTAATGCCGGTTCTATAGATGAATATGATGAAGATTCAGAAGACGATACACAGGCAGATAACTGGAACCAGGTGGATGCATTATGTCGTGAAAGAGTTAGTAAAGTCAACGAAGAATCCGACGAAGATGAAGAAGCAGAAAGTGAAGACCACACAGGAATGCGTTCACTTGCAGAGGCAATTGTAGCCGGTAAAGAAGAAAGAAAAACCTCAAAATATAATAAGAAGAAAGATGATGAAGAGGTATTAGAAGATAATTTAGAATTATTAGATGACAACATAAGTGATGATGACGACGAGTATCTCGATGATGAGATAAGCGCAGAAGATGAGGCAAGAGCTAATGCAAATGCCGCAGCTAAAGAGGTCGCAAGAAGAGCAGAGGAAGCAGAGAAGAATATACCAAAGCTTACGGCCGAAGAGATAGCCGCAAATGAAGCACTTAAGGCAGCGGAGGCAGCAGCCTTAGAGGCACAGAGAGCAGCTGACCTTGCAAGACAGCTTGTTATGGAAGCAAAATTAAGAGCTGAACAGGTTAAGGGTACATCAGGCACTCCATCAGATAAATACAAGGGAATGACAGCAGATGAGATAAGCAAATCACTTGAATCAGAAGATATGTTAAGTGGTAATTCCGACTTAAGAAAGAAAGATTCAATGATTGAAATATTCGAATTTGATAAGGATAAAGAAGGTAAAGTAAGTAACATTGGTGAAGAACTTACTAAGACTGCTGAAATAGACATAGACGAAATCAATATCAGATTAGCTGATGAGAATAATCTATATAATACAGCAAACATTCAGGCTGCACTTGCTAAGAGCATGGAAAAACTTATGAATGATGAGAAGAAAGTCAGAAATGCTTTCGAGATGCAGATAGATGATGATAATGACGAGATTCGCCCGACAATAGAAGAAGATGATAATAACGAGATTCTTCCGGCAATAGAAGATGATGACAGTTATTTAGATGATGATGACGAAGATGTATATGATGATTCAGCAGACACAACAGAAAATGTAAAGGAATCAGAAAATGTTTCAGAAGTTGAAGAGGTCGAAGAATCTGAAATTATAAACGAGCCGGAAAATGTAATAGAGGCAGAAAATACTCCTGAGACAGCAGAGGAAAATTCAGCTACAGAAAATACAGTTAATGTAGAAGAAATAAAAGAAACAGAAAGTATTCCAGAAGTAAAAACAGTTGAAGAAGCTAAAGACATCCCAGAAGTAGAAACAGTTGGAGAAGCTAAAGACATCCCGGAAGTGGAAACAGTTGAAGAAGCTAAAGACATTCCAGAAGCGGAAACAGTTGGAGAAGCTAAAGACATCCCGGAAGTAGAAACAATTGTAGAGTCAGATGAATATAGCAAAGTCAATGAAGAATCTGCACCTATAGAAGAGATAAGAAATTCAGAAGAGACAGAAGAGGTAAAATCTGTAGAGACTGTATCTGATGAAGATGAAATAGAAGATGATTTAATTGATGAGCCAACTAAGAGAATAGACAGAGCAGAGATTAACAGAATACTTAATGCAAGCAAGAATATTTATCAGTCACTTCCGAAGTCAGTATTTGAGAATACAGAGGAAGAAGTTGAAACAAAAGTTGAAATGACAAAGCCTGAAGAAGATGATCAGATAGAAGGACAGATGACATTAGAAGAGGTTCTGGCAGAATTTAAAGATAATGAAGCTGATAAGACAAATGATAACGAATCTGATGAATTAAAAGAAAATACAAATGAAACATCAGAAGAAGCCACAGAAAATGCTGATGAGACAATAGATGAAGTTTCAGAAAATGCAAATGAAACATCAGAAGAAGCCACAGATAAATCTAGTGTAGCTTCTGCAGACTTTGTAGTTAAGAATCACAGAATTCCTGAAGAATACAGAAGTCTATTCAATGATTTCGTAGGAACAGGCAGTATGGAAGAAAAGATAGCTGATACACTCGATAATCTTATTAATAAATTCGTTATGGATGGAACATCTAAGACAAATAATGTTATTATCACAGGTTCAGCGAAAATCGGAAAGACAACACTAGGCCTTAGTCTTATTAAAGCAGCTAACCGTGGAAGAAACCGAAGTGGTAGAAAAGTAGCAAAAGTAAAGGCATCTGTACTTAACAAACGTGGAGTTGCACTTGCAATGACACAGATACTTGGAACAGACCTCATCATTGAACAGGCAGGAAATCTTATGCCTAACACGATTATAGATTTAATGATTGCCATGAAGAATTATACAGAAGAAATGCTTATCGTGTTAGAAGATGATAAAGCAGCAATTGACAGAATGCTTGACAATTCACCTGATCTCAAAGGTTTCTTCTCTAACAGATTAGACATTCATGAGATGGAAATTGATGATATGGTTAAAATTGCTAAAGATTATGCAGAAGAACAGTTCTATATAATTGATGAAATGGGTGAATTAGCTTTATATGCGAAGTTAGATGATATAAGCGGACGTAATCCTGTATTATCAATAGAGGACATTCAGGAAGTTATAGATGATGCAATTGCCCACGCAAACAGATTTAGTCTTGGTAAAATATTTGGAAGAATTCATAAGAATAAAGATGATATGAGAGTTTTAAGTGAGCAGGACTTCTTATAGAATTAAAATTATAATTAAAATGACAGAATGGCTTATGAATACTGGGTGTTAATCAGAAAAATTATTGAATTAAGAATGCTGGTTAAGAATTAGTAAGAAAAGCATATTAAAGAGTAAAATAAAAACGGTTGAGTAGTGAAAAACTACTCAACCGTTATTTTTATGTTACCGACACCACTATCACATTTGATTTTATAATGTCCTTTATTATCTGAATAAATACCTGGCTTCTCGCCATTAATGCGGACGGTACCTATGCCACCATCAACGTCAAATGAATAATCATTAATATCACCATTAATATTAATATCCATATTACCGACACCACCATCGATTTCAGCATCGTAAAGTATACAGTCATTTAATTTAATATTACCAATGCCCATATCAAAATCGCCATTCTCTATAACGCATGAAGTTAACTTAGTATTACCAACACCGCCATCAATTATTAATTTATTCATAGAAATGTCCTGAATCTTAATATTACCAACACCACAATCAAGGTTTAAGACATTTATTTCAAATTTTTCAGGAATATTAATAGTTATTTTTCCACTTCTTTTTCTGCGAAATGATAGAAAACCATATTTTGAGCCACTATTATCAATGGTAAGTACACCCTTTGAATTAACAGAGCATTTAAAAGTTTCATATACATTTTTGCATTCGACGGTTATTTCTGAATCAGTTGTCGTAACAATATTAACATTGGCAATGCTATTATCCAATGTAATAGATTTAACATCATTGACTGAATATGAGCCAGAATAATCAGTAAGCTTACTGCTATTATTACCTATACCTCCGAATAAGAATAGGACTACATTTAAGATGCTGACTATAATCGCCACAGCCAGCAGAGCAGCTACAGCGGTTGCAACATATTTAATTGTTTTTTCAAAAAATCTCATTTGATAGTAACACCTCCGAACATTGTGGTTGCATTAATGAAGATAGTTGGTGCATTAATATTCTCGTAATCTCTGGTTTTATTAGTTATTCCACCGAAGATAGGAGTTCCTGATATTCGTATATTTACATTATCTGGAACATAAATATCAATTCCCGCAAATACGCAGTAGCAATTTATAACCGTATCCTCAGTAATAATGGCATCTCGTAAATCAATAATTACACTGCCGAATATACTGTTAGCTTCACATCCCTCAAATGTATCATGTGGATATACAACTTTATTAGATGAAAAAATAGCACTGTAATAATTAGATTTATTAAAATTATTCTTCTCATTTACCCATTTAGGAATGTTTTTTTTAATTAATTTATCCTTGAAAATAATTATGATTCCGATAATAATCAGGCAACATGGAATAAATAATTTATCCATTGTACTTTCGCTTATTATATTGAATTCAGTAAGCAAAAATGATACCCCAATAAGAAGAAATAGTGAATTGGAAATGCGTATACCTTTTGAAAACATACTTGCAATACTTGGCAGAATAAAAAGTAATGGCCAGAAATCAAATATATCAATTTTGATTGAGGTAAATGCATTTAAGATATAAAGAACTCCGGCAGCTATAAAAATAAGCCCCCATATTAAACTTGATTTTCTGTTTTTCATAATAATCCTCATTTCTGAGCGACTTTGCGGTGAAGAGGCGATGAGAAATTCACACATGCGATTTCACATCTGCCATAAAAGCTATTTGCTTTCGCTCTGAAACAAATAGCTGTGTGAAAAATAATCGCATCAGCAATATTTTCCATACTACTTTCATTAACAGATATAATTTGCGCAATTTTATATATAATTTGCATAATGTTATTGATATAGTATATTGTATATAAGGTTGTAAAAAATGTGTAGTTACAAATGTCATATAAATGATGTGAAGAATGTTAGTTAGTATTATGTGACACATGCCGAAAGTAAAAAAAGCATATGTGTCACATATTGAAAAAAAGGGAGGTTTTGTTATTATAAAAATAAAAAATGGAGATATAGAAGTTTATAAAGACATTAAGATAAGAAATTGTGGTTACGGAGGAGAATAATGAGAACGTTTTCGGAGGTATTGAGAGAGATTGTCAATGAAAGCGATTTATCAATATATGGAATGGCAAAAGCTGTGGAATGTGATAGGTCAATGTTAAATAAAGTTATATCTGGAGACAGAA
>OIXH01002433.1_pt1 | contig 18490 bp, 17 predicted proteins | sample 1587741 | NCBI WGS metagenome assembly OIXH01 (sample SAMEA3888916, study PRJEB22519) | human gut metagenome | biome: human gut; feature: human-associated habitat; material: faeces | place: Denmark | collected 2011 | reverse complement strand
CCAATGCTCTTTTTCGGTCCTCGATACGTATGACCGCGATATTCGAAGCTCCCGAGTTTGGTCGCTGCTGTCGTAACAAAATATCCCGATGACGCGCTGCTCTGATCGTCCGATTTCAAATTACAGGTGAAAATTTTATGAATTGTTTACCTTGGTGTGATATTTATGTGATATAATATAAGCATGAATTAAAAAACAAGGGGGTGACATTATGCTCAATATTCTTATTGCGGAGGATAATGCCGATATGCGCGAGTTGTTCTGTACGGCGCTGTCCGACAGCGAATACAAGACGTTCCCTGCCTCGGACGGTACATTGGATATTAAAGGCGCGGAATTTACGGTAACGCTGCTGCTTTAAAGGAGATACTTATCGATGGAAGACGAAAAGAAAACGCGGTTATTTGAGACCGTTTCAATACCAAACGCGGTTATGACATTATCCGTGCCGACAATGATAAGCGCGCTTGTAATGGTGATATACAATCTCGCGGATACTTACTTTGTGGGAATGTTGAACGATTCCGTGCAGAACTCCGCGGTGACGCTCGCTGCGCCCGTTCTGCTGGCGTTCAACGCCGTGAACAACCTGTTCGGAGTGGGTGCGTCGAGTATGATGAGTAGGGGCTTGGGACGAAAGGACTACGATACGGTTTACAGAAGCTCCGCGTTCGGATTTTACTGTGCGCTGTTTTGCGGGGTATTGTTCGGCGCGTTTTGCACGATATTCAAAACACCGCTGCTGAAAGTTCTCGGCGCTGACGAGATAACTGCCGCTGCAACGGGCGGTTATCTCAAATGGACGGTGAGCTGCGGTGCTGTTCCCGCGATCCTCAACGTAGTGATCGCGTATCTTGTCCGCGCGGAAGGCTCGTCGCTCCATGCGAGTATCGGCACGATGAGCGGCTGTCTGCTGAACATCATACTCGATCCGCTTTTTATTCTGCCGCAATTTCTTAATATGGGCGCGGCGGGCGCGGGTCTTGCAACGTTTTTGTCGAATTGCGCGGCGTGCCTGTATTTCTTCATTTTGCTGTTTATCAAGCGCGGAAAGACTTATGTTTGCATCAAGCCCTCAATGTTTGGTTTCAAAAAATTTGTTATGCTCGGCGTTTTCGCGGTGGGGATCCCCGCGGCAATACAAAATCTTCTCAATGTCACAGGAATGACTGTGCTGAACAACTTCACTTCGGATTTCGGTTCGGACGCGGTCGCGGCAATGGGAATATCCTATAAAATAAATATGGTGCCAATGCAGATATCAATGGGCTTGGGACAAGGCATAATGCCACTTGTCAGCTACAATTACGCAAGCGGGAACGTTCCCCGAATGAAAAAAGCCGTGACCTTTGCAATGAAGATATCAATTATTTCATTATCTGTTGTTTCGGTACTTTACTTTATTTTTGCGGGAGGGCTTACCTCGCTCTTTATGAAAAGCGAGGCGGTCGTGGCATACGGCACGAGCTTTTTGCGCGGAATGTGCATCGGGATACCGTTTTTGTGTGTGGATTTTCTCGCGGTGGGCGTATTTCAGGCATGCGGTATGGGAAAGAAATCGCTGCTTTTCGCGATACTCCGAAAGATCGTTTTGGAGATCCCCGCGCTGTTTGTTTTGAATTATTTCTTCCCGCTGTACGGGCTTGCTTACGCTCAAATGACCGCCGAGATCATTCTCGCGGCAGCGGCGATAGTCGTATTGATGCGCATTTTTAGGAAACTCGAAAAAAATATGCCGTCCGATATGTGACTCTAAAGCAGCAATAAAGCCGCATAGTTCTCCCAAAGGCACGATAACAGTCGCCGAGTTTAATCTTTTCCAAGTATCCTGTGGCAGATCGACGAATTCACCGATAAGCCGACTGTTAAGGTCGACTGCAAAAAGCCGGCGGAGGATTCCGCGCGTATTTTTACAAAACTGTCCGATTGCAGCTGCGGTGTGATGTCCTAAACAACGTAAATTTGCAGATAAGTGAACGGTAAAGCTCAGTATATCCATTTCAATAACAGGTCATACTAATTTTAAATCATTCTGTTGGAGGAAAGAGCGTTGTTAAAACAGGAGTATTTTAAGGGGTGGTATTTTAAATGCACCTCGGAAAATCAAACTATTGCCTTTATTCCGTCGCTTCATTATTACGGCGGCGAGAAAAAGATTTTATTGCAAATGATCACGGATAACGAAGCGTTTTCTTTGTCGTTTTCCTATATGAGATATAGCGAAAAAATTTTGTCTGTTATTATGGGAAGAAATATTTTTTCCGAAAAGGGAATTAAACTCGATATTGAAACAGATAAACTGACAGCGAAAGGCGTTTTGCGTTTCGGTAAACTTACGCCTATCCGATATGATATTATGGGACCGTTTAAATTTGTGCCGTTTATGCAATGCCGTCACAGCGTTTACAGTATGTCCCACCGCGTTGACGGAAAAATAACGCTCAATGGAAAGAAATATGTATTTCTTAACGGAGCGGGATATATCGAAGGCGACCGCGGAACTTCGTTTCCAAGCAGATACATCTGGACGCAGAGCGGATTTACAAACGGCTCGCTTATGCTTTCGGTTGCGGATATCCCCGTTCTCGGTTTTGGTTTCACGGGAATTATCGGTATTGTTATGTTGAACGGAACAGAACACCGTATCGCGACATATCTGGGGGCGAAGTTAAAGCATATCGGCGATAATACGGTCATCGTATCGCAAGGAGATTATGAGCTTACCGCAAAGCTTATCAAGAAAAATTCTCACCCTTTGTCCGCACCGATCAATGGAAAAATGAGCCGTACTATTCACGAAAGCGCTTCCTGCACGGCTTTTTACGTTTTTTCATACAAGGGAACGGTTTTATGCAAGTTCACAAGCGACCGAGCGAGTTTTGAATTTGAATATTGATAAAACCGTAATGTCGGCAAAACAGAAGTGATTGCGCAAACCGTGTCAAGATCACGGTTTGCGCAAATTTCCGTTTGCGGGATTATCGAGCAGTTTTCCGTCCTCGGTAAAGCGCGAACCGTGACAGGGACAGTCCCATGAATGTTCGGCGGGATTCCGTTTCAGTGCGCAGCCCATATGCGGACATCTCGGCGCGGTCGGCGTTAGCAGAGTTTTAACGGCATTTGCGCCGTTTATCCAAAGCTGTTTTTTGAGCATGGAACGGCTCGGGTCAAATACCTCGGCATACGGATTTTCCTTGCTGAGAATTTTGTCGCAAAGTATCTCGGCTGCCGCCATAGCACTTGTCATTCCCCACTTGTTAAAGCCTGCCGCGACATACATATTCGGAGTGAACTTGGAATAGTTGCCGATATACGGTATGCCATCAAGCGACATACAATCCTGTGCGCCCCACGAGTATTTTATAGGCGAATTCGGATAATTTTTTGCGGCGAATGCTTCAAGCTCTCCGCGTCTGCACGGCATGCCTGTTTTGTGCGCTCCGCCGCCTATAAGCAGCAGGTCGCCGAAATTGCGGAAAGACAGTCCGTTCGTGTCGCCGTCCATATAAATGCCGTGGACGTTCGGGGCGTTTTCAAGCGCGATAACGTTGGATCGGCTTTGATAGAGCTTCAGAAAATAACTTCCGTGTGTGTTGACAAACGGAAAGTGTGTGGCGACGACGATCTTATCGGCGGTTATTTTTGCGTTTTTCGATAACGCGGTGCCGCTCTTCAGATCGATTATGCGGGTGTGCTCAAATATGCGTGCGTTTCCGTTCCGTTTGCACATTTTGCCTATAACGCCGCGCAGGAATTTCAGAGGATCGAACTGAGCCTGATTTTTAAATTTTACAGCGCCCGCCGTTGAAAAGGGAAGCTCGATATGATCGCAAAATTCCGCAGAAAATCCGATCTTCTCCAACGCGTCGATCTCGCGTTCAAGAGAAGCACGGTTGTTTCTGGAATAGATATAGCTGTCAACTTTTTGAAAACCGCAGTCAATATCGCGGCATAACATGGCGATGTTTTTAAGCGCGTTTTGGTTGGCTTCAAGATACATTTTCGCCTTTTCCGCACCATATCCGCGGAAAATTTCTTGATATATAAGCCCGTGCTGAAACGTCACTTTTGCGGTCGTTACGCGTGTTACGCCGCCGCAGATACGATCGCTTTCGGCGAGTACGCAGGAAACTCCGCTTTTTTGCAGCTCATACGCGGTCAGCAGCCCCGCTATCCCGCCTCCGATTACAAGAACGTCGGTTTTTATCTCTCCCGTGGCGGAGGGAAATTCCGGCATTTCCGTGCGTTCCCAAACAGATTTGTTACTCATTCGATTTAATCTCCAATGTATTTTTTATTATTGTTTACAAAAACTCGGGAAACATTCGGTGTTTTGCAGGCGGTTTTACAAAAAACAACGGGAATAGTATAAAAGATGCCGTGAAATAGCGGGGCGGCAAATTGCCGCTCCGCTGATTATTTTTATCAAGAAACGCTTTTCGAGTGATCCGATGTTTGTTCTCCAAGCATTGCGCGTATTCTTAAACGAAATCCCTCGTCTCCGAGCCGCATTGCGCGGCGATAATTTTCGGAACCGGTAAAACTCCCTTGTAGGTGACTAAGCTCGCTTTCGGAGCGGATCCTGTATTCGCACAGAAGCTTCGCAAGATATGCTTCCGCGCAGATCTGCGGATCGCATTTTTTCTTTTCAATAAGCTGATCCGCAATTCTCTCCGCGCCGCTCCAATCGTTGTCTTCCAGCATAATATAAATTCTCCGAAGCATTGGTTCGGTCGATCTTGACGGAGAGACCTGCGCGTTACCCCTATTGAATATCGCCGCCGTTCCGCTCAGTACATCGTTTTCCCAGCCGAGTTTACCGGTATCGGCAGCTTGGAATTTCTTTAGTTCCATAGGAAGTTGATTGACCGATATCCCGTCCAAAACGGGAATTATCATTTTTCCCGAATTTTTAAGCCTGCGTACAAGGTCATTATCAACAAATGTATCACGATCGCATATAATTATCATTGCTCTTGCCTGCTCCAATGCTTCCAAGTCCGCATCGGCGCTGTCAGCGCGGGATACACGATATCCCGCCGCCGTTAATTTTGTTCCCAACCTTGAACCGGGAACGCTGCTTCCACAGACGAGAATAATATCACACCCATCGGAAGAAAAAACGCTTTCGAGGTTTTTTCGGCGCAGTGCATCAATTTCCGCTGCCGCTCTTTCCATGATCCTGCGCTGTTCTTTGTCGGCGTAACTCAATGCGGTCTTATAGTCCTCGTCCGCCGTCAACGATTTTGCCAAAGCGCGCCGAACCTCCGGTCTCCCATGTGAAAACTCGACTTCGTAGCGACAGAGTACCGCAGCCCAATACAGATCCGCATCGGTCGGGCTTAACTTTATCAGACCCTCCAGCAGCTCCATTGCCTTGTCAAAATGCCCGTCGCTGCGCAAACGCTCCGCGTTTCGGCAGGCGGTCTCTTTATCCTCGCTGTCAAGGAACGGAACGCTTTGAATAACTCCGCACGCCTTGCAGCGGCTGATCCTCGATTTATCGGGCAACTCCAATATCCCGCCGCACATTCTGCAAACAAACGCTGCCATCTCACTCTCCCAATTCTATCCACATTGCGGGGCGAACGCCGCACTGATTAAAGCTCATCTTTATTCCCTCGGGATAAAGATTGCCCCCCGTCGAAACATATAAGTGATATGACTCCTCCGCGGGATCGCGCAGCCACCACTGCATAGTATCGCCTGCTTGATCGTAGGTATTCGGCGGCACAAGCTCATCGTATTTTTCACGCGCCCACGTTGTTCCCTCGGCTCTTCTTGCCTCGTGATCCGGCGTTTCGTTTCCGTCCGCAATATATTGCTTGACCTCGTCAAGACTCAACAGGAAAATCTTATCCTCGGTATCGCCGCCGCCATAGGTGCCGTAGGTTTCGTTATCGGGATTTTTCACGGTGACCGTCGGTATCATTGCCCGCTCGCTGCTTGTGAACACGGTGTTAAAAAATTCTCCGTTCAGATAGGAACGCAGCGGACTGTCTTTCCACGTTTCACTTCCGTATTCTCGGCAGTCAAGAACCTTTTCGCTCACTACCAGAACACGGTTTCCCTCTCTTTTCAGAACTCGCCAATTTATCGGTTCCTTACCGATCGAGATCAAACGCGACTGCTTTAATTTTCCAAGCGAAATAATATCGCCCGCGTCGGAGTTGATAAATTTCAGATGATCTATCTCGATCAGTTTTTGTGCGCTGTCGGAGTAATCCCCAAGTTCCTTAAAATACTTAACAGCCTTTTTGAGCATATAATCATCTTTGGGATCCTTCATATAACTGCACGCCAATCCGTATTTAGCCGCTTTTGTTTTTTCGCGGACGTCCTTGTAATTTTCATCCAATTCCTCCAGAACATTCTTTGCGTGATTGTAGCTTTCCTGTTCCAGCAAATATACGGCATAATTGTATTCGGTTTCGGCGAAAAGCTCGTCGGTCACCGAATAACCCAGATCTTTCAGGATTGTGAGCGCTTCTTCAAACTTTTTGTCGTTTATATATGCTTTCACCCTTGATTTTTGAGCTTCCGTCACTCGGCTTGCCGAGTCCTTGTAATCGCCGAGTTCGGTGAAAATGTCGCTTGCCTTTACAAAATCGCCGTTGTCAAAACATTGTTCCGCAAAAAGATACCTTGATTCGGTCGCCCGTTGAGCGCTGTCGGAATATTCGTCAAGCGTCTTAAACAGCATAGCCGCCTCGTTGAATTTGCCGTCGTTTTTAAGCGTCTCGGCTTTTTGATATTTCGCTTTGAGAATATTCTCAGCGCTGTCGTAATAATTGCCGAGCATTTCATATATTGAGATCGCGTTGTCAAATTCGCCGTTTTCCAAAGCGCTTTCGGCAGCGGCGTACCGTATCTTTTTAACAAACTCCGCGCTGTCGGAGTAATTACCAAGGGCAATAAAGGCGCGTTCGGCTTCGTCGTAATCTTTTTGCTCATAAAGAGCCTCCGCCTTTTGATAAAGCGTTTCCGTGAATTGCGTTTCCGAATCGGAATAGGCTCCAAGCTCGGAGAAAGCCGCGGCGGCGCCGTCAAAATCCCCGTTTTCGCGCATTTCGACCGCGTTTTTGTATTTATCCGAAAGCGTTATGTTGTTAGCAACGATCGCCGTTATCGAAATGACAGCAGCCGCGGGAACAGCAATTGCCGCCGTTTTGAGCGCGTTTTTGCGTAATTTGTTATGCTTTTCGCGTTTTCGGTCTTCAATTTCCGCAGCTTGATTAGCGGCTTCTTTACGCTCTTTGTCTATCTCGGCGATCGTATTCTGCGTTTGTGACAGAAGCTCCGCGCTGTCCTTGTAATTTCCAAGCTCCGAAAGCAGCGGCAATGCACGTGAAAGCTCACCATAATCGTTTTTTTCTAGCAGTTTTTTGGCTTGAACGTAGACCCGTTCACTTCTCGCCGCTTCCAATTCAAGTTTGACTTTTTTTGCCTTTTCCAGACTTTTTTGCGACATTTCGCGGCTGTCTCGAAAATCATCCAACGCTCCGAAACCCTCTGCCGCTTTAAGGCACAGCTCCTCCGTATCGGCACAGTCAAGCGTGTACAGATATTGGTTATAAAGCGCCGACTTTCGATATTCCGACAACTCCGCTTTTAATTCGTCATCTCCGAAACGCATTATCATACGGTAATTTGAAGACAACCCCAAATCGCCCGCCAACTCGCCGAGCTGCTCCGCGGATCTGACGCTGAATCCCGCAAGCAGTTTTACATAATAGATTCTCGCGTTTTCCGGCTCAATGTTAAGAGCGTTTTCGCACAGCTCTTCCGCGCGGGAGAAATCGCCCTCGTCAAGCATTATCTCGGCGCGGCGCAGAAGCCCCTCGACGTTCTCCGCCTCAAAGGTTTCGATGCTCTCGTGAATATCGCCGCGCAAACTTTCTGAAAAGAGCTTATGAACTCCGCGCAAAAGCTCCTCTGTAAAGTCTGGCGCGGACATATCAAATCTCTGCAAATGCGCGAATTCGCCCGGAAGATCCTCGCTGCGCATTCCCTTGTACAGCACTACTAGCGTTCCCTCGCCGTTTTCAGCGATACGCGTCAGATAGCGGCTCCACTCGTTTTTCACCCATGGAGCGTTGAAGTTGTCCGGCGATGTTCCGACCACGAACATCAGTTTTGCGGAATTTATCGCCGAAAAGATATACGGTTCGTATTCGCGTCCCATTTTATCCTCGAGCGTTACGCGCGCCAAAAAGACGCGGTATCCGTCCGCGGAAAGAGAACGGTATAACCCAGCCGCCAAAACCGAATCCTCGGTGCGTCTGTCGCTGCGATCGGTCTCCTTATAGCAGATGAATATGTCATACGGCTGTTCGGTCTGCGATACCGCCAGAACCTTTTTGCGCAGTTCTTCCAATTCGCCCGCCTGCAATATGTATATTCGGCGGCGGTCGCCGTCGGCGATGCGAACGGCGGTGCGGTAGTCCTCGTCATTGATTATCGGCGTATAGCTGAAACGATTGATCGTGGGGATACGCTTGTGTGAACCGTATTCCTCAACATATTCAATGCCGTATCTGCAAAGCATGATACACCAATATATCTCGCTGTCGGTATCGTCGATTTTTAGAAGCTCGCGGTAAAGTTCTGCGGCGCGATCATATTCACCCGCGCGGCGGAGCTTGTCGGCGCGTTCCCAAAGTATAGTCTTTTCATCAAAGTCAAGGCGCGGTATCGATTGCAGTACGTCGCAATTCGCGCATTTGCATACTGTTACCTGTCCCTTGACATCGAGCGCCGCCCCGCAGCATTTGCATAAATATTCAGCCATATGTACACCCTTTTCCATAATAACGAAGCGTGAAATGTTTTCGGAGAGTTTTCTGTTGACTTGATTATAACATATTTTGACGGATTTGTCAATTACATCGTGTTTTCTTGCGGGTCAACGATCACGGCGAGCTTTGGCAGCTGTTGCAGTCATAAATGGCGAGACAGTTATTTATTACTTCTTGTGATTTGTGCACAGAAAATCCCCGAAGCCTTTTGATTTCGGGGAATCTCTGTGTGCCGTTATCATCGGAAATGCTTATATAGAATTCATGATTATAAACGCGTTATTCTTCAAATCGCGCTCTAAGCTTTTCCAACGCTCTTTTTTCGATCCTGGATACGTATGACCGCGATATCCGAAGCTTCTTTGCAATCTCCCTCTGAGTGAGAGGCATACACACCGAACCGTCCAAGTTTGCTACTCCGTATCTTTTGCATATTATTTCCCGTTCGCGGTCGGTAAGTTCCTCGCGCATAAATCGGTATAGCTTTTCGGAATATATTTTAAGCTCCACATCGTTTTCCACGTTCACATTGCTGCTGAATATGTCCGCGAGCGTCAAGGAATTGCCTTCGCCGTCGTTTTCGATCGGGTCATTGATGTTTATTTCCGTCATTTGGTGCTTTATTTTGCGAAAATGCATTTTTATTTGGTTGTCTATGCACTTGGAAGCATAAGTGCTGAATTGGTTTCCCTTGCGGAAATCGAATGTCTCTACGGCTCGGATAAGCCCGATAGTGCCAATGGAAACAAGGTCATCGGGGTCGCGCGCCTCGGAATAATTCTTATTGACTATGTAGGCTACCAGCCGCAGATTGTGGATTATAAGCTTGTCGCGGGCTTGTTCGCTGCCCGCGGCAATTTCTTTGATACATTCGGCTTCCTCCTTGGACGAAAGCTGCTTCGGGAACATATTTTTCCCCTCAAAATGAAGCCCGAAGAACAGCAGATTTTGCAAAGCTAATTTTAACAGTAAAATACCCATTGTCTCCTCCCAAAATGCTCTCCTATGTTCTTTGATACTAATTTTCAGTAGAAACAAATTTTATTTTCTCTCCCATGCGGAGCGGAGAGAGAAAACACCGAGGTTCCCGCACACAACGGAATTTTCTCTCCCCCGCGAAGTGGGGGAGAAAAGATAATGTGCCTGCTTTTAATGAGAAATCGGTATTGCGACAAAATGTCACGGTATTATATAATATTCGACATCGCTTGGGCGATATGCCGTTTTTTCGCTGTTTTCAACTTTTTTAAAATACCCCTTGTAATTTGTCGAAGAATGTGATACAATATAAAGTGTATAGGTGTGAGGGGGCGATAGCTTGAATGAAAGACTGCCGTTTTTACGGGATAAAGCAAATCATCTTCCTCTCGAACCGGGTGTATACCTGATGAAAAACGCCGAGAACACGATAATTTACGTCGGAAAAGCAAAACTCCTGAAAAATCGTGTGACAAGCTATTTCCGGTCCAATTCACAGCATACCGCAAAGACTATCAAGCTTGTGGAGCATATCTACGATTTCGAGTTTATAGTAACGCAGACCGAGCTTGATGCGCTCGTACTGGAGTGCAGCCTTATCAAGCTCCACCAGCCGAAATACAATATATTGCTAAAGGACGACAAGGGCTATAACTACATCAAGATAACGCGCGAGGAGTATCCGCGCATAACCTATGCGCTTAACAACAGCGATAAGAACGCGGATTATATCGGACCTTTTACCAGCGGGTTTACTGTTAAACAGGCGGTTGAGGAAGCAAATACCATTTTCTGCCTGCCGACCTGTAAGAAGAAGTTCCCGCGTGAATTCGGTAAGGAGCGCCCGTGTCTAAATCACGACATCAAGCGCTGTATGGGCGTTTGCGAGGGGAAAATATCATCGGAAGAGTATAAGAATATCGTTTCCGAGGCGATAAAGTATCTTGAGGACGGCAGCAAGACTTCCGTTGAGGAGCTTACGGCTCAAATGGAGCAAGCCGCTGAAAATCTCGAGTTTGAGAAAGCGGCGAGACTTCGCGACAGAATAGCCGCGATAACGCGTCTTACGGCGCAGCAGAAGATACTCGACTACAAGCAGGAATATGATATCGTGGGTATGGCGGTGAACGTCGGGCAGGCAAGCTTCGCTGTGATAAAGTACCGCGGCGGGCGGCTCGTTGACAAGGAGAATTTCTTTGTGGGCGAGGAGTACGCCGAAAGCGAGATGCGCCGCGATTTTCTGTTAAGCTATTACACAAAGCAAGAGGATATTCCCCGGGAAATATACGTTGATGAGGAGTTTGAGGAGAGAGAGCTTTTGGCGGAGCTTCTTCGCGGACAGACAAATCACGCCGTTAAATTCGTTATTCCGCACCGCGGCGACGGTATGGCACAGGTCTTGCTTGCAAAAAAGAACGCGGGTGAATATCTCGCTTTGCGAGTGGGAAGAACCGCGAAAGAGATCAAGGCTTTGAAAATACTGTTGGGGCTTGAAAAAGTCCCGAATATAATAGAAAGCTACGATATATCAAACTTCGGAGATACGGGAGTTGTCGGCGGTATGATAGTTTACCGCAACGGTCGTCCGTTCAAGGCGGGGTACAGGAAGTTCGCGATTAAGACCGTTGACGGTCAGAACGACTACGCGTGTATGCAGGAGGTTCTGCGGCGGCGTATGACGCGGTATCTGGACGGCGACGAGAGCTTTTCGCCCTTGCCCGACCTGATACTGTTGGACGGCGGCAGGGGACATATAAGCGCGGTCTCGGAGGTGTTCGACGAGCTAAAAATAGACGTTCCGCTGTTCGGCTTGGTAAAGGACAGCAAGCACCGCACCCGCGCTATCGCGAAAGAGGGCGGCGAGATTGAGATAAAATCGAACAGATCGCTGTTTGCTCTGCTGACTAATATACAGGACGAGGTGCACCGCTTTTCGATAACGTTCCAAAGAGTTCGGCACAAGCAGAAAACGTATTCTCTGGAGCTTACCGAGGTGAAGGGAATAGGCGAGGCAAAATCCCGCGCGCTGTTAAAAACGTTCAAGACCAAAGCGGCGATGAAAGCGGCAAGTCCCGAGGAACTGCAAAAAGCTGCTAAGGTAAGTGCGGAAAAGGCGAATGAGCTTTACGATTTTATACAAGAAAGGTTTTAGCAAATGCACCACATTGAACCAATGCCGTATGGAATGTACCGCGTTGATAAGAAGTATCTTGACTATATGAGAAGCCGTCAGCCGAAAATAATGGGCAGTGAAGTGACAGATCTTTATTGCGGTCCCGTATTGAATGTTGACGGAGAGTTTGGTTTTTACTTTCCCGTGACTTCAATGACGGAGAATTGCGACGGCGATAAGCAGCTTCTGTCTTTTATTCACATTTTTAAAATGCTGCCGTGCTGCGCGAAAGTCTTAACTCCCGATAATGAGGACACTCCCGAAAGCAGGTATTGTTTAAAGGAAGATAATCGCAGCTTTTTGGAGTTTACGGCGAAAACGATTTATGAAACAAGCGAGCAGATGCGCGAAAACGGCGAGTGGGAGGAAAAATGAGAGTTATCACGGGAAGCGCGAGAGGGCGCAGACTTATCACCGTTGAGGGTGCGGACGTTGTTCGTCCGACCACCGATCGTGTTAAGGAAGCGATATTCAGCGCGATACAGTTTGATATAGAGGGAAGAACGGTGTTGGACTTGTTCGCGGGGAGCGGGCAGCTCGGCATTGAAGCGTTGTCTCGCGGAGCGGCGGAGTGTTATTTCGCGGACAGCGCGGCGCAGTCGATAAACGTTGTGCGCCAAAACGTGGAGCACACGGGCTTTTCGGATCGGTCTCATATAGTGAATATGCCGTTTTCGGCGTTCTTAAAGTCCGCGAAAGTAAAGTTCGATATCGCGCTGTTTGACCCGCCGTATGAACGTAAGCTGATACAAAAGGCTTTGCCGTTCCTGATACCCAAAATGAACGACGGCGGCGTTATACTCTGCGAGCATGAAAAGGAGTGTACGCTGCCCGCCGAATTGGATGGCTGGAGCTTGGTAAAGCTGTTAAGGCACGGCGGCACGAGCGTTTCGATATACAAAAAGCCTACAGATACAGATAAGGAGAGTGACAGCGAGTGAAAACCGCGATCTATCCGGGAAGCTTTGATCCCGTAACGAACGGGCATTTGGATATAATACGGAGAGCTTCGACAATGTTTGATAAGCTGATAGTGGTGGTTCTGATAAATCCGCTGAAAAACTACAGCTTTTCAATACCTGAGCGTGTAAAGCTGCTGTCACAAGCGACGGAGGGTATAAAAAATATTGAAATAGACAGCTACGACGGATTGCTTGCGGATTATTTCAAACAGCATGACGTCGATGTTATAGTAAAGGGATTGCGCGCCACTTCGGATTTTGAGTATGAGTTCCAAATGGCGCACACCAACAAGGACTTGAATCCCCGCGCGGAAACGGTATTCATTCCCGCAAGCGCGAACACAACATTTATATCGTCAAGCATGGTAAAACAGGTGGCGATGTTCGGCGGCGACTTAACCAAGTATGTTCCCGCCGTTATTCACGAGGAAATAAGCCGCAAGCTTACGGGAGAATTCGCGAGAAAACGCAGGGAAGCCGCAAGCAAACGCACGGACGAATAAGGAAAGGATAACAATATGGAAAACAATTACGCTATTGAGGATCTTATAGACAGCCTTGAGGATATGATACACGGCGCTATGCGCGTGCCGTTTGGCAAGAAGAGCATGATAGACGTGGACAAAGTGGCAGATATCGTAGCGGATATACGAATAGCTCTGCCAACGGAGATAAAGCAGGCGCAAAACGTCGTTCAGGATAAGAACAACATCATCGCAGACGCGAAAAAGGAAGCGGAGCTTATTATCCGCAAGGCGGAACAGCGCCGCGAAGAGCTTATAGAGTCGAGTGATATTATGAAGGAGGCTCGTCGTCGTTCGACGGAGATAATCAGTCAGGCGCAGAATAGATCAAGCGATCTGCGGATCTCCACTAACGAGTTCGCCGATAAAATGCTTGCGCGTATCGAAAATCTGCTTGCGGGAGACATCAATAATATAAAGGTGCTGCGCACAAGTATCAACGGTTCTATGAATAATATCCGCACAGAGCAGCCATCTATCACTCCTATGGAAAAGCCCGGCGAGTAAGTTCGTGAAAATGCACAAAAATCAAATGTTAAATTTTACAAATTATACCGTATAAATAAATATTGCGTTATTGCAAAAGTAAATTAAATATGATATAATTAAAATATAAGTATGCGCGGCAGCGCATTTTCGGAGGTTATTTTATGTCAGATAAAGTAAAAAGCTCTGCAGAAAACCAATCGTCCAATAAGCTGATAGCGTTAGGAGTTATGATCTACTCCGTTGTCGAATCGGTCATCGCGTTTTTTGTGGTGTTCAAGCCGCTGTATATCAACACGGTTTATCATAACGCCACTCTTGACGAGCAAGGCGTGAGCTACTCCGTATCGTTCTTTGGAAATATGTTCCAGAGCGCGGACGAGTTTGGCTCCGGAGAGATCAAACTGTCGCTTATTGGCGCGGTGGCGAATATCCTGCTTATATACGTGATAATGACGGTCGTGCCCATTCTGCTTTCTCTGTTGTTCAAGAAAGGGTACGCGTTCGCAAAATCGGGGCTTATCGTTGTTTTCGGAGTAAAGGCGATAGCGGGATTTATGCCGATGCTCGTGCCTTTCGCGAATGTTCGCAATTCGATCAGAATATTCGGTATTGCGGACGCGGTGCTGTGTTTGTGCGCCTGCGCGTTCTTCGTTTATCTCAATAACGTCGAGTATGCCGATGATATGCTGTTGGACAGCGAGCAGATAAAGGCTATGGTAAAGCGCGCAAAGCTCGGCGGACTGCTTCTTTTGCTGATGGCGGCGCTTGTGATTTGCGAAAAATACGCCATGGGTGGCTATGGAATAAACTGGTCCATTATAATCGGAAAATCCGATCAGCAGCTTATGCAGGGCTACGTTCTGGTCGTTTTGTTCAGCGTTTCGCTGTTGGCGGCGATAATGTATGTAAGAGGCTCTTTCGCGTCACTGTATTTCTTTGCGGGATTTGGCGGAGCGGTCGCTCTTTCAAACGCGTATGCGCTGATAAACAAGGTCATTTGGGTGAACACCACCTATAAGCAGCAGAAGGCTCTTATGAATCAAGGCGACGCCGCGGCAGCGGAGTGGATAGGCGCGAACGGAATGGGCGCTACCTGGTGGAGAAGGACGATATTTATCATCGTTTGCTTTTTGATCGCGGCATTTGTTACGTTCCTTGCTTTCAGTAAGATAAAGAACAGATTGTTCCAAAAGCCTGTCGAGGACGAGAAAAAGCCTGCGCTTGTTACATGGATATGCTCCGGCGCGTTGGTGCTTTGTTTCTTCCTTTCTATAGTCGCTGTGCTGCAATGGGATAAGAAGGTGTACGATTCATTTGTTATGGGCGCTATGGACTATATGTACTTTATAGTTTACGGCGGAGTTACGCTGTTCCTGGCGTTGTCGATGTTGGGCGGCTGTGGTTTCGCAAGATGGGGAGCTGTTGGGTTGAACATCGTTGTCGGGGCGTCAAACTTCTCAACGATATTTAAAGTATTCAGCGCCAGAAGTTCGCTTGTAAATGCAAATCCCGGATATCACGGCTACGACTACATCATAATGGGAATACTGTTTATTCTCTCTCTTGTATGCTGCCTTTCCATTATTGCGATGTTCGTTTATAAAGAAATCGGCAACTATATGTACAATAAGAGCAACTCATAAGGTTACAACATATCAATAATAAAAAGCTCCCATTAAAGTGGGAGCTTTTAGTTTGCAAAGCGTCATTCTTTCTCACTTCACAGGGAATAAATAAACACTTCAAATGGCTTTGTATTCGTTCGTTTATCTGTTTATCGTGTAAGATTTAGCTTTGCATTGCGGCTTTGTTGCACTTGATATTGCTAAAATGGCTTTGTAATCGCATTTTTTTGAACGCCGAAAAGCGGGTTGGCTTTATAACGTGCCTTTTTTCGTGCTTATATTAAAAAATGGCTTTGTATTCATAATTCAGCCGTATTTTAGCGTTCGATCGTCCTTGTGTTAAGAGCTTTTTATATGAATTCCCCTTGAAATTTCGCGTGAAATATGTTACAATAAACCTTGTATGGAAGGAATGTGAACAATGGACAAGGTTACAAAAAAACTCAGCTTTTTAAATGGACTAAACGACGGTATCCCGATAGCGCTGGGGTATTTGTCGGTGTCCTTTACGTTTGGGATAACCGCTGTGAGTATGGGGATACCTCCGCTTACCGCGATACTTATTTCGCTTACGAATGTAACGAGCGCGGGGCAGGTCGCGGGAATAGGGATAATCGCGGCGCACGGCTCTCTTGCGGAAATGGCTGCGGCGCAGCTTATCATCAATCTGCGTTACGCGCTGATGAGCCTGTCGCTTTCGCAAAAGCTCGATAAGCATTTCACGCTGTTTCACCGCATAACCACCGCGTTTTGCGTTACCGACGAGGTGTTCGCGGTCGCTTCAAAACAAAACGGCGAGCTGCCGCCGCGCTATATGTACGGTTTGCAGCTGATGCCTTACGTTTTCTGGAGCGGGGGAACGGCTGTAGGCGCATTCTTAGGCTCGGTGCTGCCCGAAACAGTCAAATCGGCGCTTGGCATTGCGATCTACGGAATGTTTCTCGCAATAATAATCCCGCCCGCAAAGAAGAGCAGGGGAGTGTTGTTTACAGTGCTGTTCGGAGCGGCGCTCAGCTGCTGTTTGGCTAATTTTCCTGCGATATCAAGCGGAATTTCGATAATCATTTGTACGATAGCTGCGGCGGCGATCGCGGCGCTGCTGTTCCCGAGAAAAGAGGAGGCGAAGTCCGATGAGTGACGCGCTTTATCTGTTCGCGAGCGTTGCGGTGATGGCGTTGGTGACATATCTCGTCAGAATGTTGCCGCTTGCCGCGTTTCGCAAGAAAATACAAAACAAATTCGTTCTGGATTTCCTGTATTATGTGCCGTATGCCGTTCTTGCCGCAATGACCATTCCCGCGGTATTTTACAGCTCCGGCGGTTTGCTTAGCGCCGCGGTGGGATTTCTGGTGGCGGTTGTGCTGTCGTTTTTTGAGCGCGGACTTCTTCTTGTGGCAGTGAGCGCCTGCGCGGGAGTATTTGTTGTAGAGCTTATTCAGCGATTGATGGGAGGATAAATTATGATCGATATCAAAAAGGAGCTTATCAAAACGGTGCGTAACTCTATCCGCTTGAGAATAGCCGACGGCGCGGAGCAGACGGTCGGAGGGACGAGATTCGGCGGAGCGCCTGACATTCCCGCCGGGTTTGAGTGGGCATATTATGAGGGCGAGGGGCTGGATCATGATGTCAAGCAGCGTCCGTTAGCGTTCATTGCACAGTTTGACTTGGAGGAAATTTCCAAATATGATGCGGACAATTTGCTCCCGAAGACGGGCGTGTTGTCTTTTTTTTACGAGCTTGACAGCCAGAGGTGGGGCTACGACCCCGACGACGAGGGCTGCGTGAGGGTGTATTGGTTTGATGACAAGAATGCGCTTCATAGAGCCGTATTCCCCGATGACCTTGCAGAGTATTATCGTTTACCCGCATTGAAAATAGATATAAAGTCTGAAAAGTCCTACCAAAGTTTTCAGGATTTCCTGCTCCAACGAGAGAAACTTATCGAGAATTGGGACGAGTTTGACGAAGCTTTGAGCAGTCTGAACGTCAACACAGAGGAGGAAGAAAACACCTCAAAGCTTTTGGGCTGGGCGGATCCGATACAAAACAATATGACAATGCAGTGCGAGCTTGTCTCGCGCGGTTATTATCTCGGAAACCCCGAGGGTTGGAGCGAGGTAACGCCGCTTGACCGTCAGGAAGCGGAGCAATGGTCGGCGGAGGACTGGCTGCCGCTGTTCCAATTGGACACGGTGAAAAACGGCGATTTCGAGCTGATGTTCGGGGACTGCGGGCGGATATATTTTTATATACGCAGGGACGACTTGGAGAAGCGGGATTTCAGCAATGTGTGGCTTATTTTGCAGTGCGGATAGCGGATAAGGAGGAGCGTATGAAGCTGATGTTTGCGGGTGATATCCATGGAAGCGCCTTGTGGTGCGAAAAAATGCTGGCGGTCTATGAGCGCGAGAAGCCCGAAAAGCTATGTCTGCTCGGCGATATACTCTACCACGGACCGCGAAACGACCTTCCCGAGGGACACGATCCCAAAGAGGCGATAAAGCTGCTTAATCCGTTGAAAAGCAAACTTATCTGCGTTCGCGGCAACTGTGATACCGAGGTAGACCAAATGGTGCTGAATTTTCCCGTACTCGCGGAGTACGCGCTGCTTTACGCGGACGGTCACGAGATGTTCCTCACGCACGGACATCATCATAACCCGCAAAGTCTCCCGCCGATCCCCGAGGGCGTCGTTATGATAAACGGGCATACACACGTTCCCAAAGCTGACTTACTAAATGGTATTCATTGTTTGAACTGCGGTTCGGTGTCGCTGCCCAAAGAAAACACCCCGCATTGCTGTCTTGTTTATGAAAACGGCGTTTTTACATGGCTGGATATTTGCAAGGGAGCGTTTATGGAATACAAATTATAGTTTAGCTTACAGCAACGTTTGAAAATCAGCAACATTGTAGCGGCGCATAAAATTTGCGAAAGC
>OIXH01002430.1_pt1 | contig 18522 bp, 12 predicted proteins | sample 1587741 | NCBI WGS metagenome assembly OIXH01 (sample SAMEA3888916, study PRJEB22519) | human gut metagenome | biome: human gut; feature: human-associated habitat; material: faeces | place: Denmark | collected 2011 | reverse complement strand
TTACGAGGAAATTATTACCAAAGCAGTAAAATTGCGAAACAAAGAAAGTCACGGCGAAATTAGAAAAATGTTTAAAGCCATAGGTATTACTTATGAAGAAATAGAAATAGCCTATATAATATGCCGAACTGCAATATACGCTCAATTCCTCAAAATGACTGGCATGGACTCAGATTTAATCTCAAAAACGGTATATTTTTATTTTATGAAGAGGTTAAGAGGACGTTGGACTACTATACAAGATTGTAATTACCATTTCTTTCCAAAATCTGCGATATTGGCTTTTATTTTCATGCTATGTTCTATATTTATATAAATAACAAAATTGAATTTACAGCTGAAAAAATTAAAATGTATATCGAGAGTATTAAGAAAAACGAAATAATTGTAACTTAAGCATAATTATGCACAATATTTAATGCTCATGTGTAAATCCCATATGGCGAAACTTGAATATGCTTCAGAAGAGAAAAAGCCCTGTAAGAGGCTTGGTCCAGATGGCCAGCCAGACAAACGTGGCCCGCAGATCAATGATCCCCATGCCGATGAGGGCGTGCAGCAAGGTTACGGCAACGACGCCAAAGACAATCACCCATTTTCGCTTTTCCCACCACGCGGCCGGATCGCTCAAAAACCTTGCCACCGACGCCATGAGTTTCTTTCTTCTGTCCATCCCAACCCAACTTCTTTCAAATTCGTGTTACCGGGCTAAAAAGCCGCTCTGTAGAAATTCAACAGGTTACGTTGCTGACCAGCTGGTTTCGGATCAGCTGCGGCAAATTGATTCGTGTCACCGCTCCGGCCCCTGGCTTCGTCCCTGGGTTTGCTCTTGCCGGCGTTGCCGGTGGACAACGGCGGACCGTTCAAAGACATTTCGCCCCTTGCGGTCGTAAACCTTCTGGCCATTAGCCAGCGTGTACACGAGATCCCCTGTGTCCCTGTCCAGAGATACCCGCTTACGCTTTATGCCCCATTTGGCGGTCATATAATCCAGGGCCGTTTCCCTGGCCTCGTCGCTGAAGCTGATGCTGTGCCCGGTGTCGCAAATTTTTCCGCCGTCGGGCAGGGTAAAAATAACACTGCCGAGCTTGCTGATCCTGGCCGTGGTTCCACTGGCCAGGCTCTCCATCAGCGCGACGCTGATGAGACGTTTTTTTGTTTTGGTGGAAAGCTCGGCATTCTCCAGGATTGCGGTCTTGCTGGCCAGATAGGCCGCGCGGGCCTGCATGCGTCTCTGCGTTAGCTCTGACGCGACTTCTTCCTTTCTGGACCGGAGGACGGCCAGGGCGGTTTCATCGCCCTGGCCAGCTTTCTGCCGCAAAAAATCGAGCCAGTTGCCTGTCCTTGGCCCCATCCGCGCGGCATGAACTTCTTCAGCCTCATACTGGCGGGACATCTTCATGAGGTTGGCGCGGGTTCGCCGGGCAATAGGCCGATTTTGCAGATCCATGCGGTGCTGCTCCCACTTCTCGCGTATCTCCTCCAGTTCCGCTTTCTGGCTCTTTCTCTGCTCCTGGAACTCCTGCCAGAGCTGGTTGCGATTCGGAGCCTTATGAAGCGGATCAGCGCCATAGCGCCGCTCGCTCTCCGGCATCTTTCCCCTTGGTGACTGAAAGGCCCCAAAACAGGCTTCCAGTTTTTTCAACGACAGGTTCCGGTGTACTGAACTGGCTTTGGCCATGTGCCGTCCATGCCGATCTTTGACCACAAGCCCCGCACTGCGTGGCTTGACCTCCAGACCGTGTCGGGCAAAAGCACAATGCACGTCCTCCCAGGTCTGTGCGGTTTCCAGGGCAGCCAGAAGGGCTTCGCCCTGATCGCGGGCGAAGCCCTCAAAAGATTGCTGGCCGGAATGGGCTTCAAAGGCCGCAGCCCTCTGATTAACTCTCGATGGCTCGTGCTTTAAGGGAACACCTCTATCCTCCACCAGCCCGAAACGTTTTTCTATTTCCCGGCAAGCCTGATTCAATTTATAAAAATCCTGAAAAGGTTCATGGCGAGTATGCTTTTCTGGATGAATCATGTTATAAGCCACATGAATGTGCGGGTTTGCAGTATTCACATGGACGGCGCATACCCTTTGATGCTCCGAAAACCCCAAGACAGCGGCTATTGCTTCTTCGGTTTGGCGCAACATCTCTTCAGAGAAGCGGGCTTCGTCTTGGGGACGGAAACTTATCATTAGATGGTACGTCTTTTCTTTCTGACTTCTCTTGTTAAGAGATTGTGTTGCCCCTATCTCAATCAACGCCTCTTCAAATTCATCTGAAAGACAGCCAGATTGCCATTTGAAAAGTAACTTCTCACCTTTATTTCGGGCATCTGCAACGTACATTGCCAAGTCATAATAATTATCGTTTTTCGGCTCACGATCAATGGGCTTGGCGATCATATGTCGCCTAAAAAACCTTTTTCGGCTTGCCACGGCTCGATTGGAATACAAAGCCCTTCTGCATGTAATCCATATCCCGTTGCTACCAATTCTGTATAATCATCACCATGCATTGCCAAAAAAGCTCCTTCTGGCTCTTGATAAAGAAAGAAATCTCCCTGAGATGCGCCACAATGACAATGGTTCATGTAATATTCCATCTCACTTAATTTACTGTACCTCTTTTCATAGCGCCCACCGTCTTCCTGTATTTTTTTAAGTGCAAAATCAGAAACTTTAGTTGTGTAAGCCAGATAATGCGGCCAACTCAATATTTCAGCACAGTGAGATTCGGAAGAATAACGTAAGCCAAACACAAAGCAGATCGAGTATACAGGAATGGCATTTTTGCATGACCAGCATGTTTGCATACTTCTTACAACATAATATTGTCGTGAAAATATAGTTTTGTCTTGTATCCATTGAGAACATTGAGAAAACTGCATTCCAGATGGAACAAACCATGTCTTGTTTCCGCTGTCCCACTGCATGCCAACTGACTTTGCGGTTTCTTTTTCACCATACGGGACGTCAAGATCTATCCGGAATGGTGCGATAGCAGTTTTTACGCAGCTATTATCAACATCATAAAATTCAATGTCGTTTACCATCGTTAATCTCCCTTACTTTTTCTTTGATCTCGAGCCGAGTCTTTTCAATCTCTCTCAACAAACGGCGCAATTCAGGCTGAAGACTGCGTGAATCCAAAGCGATTTTGAACAGCCCCCCCAGTCGTGCCAGGTCAGCATTAACCGCCAGCAAAGCCAAAATTGCCTGACTGTCGATGACACTCGGCACCGTCTGGCCGGTGGCCACACGTCGAATGAACTTTGACATCGACAGTCCAGCTTTAGTGGAGTTCGCCAGAACCGTTTCAAATTCTTTTTCAGTCAGATAGCTTTTTACAGTCAACCTCTTTGTAGCCACTGGCTTCCTCTGCTTTTAGCGTCGAGCCGAAGGCGAGTAAGCAGCCACCCCCGGCACATGAGGGGCAGGATGTAAAGGGGCGTACCTGAAAGGTGGGCCCACTTTACCTATCCTGCCCTCTTCTGCACTGATTATCTTTGCAACTATTAGCAAATTTCCGCAAAAGTTGTCAGCACAATTGCAAAAGATTGCAGAAAATTGCACTTTTTTGCAGTGATGCTAGATAATATCATGAAATACAAGGCAAAAATTTAAGAGCATTTCGACCTTGTTCCGGCGCAAGATGTGCATAGCGTTCAGTTACGCGAACTGAGCTGTGCCCCAAAAGGTTGCTGACAACCTGCAAGGATACTCCGCGCTGCACAAGCCAACTTGCAAAGGTATGCCGTAGAGTATGGAAAACAACACGATAGCGATTATCTATAATACCGTCATTTAATCCGCTTATCTCAACTGCTTTTCTGAATTTTTTTGATATTTTTACAAATTGTTTAGTAGAGCTTTCTTCCTGATGAAAAATTAGTTCTGCATTTTTCCTATGATATTTTTTTACAATGTTTAAGGATGTTCTATTCAATGGAACGATGCGCTGTTTGAGATTCTTTGTTTTGTGCAAAATAATATTCTCTTGAGGAATATTTATATTTGCTCCACGTAAAGAAAAAATCTCACTTGCCCGCATTCCTGTATTAAGAGAAAGCAAGGCGATATCATGCCAAAGCTGAGAAAGATTGCCTAAAACCTGTAAGAGACTGGCGGCCTCCTCCGGCTCAAGATAGCGATACCGCACACTGTCAGCCGGGGGCATTTCAAAATATGGCAGTTGGCCTTCCAGTAGCCCTAACCGATGAGCGCGGCGCATGATGCGCCGTAACTGGCCGAGACATAGCCTGACGGTTTGCGGAGAGAGTCCTTTCTCAAACAGGTGGTTTGTATAAAACTGAATATCCAGGGTTTTTATTGACGTTAAGATTTTTCCGTGCCAATAAGTTTGCAGATGGACACGGTAACGGCTCATATCCGTCAAATACCCGTATGGGGTCAGGTGGCGGGTCGCAAGGTAGCTGCTCCAGGCTTCATCTAACGTAAGCATAACGCCTCCAAGGTATTTTGCCTTGAAGGTTCGGTAAAATGACTCTTCTGGATTAGGCAGGGGATAGGTCTTCAAAACCGGTGGCAGGCTTTACGGTCTGCGGTAGGTTCGACTCCTATGCGTCCCCGCCAGATATGCTCCGACCCGCCGGTTTCAGCTCCCCGCGATAGATACATTTTCCCGTTGAGGTTTCACTTCAGCGGGTTTTTTTATGGAATCCACGCGCGGACCGGCCGCAAGGGGATGCCGTTGTCTTGCGGTAGGCGCTGTGGTATCCAGCAAGAGACGCCGAAGAAAAAAACGGCGCGAGCAGCCTTGCGCGGCGAGCGCCGGGGCGGGCTGAGGCTGGTTGTTTGTCTTTATGAAAATTCATGCACAACACGGACCATGCGTCCGTGTTTTTTGTTTTTGGAGCGTTTCAAGCGATAAATGCTCTGATATCCGGGCGGGACATGCGGCCATTTGTGAACACCGCAAATAAAAAAGACCGTTTCCGACCGATGGAGAAGAGGCGCAGCGGGAATCGCACGTTTTCCCGGCTGAAAAGACACTATATCCCAATAAAATATACTCTAGTGAGGAACAGCCATGAAGCTGTCGACAAAAATCTGTTTGAGCATGGCCGTACTGACGGTCCTGATGACCATTCTGGCAGGCTTTTTGCTGATGGAGCTGGATAAGGTCAACGATTTCGTCACCACCCTGGCCCACCGCAACATTCCCACCATCAGTGTGGCTGGTCAATATAACAACGACATGTCGGAACACCGCATTGCCGAAGTGCGGCACGTCTACGCCACGGACCCGGCGATCATCGCCCGCATTGACAAGGAAATCATCCAATGGCGGGAAAAGCTCTCCGCGTATCTCAACACCTTGCAAGGCTTGATCCATACCCCGGAAGGCAGGGAAAAGCTGGACAACGTCAAGAAGGAAAGCCGGGACTACTTCGCCAGCTCGGACAAAATGCTCACCATGTCGCGGGAACAGAAAAACGAGCAGGCCGTGAATTTTCTGATCAGGGAATCGCACAAGGAATATCTCGAGCTTTGCGACACCATCAATGCCCTGGTGACCTACGCCACGGACAACGCCGACATGGTCAACCGCCAGGGAGACGAGGTCTACGCGCAGGCCCGGAATATCGACATCGGCCTGACCATCGCGGCCATCCTTGCCGCAATCGTGCTGATCGTGCTGATCGTGCGCAACGTCATCCGCCAACTCGGCAAGGACCCTGGCGCGTTAAATTCCATCGCCATGCGCGTGGAGCACGGCGACTACAATATTGACGACGGCAGCCCCAAAATCGGCGTGTACGGCTCCATCGTGGCCATGGTCAAAGCCTTGGAGGGCCATATCGAAACCGCTCGCCGGGAATCGGAAAACGCCAGGGAGCAGTCCCGTAAAGCCGAGGAGGCCATGCGCCGCGCGGAGGCCGCCGGCGAGCAGGCCCAGGCCAAGACCGAGGCCATGCTGATTGCCGCCGACAGGCTGGAAGAAGTGGCCAACGTGGTTTCCTCGGCCTCCACCGAGCTTTCCGCCCAGATCGAGCAGTCCGACCGGGGCGCGGCGGAATCCGCCCAGCGCCTCTCAGAAGCGGCCACGGCCATGAACGAAATGAACGCCACCGTGCAGGAAGTCGCCAGAAACGCCGGCGCTGCTTCCGGCGCTTCCGCCGAAACCAAGGCCAAGGCCGAGGACGGCGCGCGCATTGTGGAAAAATCCCTTCAGAGCATCAACAAGGTGCACCAGGTTTCCGTGGAGCTCAAAGGAGACATGGTCCAGCTCAACGAACACGCCCAGGCCATCAGCCGGATCATGAATGTGATTTCCGACATTGCGGACCAGACGAACCTGCTGGCCCTGAATGCCGCCATTGAGGCGGCCCGCGCGGGCGAGGCCGGACGCGGCTTTGCCGTGGTGGCCGACGAAGTGCGCAAACTGGCCGAAAAGACCATGAGTTCCACCCAGGATGTGGGCAACGCCATCAGCGCCATTCAGGCAAGCACGGCCAAGAGCACGGCCTCGGTGGACGACGCCGTGGTCCGGATCGAAGAGGCCACGGAATACGCCAATGCCTCGGGCCAGGCCCTGGAAGCCATTGTCTCCACGGTGGAGGGCACGGCGGACCAGGTCAACGCCATTGCCACGGCCAGTGAAGAGCAGTCGGCGGCCAGCGAGGAAATCAACCATTCCATCGTCCAGGTCAACGACATGTCCCGGCAGACCGCCGATGCCATGGCCGAGGCGGCCAAGGCCGTTTCTGACCTGGCCGCCCAGGCGCAGGGCCTCACGCTTCTGATCCAGGAAATGAAGCAGAGCTGATACCGCCCGGCGGGGGATCGGGCCGGAGCCCGGTTTCCCGTCGTCCGGGACGCCGCCTTGACACGGCTCTGTTCCGGGTATAGGCCCTAAAAAGTCTGTATGTTCCGGCTTGGCGGCCGTGTTTTCCGTACTCTCATGTGGCGCCGACGGAGTCTTACGGGTATTCCCTCTTTACAGCATTTTATGTTTGAAATGTTATATTTCAAACTCCATGCCGTCCGTGTGCTGTGGAAGCGTTAGCCGTTAGCGGGTCTTCGAGCCATATGGATACCGACAGCAACGCTAAAACGCGGTTTGCACTTGGGTTTGGGTGTCCGCTTACACGGCCACCGGAGCAATTCGCTCATTTCAATCGTGACTTGCTCTAATAATGTCGGCTTGTTGCCGTTTCTTCCTTTGAAACGAACGTGCTCCACACTTTTCTCCTTCACGGAGGCATGTATGTTTATCCAGCGCCTCTTTTTCTGGGCAGCATTCTGTTGTCTCAGTCTGCTTCTTGCCGTTCCGGGCTTTGCCGCGTCCTCCCAGCCCGCCGAAGCCGCGCGCGTCATCGCCGTGACGCCGGGAGCCTTTGTGCAGCGCGGAAATGTGCGCGCGCCCCTCAAACTGAAAGACCCGCTGTATAAAGAGGACCAGGTCAGCACCGACGCCACCGGCAAGCTGCAACTGCTTTTCGCCGACGACACCACGGTGGCCGTGGCGCCGGACAGCATGGTCGATATTGCTGATTTCAGCTTCGGCGGACCGGCCAAGGCCAGCTTCGCCATGGGCGTGGGCCGGGGCCTGGCCCGTGTGGTCACCGGCAAGGTGGTGGAGCAAAACCGCGAAGGTTTCAAAGTCACCACGCCACACGCCACGGTGGGCATTCGCGGCACTATTCTGACCGCCGACGTGCGCAGTCCCTCCCAGAGCAAATTCATCCTCAGCCAATTGGGCGCGGGCCACACCGTCAGTGTGCTCAATACCGCCACAGGCCAGCACACGGAAATGCCCAAAGCCGGCCTGACCACCGAAGCGGGAGCCGCCGGCAATGTGTTGCGCCCGGCCACGCCCGCTGAAATGAACGCTGTCCAGACAGTGACGCGCCAGACCCGCCAAGCCCCGCAGACGCCGCAAGCCACCGCCGCAACCGGCGGTACCGCCCAGGGCGCCACGGCGGCCGCACCCGCGCAGTCCGCGTCCCCTTCCGAAGCCGCGGCTCCGGCATTGGCGGACAGCGGCGCCCCCACTGCCCCCACTGGAGAAAATGCCGCCGCCGGCTCCGATATGGCCAGCCAGGGCGGAAGCACGCTGCATCAGGCCGGCAATGACACGGCTCTGCGGAGTGCAGTGGAAGACGTCATTGCGAGCGGCGATCTCAGCGCCGGCGCGGCGGACAACCCCGGCGCGCTCAAAGCCAGCTATGCGGGCCAGCTTCACGGAGTTCACCAGAGTTCGGGGATTGCCGGCAGATTCAGCTTCGACGTCAATCTGGGCAGCGGCAATATTGATAACGGTTTTATGAGTGTCGGCGTCGGCACGACCTCGGTCAATACCTATACGGGCACCAACGGCACGGGCCAGGTAACCGACGGCATCTTTAACGTGGGCGACTTCACCGCATCACCAGATTCTATGTATCCCGACGCCAACGCCACCATGCATGGCGGCATCGGTAATGGTCATGTGTCCGTGGATAAATGGGAAGTCAAGGACCCATCAATACCGGGGGTCGAGGGCGTGGATAAGGGTATTATCAGCGGGACGGGCAGTGGCGACAGAGTAAGCCAGTAAGCCGGTAACTCCAGAAACACCGGCGTATGCTCCGCCAACCGTTGTTACGTCTGCTTTGGACGATCCTGTTTCTGCTGCTTTTTCCCCTGCGGGCAACGGCGGCGTCGTTGCCCGCCCTTGATCTGGCTTTGGACCAAAGCCGCGCCCAGGCCAAAACGCTCGTCAACAAAGGCCGCTACGAGGAGGCCTATCAGCTCTACATGCGCCTGTTGCGCGAAGAGCCGGACAATGACGAGACCAATTACGGCCTGGCTCTGGCCGCCGCCCGCACCCGGCGCTATTCCCAGGCTCTGCTGGCCTTTGAACGACTCATCGACCGCTACCCGGCGGACGCCAAGCTGCGCCGCTCCCTGGCCGACGTCTATCTGCGCCTGGGCGACAGGGGCGCGGCCCGCCGCGAACTGGATCTGGCCCGCCAGTACGACCCGACCCTTACGGAAGAGCGTATCGCTCGCGTGCTGGACAGCCTGGAAAGCGTTCAGTCCCGCTTTCAGGCCCACGGCCGGCTCAGCGGCGGCGTCATGTACGACTCCAACGCCAATCAGGGTCCGGCTTCGGACAAGATGAGCCTCGGGCTTTTCGACAATCTGACCGTGCACGGGGTCAAGGCCGTGGACAGCTGGGGCTCCTACCTCAACGGCATGCTGGACGCAGGCTGGCGGCTGGGAGAGGACAGCCCCTGGTGGTTCGTCTCGGACATCGCTTTTTTCAAGCGCTGGAACGGCAATCCCAAGTTGCCCGTCAACAACGACTTTTCCTGGGGCCGGGCCGCGCTGGGCCTGCGGCACATGTCCTCCAGAACCCTCGCCGAACTGCGCGTCAAGGGAGAAATGGCCGACCAGAGCCTGGACCAGCGCGTGAGCGTGCTGGGGCCGGAGGGCACTTTCGTCTGGGCGGCGCTGCCCAACCTGCAGCTGATCACCCGCGCCGCCGTGGAAAAGCGTGCCTATACCCTGGATATCGGCCGCGACGGCACCTATTGGTGGGTGGGGGAATACATGCGTGTGCTGCTGGGTTCGTCCGGCCATGAGATGACCCTGGGGATGCGCGCCCTGGGCTCGGCCGTAGACACCCCCGATTACAGCTACCACGGCCTGGAGGCCAGCCTGCGCCTGCGCCTCAAAGTTACGGACAAATTTCAACTGTTGCCCTTTGCCAGCATGCGCCGCGAAAACTATGACGGCCCGGCCACCGTGCTGGAACAGGAATACCGCCGGGACACGATCTGCCGTACCGGGCTGTTCGCCCTGTACAACCTGACCTCCAACCTCCAGGCGGAGGCAGGCGTGCAGTATGTGGACACCCGCTCCTCCTCCCCGCTCTATACTTACCGGCAGTATACCTTCAATATGGGCCTGGCCTGGACGTTCTGAGGCTGACGGCGCGGAGGCGGCGCACTGAAAACCAGAGACGACCTCGCGTGTCCGCTCTCTGGAACAGTACGGCGTTATTCAGCGCCGCACCGGTAGAAAAAGGCAGAGCCGCTGGCCCCGCCCGTGTGATGAGGATACATGCCGTCACGCCGATAAAAGACACGTTTTCACTCCGACATCAGTCGCCTTTGGTGACGAAAAAGACACTGATGCAGGCGGAATATCGCGAGCGATCTCTTCCCACAGTTACAAAAACATGGGTAGGAGTTGCGATAAGGCCCACATTTTCACCATCAGCGGGCGCGGCAAAGGGGAAAATGAAACTTTCTCCATTGACCGAACTCAGCCCGATTCCGGATGCGCCGCAGAAAAAATACGCATCGTCAATGCCATGGGCGAAACCGCCTTCCGCAAAGGCGGGCAGGCGGGGACAATGAAAATCCTGCCCCCAGATGATGCGGCCGTTAAATTTTCTGCCCGTATCATAACGCGTACTTGCCGGTTTGAATTCCAGGGCGTTTTCCATGGCGGCCTCCGTACTTCAAAATTTTAGTACATAATCACAGCCTAGTAGCACATCTTGTATAATTATAGAATAACAAATCAAAAACTGTCAACTATCCCGCATCCCGGCAGAACCACCGGGCAGAAAGGACTCCGCCGCTTAATAACGCACTGCGCATAAGGAACGTTGCCTGTCACATCAAAGAGCCTGCTTCTCTCTGCGCATTCGCATGCGCCGTATCGGAACAGGTATCTCCGCACGGCTCGAAGCAGCGTGCAAGAATGCTCCATACCCTTTATCCCCAGTTTTACGCGCCCGTCCCAAGTTTGGCTTCAGGAGTATCCGAACCGCGTCCTTGAACCTTCGCCGTCCTTGAGGCAGAGTGAGGCACCAGCCACCAGGAGGGCCGGAGGAGCATGTCCAGACCACTATCCCGACATCCGGCCTTGCGGCGCGCGGCCCTGGCCCTGTTGCCCGGCCTGGCCGTCAGCGGCCTGATGCTGTTGCTGTACCTGTTGCAGCCGCCCCTGCTCCGGCAGCTCGACAATGAAATCTACGATCTTTTTCTGACTTCCCGGCAGGCGCCGCCGCCCTCGGATGCGCCCGTGGTGGTGGACATCGACGAAAAAAGCCTGGCCGCATACGGCCAGTGGCCCTGGCCCCGCTACCTGGTGGCCCGGCTCATCGACAATCTGACCCGAAACGGCGCGGCCTCCGTGGCTCTGGATATTCTGCTGGCCGAGCCGGACCGCAGTTCGCCCAACCTGCTGCGCCAGCGGCTGGGCAAGGATTTCGGGGTGGGACTCGACCTGCAAAAGCTGCCCCCCGGCCTGGCGGACAACGACGCCATGCTGGCCGCGACGCTGGCCCGCAGTCCCGCGGTGCTCGGCGTATTCATGCAGTTCGACCCATATAAAGTCCCGCCCTCATCCCTGCCCCGCCCCACGGGTCTGGCCGAGCAGACGCCCGCAGGCGCGCCGCCGCCGCGCGATACCGTGCTGCGCGCCACGTCGGCCCTGCTGCCCCTGCCTGTTTTCAGCCGGGCCGCGCCGGCAGGGGCCATCAACGTGGCCCCCGGCACGGACGGCGTGGTGCGCGAAGTGCCCCTGCTCTACCGCCTGGGCGACAATATTTACGCCAACCTCTCCCTGCGTGCCCTGATGCGCGGCCTGGACGTCAAAACCATGATTCTGCGTTCCGGCCCCGAGGGTCTCACGGAAATCCGGTTGGGGCCCTACCGCATACCGGTTTCGACGCGGGGCCTGATGCGCGTGCCCTTCAAGGGTCCGCGCGGCGTCTACCCCTATTACAGCGCCGGGGACATTCTGGAAAAGCGCGTGCCGCCGGAGCAGCTGGAGGGGCGGGTCGTGTTTGTGGGCACGTCCGCGGCCGGGCTTCAGGATATTCGCGCCACGCCCTTCGACGCGGTCTATCCCGGCGTGGAAGTGCACGCCGCGGTGGTGGACGCCATCCTGAACCAGGACCACATTGTGCAGCCGGACGCCACGCCCGGCATCCAGGCCCTGGCGATTCTGCTGGCCGGACTGGCCGCGGCTTTGGTATTCAGCTTCACCCGCGCCTTTATTTACGGCCCGGCCTGCCTGCTCCTGGCCGGTGGCGCGATCTGGGGTTCCGGCCATCTTTTCGCCCAGGGCCAGTTCATTTCCCCGCTCTATGTGGTGCTGACCATCCTGGCTCAGGGGCTCTGCATCCTGCCCGTGCGCTTCTGGCAGGAGGAAAGACAGAAGCGCGTACTGCGCCAGGCTTTCAGCCGCTATGTGGCGCCGGAGGTAGTGGCCCGCATCGCCGCGCGCGAAGGCGACATCTTCGCCGGTGAGGAACGCGACGTCAGTGTGCTGTTTACCGACATACGCGGCTTCACCAGCCTCTCGGAAAAACTGGAGCCACAACAGGTGGTGGCCCTGCTCAACCGCTATTTCACACCCATGACCGCCTGTGTGCGGGACAGCGGCGGCACGCTGGACAAGTTCATCGGCGACGCCATCATGGCCTTCTGGAACGCCCCCCTGGACGTGCCGGACCATCCCCGGCGCGCCGTGGCCGCCGCCGTGCGCATGCAGGCCCTGCTGCGCGGGCTCAATCCCGCGCTGGAAAAGGAATTCGGCGTGCGCCTGCGCATCGGCGCGGGCCTGCACTGCGGGCCGGTCTACGTGGGCAATATGGGGTCCGAGGATCTGCTGGACTACACCTGCATCGGCGACACGGTCAATCTGGCCTCGCGCCTGGAGGGCATGTGCGCCAAATACGGGGTGAGCGTCGTGGTCAGCGGCGCCGTGGCGGAGCGTTGCGGCGCGGCCTTTTACTTCCGCGCTCTGGACAGCATCCGGGTCAAGGGCAAATCCAGGCCGGTAGCCATCTTTTCCGTGCATGAGCAGGAAGAAGCCCGGCGCCGCGAAGCGGAATTCGCCACCGCGCGGGACGCGCTGCAATGCTACGCGCAGGGCGATTTCGCCGCTGCCGGAAGACTATTCGGGCGCTTGCGCGAATCCTCCACTGAGAGTAACGTACTTTACGAATTATACAGCGGCCGTTGCGCGGCGCTTTGTGCGGACCCGCCCGAAAATTGGGATGGCATCTGGACGTTTAACAGCAAATGAGATTGACATGAAAATCCGGCTGTGGGGGACGCGAGGTTCCGTCCCCGTGTCCTCGCCGCAAATGACGCGTTACGGAGGCGACACGACCTGCATTGAAGTCAGGAGCGAATCAGGCGGCCGCCTGATTCTGGATGCCGGTACCGGCATCCACGCCCTGGGCGACAGCATGGATCATGAAATCCCCACAGATTGCACCATCTGTTTCAGCCACGCCCATTGGGACCACCTTCAGGGCCTGCCCCATTTCAAACCGCTTTACAATCCCAACTGGCGTTTGAGCCTGCGCGGCCCCGTTCTTGCCGGGGACGTTCCTTTCTCCCAAAATCTGCTGGAAATCTTTGACGAGAAACATTTTCCCGTGCCCTGGCGGGAACTGCCCCGGCGGCCCATCCTGGAATTCACGCCCGGCGAGCAGTTCCAGGTGGACGACATGACGGTGAAGACCTGTCCCACCGCCCACCCCGGTTCCTGCGCGGCCTACCGCATTGAGGCCGACGGCTGGAGCTTCGTTTTTACCGGCGACCACGAATGCGGCGACAAGGGCGACAGCGAGGCCACGAAACGCCTGCTGGATTTCATGGCCGGAGCGGATGTGGCCCTGGTGGACGGGCATTATTTTCTCAAGGATTACCCCCTGCACCAGGGCTGGGGGCACAGCGCCCTGGAGCAGTGGCCCGCGCTCCTGGCCGGACGCGGCGTCAAACACCTGATCTACACCCATTACGACCCGTCCTACTGCGACAGAGAGCTGGATAAGGTTTTTGACGCCCTGCGTGAAAACTGCCGCCTGCCGATTTCCCTCCAGTTGGGCTGCCAGGGCATGCTGATCACGGCTGACGGCGGCGAAACGGAAGAACGGGAAGAAAGCCTGGAATCCATCAACTGCAAGCTCTGCGATTTCTTCCATCGCATTTCACACTTTTCCGACACCAACGTTGTTCTGGACAGCGTTCTGAATCAGGCCCGCGCCTTGAGCAACGCCGACGCGGGGACCATCTATCTGCTGGAAAACAACAGCCTGGTTTTTTCCTACGCGGCCAACGACACGCTGTTTCCAGGCTCGGAAGCCAACAAATACGCCTACCTTAACGCCAGCCTGCCCCTGGACACCGCTTCCATCGCCGGTTTCGTGGCCTGCACGGGCCGTGTCCTGAACATCCCGGACGTGCGCGCCATTCCCCGGAGCGAGCCCTATACCTTCAACGACGCCTTTGACCTTGCCACGGGATATCGTACGGTTTCCATGCTCACCGTGCCCTTTACGGACGTGCAGAACAGGATTCTCGGCGTCCTGCAATTGATCAACAGCGTAAGAAACGGCCGGATCCAGGCCTTCCCGCCCAACACGGTACGCTATGTGGGCCGCCTGGTGATGCTGGCCGGCAATTCCCTGGAACGGGCACGCCTGGCTAATGACCTGATTCTGCGCATGCTCAGGACGGCCTCGTTGCGCGACCCGCGCGAGACGGCCAGCCATGTACGCCGGGTGGGGGCCATGGCCGCTGAAATCTACCACCGCTGGGCGGAAAAACACGGCCTGAGCGCCGAGGAAATCCGCGCGGCCAAGGGCCGTTTGCGCCTGGCGGCCATGCTCCATGACGTGGGCAAGGTGGGCATACCCGACGCCATCCTGAAAAAACCCGGCCGCCTCACGCCCGAGGAACGCAGAATCATGGAAAAGCATGCGGTCATGGGCGCCAGGCTGTTTGAAAACGCCACTCAGGATGTGGACATGCTGGCCCATACCATCGCCCTGCACCACCACCAGAAATGGAACGGCTCGGGCTATACCGGTTCGGACAAGCATCCCCTGCTGTCCGGTACGGACATCCCCCTGGAAGCCCGGATCACGGCCATTGCCGACGTCTATGACGCGCTTATTTCCCGGCGTTGCTACAAGGAAGCCTGGGATGTAAAAGACGCTCTGGACATTCTGCGCAACGACTCGGGAAGCCATTTCGACCCGGAACTGGTGGATGTCTTCATGGAAATCCACGACGTGATTACCGCCATCTGCAAGCGCTTTCCTGACCTGGAGGACGCGTGAACACCGAGAGAGAGAGAGAGAGAGAGAGAGAGAGAGAGCATCGTGAAGAGAGCCAGCATATGACGTCTCTCTTTTCGCGCATTCTGAGCGTGCTTCTGACCATCTGTTTTCTGTCGGCTCCTCTCTCCTTGCGCGCCATGGAAGGCACGGAAACGGCCCGCGTCGGCTACTACGAGGACGGCGACTACATGCGCCGCACTCACAGCGGCGAGTATGTCGGCTTCAATTTTGAATATCTGCAGGAGATTTCCAAATTCAGCGGCCTGACCTACCAGGTGGTGGACGGCGTGAGTTGGGAACATACCCTGGAGATGCTGGAAAAAGGCGAAATCGACATCTTGCCCGCCGTGTACTACACGCCGGAACGGGCCAAGAATATGCTTTTTTCCGAGCTGCCCATGCTGAGCCTGTACACCACGCTCAACGTCCGCGCGGACGACGGGCGTTACTCCTATGAGGACTTTCCCTCCTTCCGGGGCATGAAGGTGGGCATCATCGCCAACAGCAAGGACGGCGAAAAATTCCGCCAGTACTGCCGGGACAACGGCCTGGACCTGATCATTGTTCCCTATGCGGAAACCGCCGGCCTGCTTGACGCGCTGGCGGACAAAACCCTGGACGGCGTGGCCATCACCCACCTGGGCCGCAACAGCATTTTCCGCAGCGTGGCCCAGTTTTCGCCGGAGCCCATGTATATTGCCGTGGCCAAGGACCGGCCGGACCTGCTGGCCCGCATCAACAAGGCCATGAACATCATCGACCTGCGCGATCCCTATTACGCCATGCGCCTGCACGCCAAGTATTTCTCGGTCAGCACGGAGCAGAAACCCGTTTTTACCGAGCAGGAAGAGGCGTTCATCGCCGAGAAAAAAATCATCAAAGCCTCGTATGATCCCAGCTGGGCGCCTCTGGAATATACGGATCCCGCAACGGGCCGCTTTACCGGCGTGGTGGCGGACCTTTTCAAGCATATCGAGAGCGAGAGCGGCCTGCTCTTTGACTTTATACCGCTGCCCCAGCAGAAGGGTTTGGAAATGGCCGCCCAGGGCGAGATAGATGTGGTTTGCGTGCTGGACGGAGACTACCTCTGGAATGAACACTACAACCTCAATACCACCGGCGAATATCTGAGCAGCCCGGCCCTTCTGGTCCGCCCCCGGCAGGGAGGAGAGATCAGAACCATTGCCCTGCAGCGGGATTACTGGCTTTCCAAGAGCATCGCCGAGGAGAATCCCGGCAAAAAAATTCTGTATTGCGATTCCGTGAAAGAATGTTTCAATGCCCTGCTGGAAGGCAAGGCCGACGCCACCTACGCCAATGCCCATATCGTCAACTACCTGCGGGCCGAACCGCGTTACGCCACACTGAACGCGACGCCCCTGGGCAGATACACAAGCCAGTTGCGCATCGGCGTCTCCCGCCATGCCGATCCCCGCTTGTTCGCCATTCTGGACAAGTGCGTCCAGTACATCTCCATGGAAGAGATGGACGACCTGGTGCTGAAAAACACCATCAAGCCCCGCAGCATCCGCCTGCGAGATTTTGTGGCCGAGCATCCGGCGGAGGTCATCAGCGGCATTGTGGCCGTATTCGGCCTGATCATCCTGTTGCTGGCATACAGCCTGGCCATGAAATCCAGGCACAATGTGCAGATCCAATCCCTGCTCTACCGGGACCGGCTGACCGGCCTGGACAATATCGACAAGTTCTACGTGGAATGTAACCGCCTGCTGGCCGGTTCCAAAAACGAATACGCCCTGCTCTACGGCGACATCAGCCAGTTCAAAATCGTCAACGACAACTTCGGTTTTGCCGTGGGCGACGAACTGCTCCGCGCTTACGCGGCCATTCTGCGGGACAGCGTCGGCCAGGGCGAGCGTTGCGCGCGCGTTTCCGCCGACCACTTCATCCTGTTGCTGCGCTACCAGGGCTGGGAACTACTGCTGGCGCGCACCAAAGACATGGCCCAGTCCCTGGACGTCTGGCGCTATGCCCAGGGCCTTCCCTACAAAATCGGCACGGTCTTCGGCGTCTACCTGGTGAACAAGACGGAAAAGCACAATATCCACCTCATGCTGGATCTGGCCAACTACGCCCGCAGGAACGCCAAACTGACCATGCGCGGCCCTCTGGTGCTCTATGACGAAAAAATGCGTCAGGACGCCCTGTTGCAGCAGGAATTGAGCGGGCACCTGGAAAATGCCCTGGAACAGGGCGAACTGACGGCATGGTTTCAGCCCAAGGTGGACATGCCCAGCGGCGAAATCATCGGCAGCGAGGCGCTGGTGCGCTGGAATCACCCGGCGCGCGGCCTGCTCATGCCGGGCAGCTTCATGCCCCTGTTCGAGCGCAACGGCGCGGTGGTCCAGATCGACATCTACGTTTTCGAACAGGTCTGCAAGGCTCTGAGCCAGTGGAACAAGCAAGGCCTGCCTGTTCACCCGGTGTCCTGCAATTTTTCCAGCCTGCATTTCGACCGGGCGGATTTTCCACGGCAACTGGCGGACATCGCCGCCCGTTATGAAGTGCCCCACGCGCTGCTGGAAGTGGAAATCACCGAAAGTTCCATCATGAGCAACCCGGAATCCGCCTGCGCCCAGATCATGCAGTTGAAGGAACGCGGCTTCCTGATTGCCATCGACGACTTTGGTTCCGGCTATTCCTCACTGGGCCAGATCCAGCAGATCATGGCCGACGTGCTCAAGCTGGACCGCAGCTTTGTCCAGCGCAACATTCTCGGCGCGCGGGAACAGATCGTGCTCAGCAATGTCATCCGCATGGCTACGGAACTGGGCATGTCGGTCATTTGCGAAGGCGTGGAAACCGGAGAGCAGGCGGATATCCTCATCCAGCTGGGCTGCCGCAACGCCCAGGGCTTTTTTTACGCCAAACCCATGCCCAGGCGGGGTTTTGAACAGCTTCTGCAAAAAGGGGCCCGGCTGCCGGTGTAAGCCCCCTCTGAGCTGGTTTGCCTCAGGATGCTGAAAATTGCCGCCCGGCACGGATTTTTCTGAATCCGTGCCGGGCGGTTCTCCGTTTCAAGGCGGACGCTTTCGGGCAAAGAAGATCGTCAGGCGGTTCCGTTCCGCGCGGCCATGCTTTCCAGAACCACGCTTCTCAGACGTTCCACCTGGGCGGCGGCATCATAGTCCCGCCGTACGGCGCTGCGCGCCTCCTGTCCGATAAAGGCCAACCGGGGGGCGCGAGCCGCCACTCCGGCCACGGTTTCGGCCATGGCCCGCGCATCCCAGAAATCGCAGAGAAAACCGTTGACCCCGTGGCGAAGCACTTCGCGCACGGGCGCGGTGTCCGATCCCACCACCAGGCCGCCGCAGGCCATGGCCTCCAGAATGCCGGTGGAAACGTAGGTGGGCTGCAGGATGGGCAGCACGACCTTGAAGAAGATGCCCAGCGGTGTGCATCCGTC
>OIXH01002422.1_pt1 | contig 18551 bp, 20 predicted proteins | sample 1587741 | NCBI WGS metagenome assembly OIXH01 (sample SAMEA3888916, study PRJEB22519) | human gut metagenome | biome: human gut; feature: human-associated habitat; material: faeces | place: Denmark | collected 2011 | reverse complement strand
TTTTCAGGTTCTGCATTTTCATCCAGATAGTCCGGTGGTAAACCAATCTTTGGCATACCAACCAAGTCTCTTGAAACACCAACAGCTTCATACTCTTCAATCTGTACTTTATACTTCCACGGCACATAAGCATTAAGTAATGGTGAACGACCTTCTGGGTTTCCATATTCATCGTCATACTTAAACAGCATGAATTTAGCTCGTGGAAGTTTTCTTGTCAGTGGTCTTTCTCCGAGATTAATTGCTCCAGCAATATGTGAAACATTTCTCAGATTCTGTCTAACACCAGTAACTTTTCTAAAGTCTTCGTCAAAGTACCACTTATCAAGCGTTGACTGGTTTCTGATTGGCAATTTAGCCCATCCGATTAAACCATCATCGAATTTTGATTGGTACTTCCCTTTCTTACCCTGACGCTTCTTATAAACTTTTTCGTTAACACAGAATCCATAAGTGCAGAATGACATTACAGAGTTAATAAAATCTGCCCAATCATGCTCCATGTCATCCATTAAAGAATTAAAGAAGTCTGCTCTTTCAAGCATTTTAGGGTCTTGCTCTTTTCCCTTTGGAGGTACGAATCTCCAGTTGACTTTTCTGACAAACATCTTAATAATATTTACAGATGCTGCTACAGCAGGGTCACGCATCATTAATTGGAAAGTTTTAATACTTTCAGGGAACCTTAGTGCCTGACGAGGTTCTTCATAGATTCTCCCATTCTTAACCTTCAGACCCAAAGAACCTACTTCACCCATTCTATCTGCCATTCTTCTCACCTAGCTATCAACGTCTAAGCCCCTCATATGGGTTTCCTCTCACTAAGTCTGTGTGAGCACCCATTGATGGTGGCTTGAATAATTTAACTTCGTTAAGACTGTTGAAAGCATCACTGGTAGCATCCACTTGGTCATCTTTAGTTTTGCCATCACCACAAAAGCCTTCAAGCTCTTGGAAATAAGCTTCGTTCCAACTACCTCTCAAAACTTTTACAAGTCCAGCTTCAGAAGCAGCAGAAAACCCCGCAAATCGGGTAACTTTATCTTTATTTGTTGGTTTAGCTCTTGCACGATAACCTTTCTCGGCAAGTTTCCTGATGAGGGATGTTGCGTAGGATTTACCAGCAGCGCCTGGGTCTTGAGGGATAAAAATACCAGTTCGCTTACCGTCACTTTCAGCAGTCAAATTAATTTGTGTTTCGACTCCAGAGGGTCTATCTCTAAATCTTACTACATCAATGATATAATAGCAACCGTCTTTTTTAGATTTACCCATCTTAACACCCGCTGTCCAGTCTGGATTAGGGTTAATCTCAGATGGTAAAGTTGCTGCTAAGTCCCATGCTCTAACATCGAATACATCTTCTGGAAGTGAATCAACAATCTCACACCATTGTCTTTGCCAATAGTTTGAACCTTCTGCACGAGCCTTCCAGTTACCGAAACGAAGTCTTGCAACGTTTACAGGGGTGTTGTTTTCCAACTTACCACGGTACTTAGGTTCTAAGAAGTCAAGAATTGGGTTATCATCAATCGTACCAGAGATGAAGGTGTATGTTTGAGGAATCTCAAGAGGGAACATTTCAAGAATCTTGTCTCTCTCCCAATCAGAAACCATCACACCATCATTCATTACATACCAACGAATACGACCACACTTTTCAGGGTCTGGATAACCTTCTTCATCTAAGAATGGTTCTACCCAATCATAAATAAAATGGTCTCTGTCTGGGTTCATGGAAATCTTCATGTATGAATCGCCTTCAGCACCAGAACGTAGACGAGTTTGTAGGTATGAAATCTGTGAAGCAGAGAAGTGTGTACCTTCGTCAAAGTAAATAGCTGAGTATTCAATACCCTGATGACCTTCAGCGTGCTTTTCAAGTTCTAGATAGGTAAACTTGATAGTCGCCCCAGAAGGGAATGTGATAGTCATTTTCTGCTCGTGAGGAATCCCACCAAACTTACCAAATAGTTTCTTTGCAGCAGGCCATAAACCACCTTGTAACTGTGTTGTATTTCGACGGAAATATACAGCATTATAGTTAGGGTCTTCAATAAATCTTAAAGAGTCCATTAACAATGCGGCAGTTTTACCAGCACCAGCAGCACCACCATAAAGAACCAAGTCAGCATTAGTGTTTAAAAAGACCTCTTGAGAACCCGGTTGAGGGGCTACATAGTTCTTATCAGTCATCAATTTAAAGATAAGGCGAACTTGGTCTGGTGTGTATCTTAATAAAGTCAGAATTTGAGTTGGAAGGAATTTAGAGGGGTCTTTACCGAATGATTTGATAATTTCTTTTACTTCATCAGAAAGCCCCAACTCTCCAGCTAGGACTTTCCTAACATCTTCCACTCGCTTCTGCTTAACAGCATTTAAGTCCATTAAGCGCCTCCGCAAATAGAATTATTCAGAGTCTGTAGCAGTCTCTTCTTTCTTAACTTCGAACTTTGCATCAACAGCATCAAGAAGTGCATCCATAGATGCTTCTTTAATATCAATACCTGTTGCTACAGATAATCTATCTGCAATTGCCATGATAGTGTTCTGCATAAATTCTAGCTTTTTATTAGCTTCATAAAGTTCTTTATAAACGGTCTCGCTCATTATGTTTTCTCCAAATAATTAACCATGTTTCCCCTTAAAAAAGACGGCACAGAGACCGTCAAGGAGAAACCACAATGTACGTCAGAGACATACTGTATAAGTCTTCCTATAAAGTATAACTCTGTAAAAAAGCCCTGTCTAAAAATACTCTTCGGTAGCGAAAGGAAGAATACTTATAGCAGGGCATTATTATTATTTTAATTGAGAGAGAGTAAAATAACTTGGAGAATCCGAAGGGACTTGAACCCTTATAAACCTGTTTTGCAGACAGGCACATATCCATTTCTGTCACGGATTCAAATTGGAGGAAGATACCAGACTTGAACTGGTACACCGATTTCTCAGCTACTGGCAGTTTAGCAAACTGCTCCCTTACCTTTTAGGGTTAATCTTCCATTATTTCTGCAATGCGTTCTTCATTTCTGGTGTTGCAATAGTGTCGATTACACCAGTTTTACAAGCATCATCAAACCAGTCTGGTAAGATACCTGCTAAGAACCCATTGATATTCGTTTTAAGGTACTCTGCAATAAGGGCAGCTTCTTCTTCAATCATCTGCACAACTTCATCTGCATAAGCTGTAATCTTTGAGATACCTTCATTAATCTTGCTAACAGCTTGGTTAGCCAAATCAGAAACAGTATCAAGACCCTTATCAATAGCGTCTTGTAAGTCACTTAACACACCATTAACACTATCTAGTGTACTGTTCATCATGTCAATAGCTTTTTGACCATATTCTGTAGCAACACCCATAATACCACTGAATGGTGTACAACCAACTTGTTCTCCTGCTGCACCCATAACATTGGAGTATCCCTTTGCTACCTGCATACGTGATGAAAACTCATCAATAGACTTTTGACCATAGTCTGTTAGGGTCTTAGTAGTTGCTGTAGTGCTTGTCAGGCTTGTTGTAAAGCTGTTTAGAAGGACTGTTGTAAGTCCAGCAGCAACAAGCTTCTCCTTCATTGTAGGGTCTGTTACAGAGCTAATAGAGCTTACAAGTGATGTAGAGGCAGCTACGGTTCCACCGAGAACTGCTGCACCAGTAATAAGTGGGTTAGAAAACCCTTTACCGGTTTTTAAGAGATTAAAAATCTCCTTACCTTGTTCTGTCATCTCTTTCATTAAGCACCTTTGAAATTGGTAGTCCAGTGGGATTTGAACCCTCTTCTCATGTTTTTCAGACACGCGCTTTAACCATATAAGCTACTTGGACTATAAATTGGGGTGACCTACGGGATTTGAACCCGTATAGACCATGTTCACAGCATGGGTCATTACCATTTATGATAAGGCCACATTTAAGGACTCTCGTAAGAATCCTTAGAAGTGGCAGCGGCATAAGGATTTGAACCTTAATAGGACAGCTTCAGAGGCTGCTGCATTGCCAGTTATGCTATACCGCTAAATTTGGTACTCCATATCGGATTCGAACCGATACATAACACAGATTTTAAGTCTGGCCTCTCTGCCAATTGGAGTAATGGAGCATTGGCGGGGGATGTTGGAATTGAACCAACTTCTTCGATTTCAAAGACCGAGGTTTTAACCTTGTAAACTAATCCCCTTTAAATCTTTACTTTCTCAGTGGATGAATAAAGAATGCCAACATAACTCTTTCCCTTGAGAGTGCTCTTTCTTCTGGGACAACACTTTTTAGTTTCCATCCAATATAAATTCTCCAGTAAAACTGTTTACCAAAGACTTTAATTGATGGGATAAAAGCGAATAATCCCCAAGCATTACTGTTCCACATTAGGAGATAACCAGTCTGATTATCTTCAGGGTCAGAACTTACGTTGATATTACCTTTCCACTTAGTAACATCTTTTATATCTCTTCCTAGTACATGGTAAGAGAAGTTATAAGCTTTGTTTCTCCAGAGCCATCCAACTCTCTGCATGTAGACACCCAGCTTACCAATCTTTCTAATCTTAGCCCATCTTTTAACGTGGCCTTCATCACCATCAATCGGGTTGTCATAGGTCTCCATCCATCTGAATCCAAAAGGTAGATGTCCTTTCTTCTCACTGTAGAATGGAACTACGAAAGGTGCTAAGATGACTGCTAGGGATGCTGCAAATGGTTCTAGTAAAGCTAGGAAAATCCATGAAGCATACTTCAAATATCTCATCTAAATAGCCTCTTAAAATTGGTGTTCCAAGACGGATTCGAACCGTCACTAATACAAGGTTTGAGCTTGCATCCTCTGCCAATTGGGATACTGGAACATGGTACTCACTAAAGGACTTGAACCTTTTTCTTCATCTTGTAAGGGTGATGTTTTACCATATAAACTAAGCGAGTATGAAAGAGGTCTGAAGTTGTGCCGCTAACTCAACTCCGTGGAATTTGTTACGGTCTTCAGTTGACACCAGCGGTCTTTCACTTGACCTCTGAATTGGTGCTGCTCACAGGACTCGAACCTGCATTTCCATCCTTACAAGGGATGTGTAATAGCCAATTATACGAAAGCAGCATTGTTTGGAGCATCCAGAGGGAATCGAACCCTCAACCTCAGTTTGGAAGACTGTAATTTTCCCGTTTAAACTATGGATGCACTAATTGGTGGAGAAGCAGGGAATTGAACCCTGTACTTAAGTTTGCAAAACTTATGTTTTAACCATGTAAACTACATCCCCAATGTTTGGTACAGGTGGAGGGAATTGAACCCATCGTCTTACTGATTAAGAGTCAGCCGCATAACCATTTTGCTACACCTGCATTAATTTGGTAGGAGACAAGGGATTCGAACCCTCAAACATCTCGTTCTAAGCGAGATAGGTTTACCAATTACCGTCAATCTCCCATTAAATCTTTTTAGAGAGCTTCTAAGAACCTAAGCAACAATGTTCCACAACAAGCTGTAATAACCTTAGAAGCCCTCTAAAAAGACCTAAAAAGGTCTTTGCATAGTCTTGTTTAATCCGGTGACTAGAACCTTTGGAGAGCTTGATATTATCTCTTCTCCGTGACACCTACTAGGTGTTTTATCAATGTGTTCGACAACACGAGGGATACCAAAGCAACATCCGAATGAAGCTTGGCTTTAAAATCTTATTAGGCGGTAAGTAAAGGAGTCGAACCCTCACCGTATCTCTACAGTGGCAACTGTTTTCAAGACAGTTTGGCTACCATTAGCCGCTACCTACCCCTAATAAGACTTTGGCATGGGACGGAGGGGTTGAACCCCTTTGAAACGGTGTTGGAAGCCGTTGCTCATTCCTTAGAGTCTTAACATCGTCCCATACTATAATTCGAAGCTTACCGTATTGTCTCAACACTGTAAAGCCCCTTCTCAGATTATTTACATGTTCTGGAAAACATGAGATACAGACCACCTCCCTACAGGAAGACCCGCTTAGGTCGTCTAAGTAATCTGCTAACTAAATTGGTCGAGGCGGCAGGACTCGAACCCGCATACTCCACTTACTCGGTTAACGTCTGTTTAGAAGACAGATGAGATACGCCCCGTAATTATCTTTAAAGACTCTCTTAGAAAGCCCTTAAAGATGCCCACCTTATTAATCATACCGTGGGCTAGTACGCCAAATTCTTTGATGAGGGATTGGAAGACCTCACTGGTGTTTAGCCTATCAAGCTACTGCCAGAAAAACATTGTCGTTTGCATTTATTTTAAATTTGCAAAATAGACGCTACGCAACGAAAACTAAGGTTACTATAAAGTAGTCACATCTCAATGTCAACAACTTTATTGAAATTGGTACTGTGAGAAGGATTCGAACCTTCTGCCTTTCGGTTATCAGCCGAATGCACATCCATATGTGCTTTCACAGCATTGGAGGTTCAGATGGGAATCGAACCCACATTCATAGGGCTTATGAGACCCTTGCATTACCTTATCTGCGACTGAACCATTTTGGTAGAAGTGGAGGGATTCGAACCCATCGCCTGTCAGATTAAAAGTCTGCCGCATCACCATTCTGCTACACTTCCATTAAATCATCTTTGCAGTAACCTACGCAGACCTTGCTAAAGGGTCTGTAGAGTCATTTCCTATTAAGCTAATCTAGAATCATGCTAAGGAAATTCATCGGCACTCATGGGACGACATAATTAGCCACATAAGCTACTGCAAAGATGATTACCAGACCGTTGTTTATCATCTTAAGTGCTACCATTACACCAACTCGACATCTGTCGAGTGAAGGAATCGAACCTTCTCCTTTTCTTTACCGAGAAATAGATTGTTTAATTTTTGCTGTAAACGGTCTTCTGTAAATTTGTTGAGCCAGACCAAGTTTTAAATTTTTCAAAATTGAATTGGCTTGAAATTTTAAGTAACTTGCTGAATTTGGTCTTCTGCTCCTTTAAAGAATACTCGTAAGAACTCTTTAAGGGAGGGGCTAAATAGCCCTCTCAAAATTGGCGGTTACGATGAGGCTTGAACTCACATCATCTCCCAATATCCTTTTACGTGGGAGTATTTTAACCAAATTAAACTACATAACCTTTGTTGGTGTGCCGTGTAGGAGTCGAACCTACCGAGTCTCAATGACAAGGGATTTACAGTCCCCACCGCTACCATCTACGGGATAACGACACATTTAAATTTGGCGGTTAGTCAGGGATTCGAACCCTGTGCCATTCGCTTAACAGGCGACCGCACATACCTTATGTGCTTCCTAACCATGTTTAGTATTACCAGACCGTATCTTTCAATTTTTTCCGCTAAAAATTTAATAAGTATTGCTGTAAACGGTCTTCTGTAAATTTGGAGGCGGGTGCAGGAGTCGAACCTGCCGATACCATGCTAATGAGACATGTGAGACGCCCTTTCTCTATACCCGCAATTCTTAATGACCAGACCAAATCTCTTCTTTGTCCGATTTACCTTCAGATGAATAAGATTAAGTTTGCTGTAATTGGTCTTCTGTCAAAACTGGCGTTCCAGAAGGGATTTGAACCCTCAGATATCCACTTTGAAAGAGTGGTGACTATACCATTTTGTCTACTGGAACATTAATTTGGTCTCCGTTGAAGGATTTGAACCCTCGACCCCTTGCTCCCAAAGCAAGTGCTGCTAAACCAAACTGAGCTAAACGGAGATAAACTTTTCAAACTCTATGTAACCACTTTAACATCATTTTTTAGTGATTGTCAAGAACTTTTTTAAAATATTTTTCAATATCTTAGAAAAGCTCTCGTTTCGTTTCTATGTAGAACATATTAAAGGGTATCAAACACATTGTCAATACCCTTTTTAAAACTTTTTACCAGATATAACGGTCAATCATTACTGCTTTGAGCATTACGCTGATTGGGTCAAACTTCTCACCACCAAGCAGAGCTTTTAAAGTGGCTGGAGAGAAACCAGATACCATTGCTACACCGTTATCCTTAACAGATACTTCGCAAGTACCATTACGGTTTGCTAAGTACCAGAATACCAGTTGAGGCATTTCGTATCCAGCTTTTTTGTACTTACTACGAATTGCTTCAAAGTTTGTACGACCGTTAGCTCCATCAACCTGATTGAACTCCATATCGGAGAAGATGATAAGCTTACTTGGCATATCTTTCTGAGTCAAGTTGTTTCTTTTACCTGTTTCAAGAATACGGTCAAAAGCTGCTTGTAAGTTAGTTGAGCCATATTCAACGTGTCGCATCACCTGACGATGACGGTTTCGTAAATCACCACTCAGTTCGATGAAGTGAGGGTTTGTTGAATAAACCATCAACTCATTCTTAAAGCAACCTGTATTACGTTCTGCTACATACAATGCAAGTGAAACACCAATATCAAGAGCAGTAATTGAACCAAAATTCACCCAAGACATTGAGCTTGAAACATCAGACATACACAAGATGTTTTCACCCTCTGCCATCCAGTTTGGTAGTGCTTTCCACTGCTCATTAGCAACATCTGCATTACCATGCTTAACAGATTTAATTACATCGTATGGGTAAACAGCACCAGCGTTAATCTTAGCCTCACCTTTTGATAAGGACTCGATGTAAGCTTTGTAGCGTTCTCCATCTTTACGGTTAAACAGTTTTTGGTAACGTGCAGCAGCAAGTGAAGGAATCTTACTGTAGTCAATCTTACCAAACTCATTAGCAGAGATTTTTTGCTCAACTGTATCAGATAGTGCAGACAACAGTGTGCGGTACTCTTTCTCACTCAAGTTGGCAAACTTGCAGAAACGTTTTACAAACTGCTTATGACGTGGTTTGACTCGTGGTAACCACTTAGCCGCCAAACCTGCTGTTGCAGGGTCTAGTAATGCTGCTTCTAGATGTTTGAAGGCATCTGTCTCGAAGCGAGTACCTACGAAGATTTTGAAGTCATCAAAACGACCAAGTTCTGCAATCTTATCCATAATGCGAAGAACCTGTGTAGACTCTAAAACTTTATCTTCAATTGCTTGAAGCAAAACAGTCCTGAAGGCTTTACGCTCACCCATACCTTCTCGTACATCTCGCATATGCAGTAAAATACGAACTGCAACATCAACATCCTCACGCAAAGCTTTGTAGAACAGGTCTGGTAAGATTTCTACATTGCTACGGCTTGAACCAGCAGCTTTGTAAAAGTCTACAAGAGCAGACATTGATGAAGTATGGTTTACAGCACCATTTTCAGTTCGACCTGCATGAAGGTGCGCATGTTTAAATAATTCGCTCATATTTTACTCTCTTCTCTCATTTGTTGTTTGATGTGACAGACTTTAGAGCAACTTTATAGAGCCTGTCAACACCTTTTAAAATTATTTTTTGAGAGTCGCTACAGCAGAGAACGTTGGTTTGTTATCTGTCTGAGGTTGACCAGCATTATCAGGAACCTTCTTAGTGTCTGCTGCAAGTGCTTTCATCTCACCTGCTGAGTGAGTAAAGATGGTTTTACCGACCTCAATCATGCTCTTGATGGTTACGTCATCTGTGTTTAACCCGAACTCTGCAAGCTTAGCAGCGTCCCTTGTAACAATCGCCTCAAACAACTTTGCAGCAAACTCAGCAGAATTATCAATGGTCAGTTGAGCTTTTACGAGAGAGCTTTTGTTACGTGAGCCTTTCGGTCTTCCAGATGGGTTTCCAGACTGGCCTTTTTTAAACTGGCCTTTGTTTGTTCTGTTTTTCATTGGTATGCCTCTTATAAGACCTCTTAAAAGGCTTTTAAGATAAAAGATAGATATCCAGAAAGATATCTGTTTAAATAGCCTTTTTAGAGGAACCTTTTAAGTTATCTTCTAAGTATTTATAAGCCTACACCTTGTCAAGTACTTTGTCAACAACTTTTTTAACTTGCAATAGTTCTTGACTTGTTGTATGGATTACTGTACCATCTTACTTAAAGCTGTAGGTCTGCCTTGTTCTACAAAGGAGACTTAATGAGAAAATCAAATAAACCGAAGAAAGGTAAGAATACCAATCACTGTAAGGAATCAAAAAGGGTAGAATTAATCTACTATTCATCCTCTGAAATTGGTCTGTACCTGTTCTTTCAAAATTACAGAAGACAAGAGGATTATCTATGTGTAGTTCCCAATTAGAAATCGCAGATATTATAGATTTATATCAAACTGCAAAGAGTCATGGCTATATAACCTCAATTGGAAAGAATAGTCACTATGATGCTTTGACTGGAATGTATTTCAGGGCAATGGCTCAATCTAGTGAACAACACTTAATGGTTTCTTCCAGTGAGTTTACTTCGTTTCTCTATTGCAGCAAAATTATAAATCGCAGGAGAACTGAAAAATGTTAACAGTAAGTTTTAATTACAATAGTGACGGCTCTGTATCAATTAACTCACCATATGCAAATGACCTACTTAAAGAGCTAGTCAATCAGTGTGAGAGGGGTCTTCACTATGTTCAAAATTCTTTTAAACAGAAGACTATTGCTAATAACTTGATGCGTGTAACAGTGACGGCATCAAATCCAAATTATGACTTTGATAGTGAAAGTCCGTACTCATTAGTTGCGCTTGGAGAGAGCAGCCAATTCAAACTTGTTTGCCACGACTCAGAAACATTCCTTAAGGTATTTTCCAACCTTATCCATAATAATAAGTACAGCTACGTTGATGGGAGTGTAAACTTCTATCCAGCAAACTATACATGTTTGTTGACTGATAATATGAGAAAAAGTAAGCAAGAGCCTACAGAAATTTCATTTGATGTGAACTCTAGTCCAGACGCAGAAACAAGTAAGAACTTTGATATGAGTTACGCATTGTCACTCAGTAAGAAATCCGAGTTCATTGATTATGTCAATGGATTTGGTTTTAAGTTTGATGAGAGTATGAATCTTAAAAAACTTAAGAACCTACTTAAGACCAAAGCTTAAGTGTGAATAGGGGCTGATGCCCCTTTAACTATTTATAAGGATATTTAATGAAAGCTAAGAGTGCAAAAGACTTTTATTGCTTCCTACAATCCTATATCAATTCCGTGCAAAATGGTGAAAGGTACAGCCTTAATGATGTTATCCCAACACCTTTGACATGGAGACTCAGCAAATGGCCTGAAGAAGATATTACACCAACAATCGAACAGCGTACCTACAAACCTGAAATCAATATTCCAGATTCTGAGAACCTATTATATCCAATGTTCCATATTGTTGGACTTGGAAGATTCCTTATGGATATCCAGTATGTAATTGGTAAAGGCTATAAGGTTAAAGGTATTGTTGTTGGTGATGTATCTCCGCATCACAAAGGTTATTTTAGACTAAACGCACATTTAGAGGCTAAAAAGAAATGATTAAAGCAAAGACTTACCCAGACTTCAAAGAGTTTGTGAAGGGTTTCATTGCAAATGTAAAGGCTGGTAAGAGGTATGATTTTAGAACATATCAAGAGGCTATTTTACCACTTACCTATAGTTCATATTGGCCTGAAGCTGATATTGCAGAAGTTGAGAAGTTTGACTACAAACCAGACTACAAAGTTCCATTTAGTGATGAATTGCTTTACAGTGTTGGTGCACAGATGAGAACTGCTGATTTCTTCATGGATTTGCAGTATGCAATCATCAATGGTAAAGATGTTGACACAATTTACTGTGAATGGTTGGCAAGAGTTAAGCCGTTCTCAATGTTGAATGCTAAGTTGAAGGATGCTATTAAGCCACCAGCAATTACTCAGCAACCGACAGGTCAAACAGTCAATGAGGGTGGCACACTTACTCTAAGCATTCTAGCAACTAACGCCACTGGATATCAGTGGAAGAAGGATGGTGAGGACATCCCTAGTGCCAATTCTGCAACTTACACAAAACAGTCAGTAGCACCTTCTGATGCTGGTTCATACACTTGTGTTGTATCTGGAGAGGGTGGAACAAGTGTTACCTCAGATGCAGCAACAGTGACTGTGAATGCACTTCCTGTCATCACTCAACAGTCAACCAATCAAGAAATCAATGAAGGTGAGACCTTAACGTTGAATGTTGTGGCAACAGGTGCAACAGGTTATCAGTGGAAGAAAGATGAGGAAGACATCCTCGATGCAACTACTGCAACCTACACCAAAGAAGGAGCAACCGCTGCTGATTCAGGAAGCTACACCTGTGTAGTTACTGGCGCAGGTGGCTCTGTAACATCTAATGCGGCAACAGTTACAGTTAACCCAGCAGGGGAGGCATAATGCAACTCTCAAGAAAAGGTTTAGATGCTATTAAGTTCTTCGAAGGTCTGAAGTTAGAGGCTTACGAAGACTCTGCCGGAATCCCAACAATTGGGTATGGGACAATCCGTATTGACGGAAAACCTGTTAAGATGGGTATGAAAATTACTGCTGAACAAGCTGAACAGTATCTTCTCGCAGATGTTGAAAAGTTCGTTGCAGCAGTGAACAAAGCCATCAAGGTTCCAACTTCTCAGAATGAGTTCGATGCACTTGTAAGTGAAACATACAACATCGGTATCACAGCTATGCAGGATTCTACATTTATCAAGCGCCACAATGCTGGTAATAAGGTAGGTTGTGCAGAAGCTATGCAGTGGTGGAACAAGGTTACAGTCAAAGGTCAGAAGGTCACTTCAAACGGACTGAAAAACAGACGTAGAATGGAAGCTGACATTTATCTTGACAGTGTATATCCAAAGTAATATCTTCATAGGCTCCTTCGGGAGCCTTTTTTATTTTCTAAGGAGAAAACTATGAAGCTTTGGGCTAGTGACTTTGGAACTTTTAAGTACACTCGTAATGGCTCGCTTGTACGCATTGTCGGGAACAATGTGGTTTCAAGAGGTGACAAGGTATATACACGGTTTACTGTAGAGCTTGTTGAGATGTCACCTATTGAGTCTGTGAACAATGGCCTGTTCAAGTTTGAGACTTACAATGTCAACGAACATGGACAATTCAACCCTCTTGGTGAAAGTGGACTTGATATTATTTCAGAGCACCCATTGACAAAAGAGCAACTTGCAGGTTACTATAAATCTGTTCTGGAAAGGCAGTTAGCAACACATGAACAAGAAGCTAACTACCATTTACAGCATTGCGAAACTTTAAGAGCAAAAATCGAACAAGCAGAGAGAGGTTTTTATGAATAATAACAGTCATATCCACGTTAAAGTTGATGTCAGTCGTTACAGCGAAAATGAGGAACTAGACCTGCAAGATGCTCTTCTCTTTGAGAAGAATGGAAATCTCCATTTGCATTTTGAAGGTACAAATACATATCTCCACAGATGCCGAGATGATGTAGATGGTTGTCCTGTTTTTGCTTGGTACAATTTAGAGTTTCCTCTTTATGCAATCCACTATCCAGATGGTGGAGAAGACTGGACAACTCAATCAATCTTTGATGAGCTTAATGGTGTTCCAGTTAAGCAAGAAGAAGAAGAGGAAGAACCTGTTGAACTCACCTTCACTTTTATCAAAGAAGAGCAAGTAGGTGATTTATCAGTAACTGAAGCAATTCAAGTCACACAGGTTATCCGTTAATGAGTAAAGTGCAGGTTATTTTCCCTATTTGTGACTTCTCACTAGAGCGTGAACTTGACCTGTACGAAGAAATTACTGACGAAATCATCTGGTCTGTTGTAGAAGAGGCTATCAAGAAGCTATATGGTGGCCTCTTAAACCCATCAAGTAAGAAGTTAAGCACTAAGCAAGTAGCTGACCCATATGTTTCATATGATGCCTACAACAAACCTTTTGAAAATACCTGCTTTGACCTTATGGTAGGTAATAATAAAGTCAACTATTTCTTCGTCAGAGAGTTTAACGATGAGTAAGCTCCACGTAACGGTCTATAAAAACTTCTCAGATATCAAAGAGTCTTTAACAAATAAGCTTGACTTACAACGTAAAAGACTCTTTTTAATGTATGACATAGACAACTACAACCATCCTAAAGAGTTTAACTACAAAGATGGCACAAAGGTTGTCGAATTTGAAGATTCTGTGACGGTGTATGTCAAATATGATTTACCAGCAAAGTACATAGGGATGCTAGAGTATTACATATTCAAACATACTGGTATGCGTGGTGAATCTGTCAAGATATCTTCTATAGAAGTTTTTGAGAAACCTAACACACAACTTAAAAAGTATTTAATGAGGAAACTGTAATGTCCGAAGAGCAACAGGATATCATTCCACAAGTAACACTTGTACAACACTTTGGAAATATTGAAGGGTGTGTTGCACTTTTTCAACCAAACATCAATTCTCCTGTAAAAGTTTGCAAGTTGACTATGAACGTTAACAATATCAGTGTTTGCCTTGTGGAAGAAGTTCAATATTTCAAGTTTAATGACAGAGAGGTTGATGCTGCACTATTGAAGTACCGAGCAAGCCTCGAAAAAGACATCGACCACAAAGAACTTGTAACACTGTTTGGTGACCTTCACAAGCTTCTTGAAAAGGTTATGAAGCGTACATACTACATGAACAATGGTTCAATTATCACCACTTTGATTTCACCATGTATTTCAGAGCCAATTTTAACTGATGACGGTGGATACTACGTGGTAGCATCAGCAGACCCTGATTGGTGGATGAAGAACACAGCACTTAAAACAGTGATTGAGGCTATCCGTGAGCATATCCCTTCATTTAGCCCGTGGAAAGGTAAAAGTGATGATTTCATTGCACTATTGAGTGAAGAGAGTAACAAGCGCAGTGCATTACTGCCTAAAAAATACTCTTGACCGAGTATACAAAACTGATTATGATGGGAGCTATCAAGAGGTAGTTCCCTTTTTAGTTTCTAGATAAGAGACATGGTAAAAGAATGAAAAAGTTAACTACAGTTGAAGATTACTACAAACTTTCCCTGTTAGAACAGTATCGCAGAAGCCAGAATATCAGAAAATGCTATGGTAAACACGCTGAAGGTGACTTTTACCGTTGCTACGATGCAGATTTAAAAGGTGTAACACCTAGAGGGAAAGTCCTGCAAAGACTTGTTGACCTTGAGTGGAACAAACGATTGAGAGGGGTTGGGGAATGATTTACGAAGAAAGATACAAGATAGATTTTCAGGATACTCGCCATCACACTTCTTTAAGAGTGACGAAACCAAATGGAGAGACTGGTATCATAGCACATTTCGGTGGTGATTATTGGTATGGTACAGGCTGCTTTGAAGGTTACAATCAAAAATACCTGAAAGCTTTCTACAGAGACTTTGCAAATGACTACAACAGAGTTGTTGACGAAAAGAATAAGTGCATTAAGCATGAACACCATGCCAGAGGCTGCCTAAGTATTGTTATGGTACTGGCGTTCTTCTTAGCAATGTTACTGGCAGTATCAGCAATTAGCTGCATAGCTCAAGATTTGACAATTACACAGATTACTACAAAGATACACGATATCTGGTACTTGTATGCTGTTCCTTTAGCTGGTATCATCATCTCACTAATAAGGTTCAGGGTTCATAAGAAATGACTTAAGGACTCTGAGGTTAAACTTGAAGAGGTAAGTAAAGAATGCAACCTACAATTATAGCTGTATGTGTTCGTTTTGCAATCGCTGAAATGATTAACAAGGCAATCTTAAAAGATGCCTATGGAGAGACTAAGTAATGATTAAGACACCTGTACCAATTTTTGGATTTCCTTCTATTGAAAAGTTCAAAGTTTATCTTGACAAAAACTTCTACAATGAGCAGCCTGTTACTTTGCTGAAGAGTGACCTATCAGAGCTTCTTGATATGGTTATCAAGGCAACTTCTGAGAAGGAACCTGAGCAGAAAGCTGAGAAGAAGGCTAGTAAGAAATCCGATAAGAAGACTGAAAAGTCTGAGTAATAACTTAGGGGTTACTTGATAGCCCCTTTGTAGGAACTTAGAAGGTAGCGAAATGAAAATTAAAGAAGTCGTTCAAAAAGCAATGCTTAACAACTCAACTAAAGATGAAATGTACAAAGAGATTTGTGATAAGTTGAATTGTTCAAGACATGCTGCTAAGGCTCTTGTACATTGTTTTATCTGGGAATGCTCAGAGGCTTATATGCAATATGTAGCTTTTGAAAGTTCTCACTTGCTAGGTGATGTAGAAGCTGGTGATAAGCTAAAAGAGCCTGAGATGAAAACAGTTCCTAAAGTTGGTAATGTATACCGCCTTAAAGATTTCAAGACTGGGAAGATTGTTGCAAAAGGTGTAGTAGAATCTGTTTATCATGATGGTAAATACTTACTTAAAATATTTGAGTATGACAGCCGCTATACACACTTATGTGGTCTTACATTCTTAGTAACAGAAGAAGACCTCATCAAAAACAATGACAACAAGTTTGCAGTACCAGATTACCAAGTCTTACGATAATGGTGTGATAGCTATGGAAAAAGATAACTTAAAAGAAGTTGAAGGCAACTACCTAGTTCTTGACTGGAATGATATTCGGGAAGCACTATCCGAAGAAAGCCTTGACATACTAGAGCAACTTATCTTCTCAGTACGTCATATCAGAGAAGTTAGGAATGGTAAAGAACCATTAGAAGGAATCTTTGTAGAGAAGTCTTATCCGTTCTATGAAGACACTTTACAGAAAGTTAAAATGTACTTTAAACAGAAAAACCGTAAAGTGGTCACTATGGTATCTCTTGGTGGACAGAGTATGTCTATTATGGAAGATATCAACCCTAAGAGACCGAGTAAAGGTGTCTGTATAAAAATCACAGGTCATGAAGAGTATATCTCAGCAAGTGATTTTAGTGTATTCTGTAATGGTTCTGCTGTCTTTAATGGGTTTCACTATGATATCCGAGTGTATCCAATCAAGGGAGATGCTGTTATGATGCAGATATTCGATAACAACAACGGATTCACTCATTTTTATCAGACAACCAAGTCATCACTAAAAACAGTTTTAGAAAGTCTGATTTAAAATATCTTAAGAGCCTCCTTAATTGGGGGCTTTTTAATTTTTATAAAATTTTATCGGTTGTCCCAACCTCTGGGTCACCATCATATGTGAATAAAATATCTATCCTTCTTAACAACCTTCTTAAGCTTACTCTCTATATATAGTTATATAGTACTATATAGTATCTTAGTATCTATCTAGTGGTCTTAATAGCCCCTCTGTATAAGCCTTCTAAACACTCTTCTAACAAGCCTTCTTAACAACCTATACAACCACCTTAACCATCTCTCTATACCCTCTTAGAAGCTCCTATACACCTCTTAATCTCTAGGTTACCTATGATACCCTCTATAGGTGTTCACTAGGTACTACTAAGCCTCTATATAGACTGTTTTAACAAACTTAACAGGAATATCTTTACAGACCTTATCTCACAAGGTCTAACACGGTACTAACAAGGTATCTTATAAGCCTGTTTCTACCTGTATTTTTAAAAGACTGTATAGGTAATTATTCAGAATCTTAAAATTTTTATAAAATAGGACTATCAAGTTATTTTTTAGGGTCTTTGAAGGAACTGAAAAATATCTGTCTTGGATGTATATCTGCTTGGTAGCCCTTAACAGCTCCCTTACAAGTACTTTGCAAAATTTTAAAATATCCTTAACAATCTATTAACAGTTCTCACATCTTCTTAACAACTCTTCAAAGGTCTTAACAGTTTCTTAACAGAACTAACAAGGCTGTAACAGTTTTCTAACAAGTGCTGAATAGTCTTTACAGACGCTTAACAGGTGACTAACAAGAGCTAACAAGTTAATTTTAAAGAGTTATTTTGTTAAGATAATTAACAAGTTTCTAACAAGTGTTTAATCTTTTTAACAAACTATTAACATGGTCACTACTCCTTTCTTATCGTTCCCTTTCCTTTCTTAGTGATTCTCTAAACATGCCTCTTAAAAGCTCTCTATAGCTCTGTATAGCCCCTTTTAAGCCTCTTCCTAGTATCTACCCCTCAACTGTATGGATAGCTCTTTATAGGGCTTTACAGGGGCTTTAAAGGCTATGTCAAAGAATCTTACAAGGCTTTTACGTGGTCTTAACAGAGATTTAACAAGGGGCTAACAAGCATAACTATGTAGGGTTTGTTAAGAATTTGTTAAGAAAATGTTAAGGGGGCTAGTATTTACGTAACTTTTAAGCTACTTCAAAGTAACTTTATAGCCCCTATAACATACTTTTTAGTGACTAACAAGCCCTTTTTAGATATTCACAAGAATACTAACGAGATGATAAAGCTTACACCCTTATAAGATTCTTTTAAGGCTCTGGGAAGCTCTAGGAAGGGCTTTTTAGAGTGGGTTAATATGATTGCTTAAGTTAGGTTGATAAGGCTGTTATAGAGCGTTTAAGGGGTTGCCCTTCCCTTTCGGGTTATGGGCTTGTATTTAAGTTGATTTGATAAAAGGCTATAGAGTAGACTATAGAGTTATTGCTTTTAAGGTCTGATAAGATTCTAGAAAGGAAAGGGAAGGGTTTAATAGAGGTTATTACATAGACGTAAAAAGCCCCTTTGAGTAGGGGCTGTTAGGGTATCTGGGGCTATTTAGCCCCGTTGCGGCGTTTAGTTAGTGCCTTCTTT
>OIXH01002411.1_pt1 | contig 18624 bp, 17 predicted proteins | sample 1587741 | NCBI WGS metagenome assembly OIXH01 (sample SAMEA3888916, study PRJEB22519) | human gut metagenome | biome: human gut; feature: human-associated habitat; material: faeces | place: Denmark | collected 2011 | reverse complement strand
CACCCCACTTCTTAGATAGTTTATCATACTGTCTAACAAATGGGGTGCAGTTCACTTTTCACAAGTCCGGTGGGATTATTGCATATGGGGCGGCGATTGCCGCCATTCTATTTACTGAAAACGTTCGTCACACGGTGACGGTCTCGCTGTGCTGGCCGCAGGTGACGGTGTACTCGGTTCCGCTTGCAAGCTCCGGAGAGGAGAAGAGGATCGAGGTGAAATCATACTTCGCAGTGACCGTGGCGAGTTCGCCGAACTGCACGTCGTTTCCGGCGCTGCCGCTGAACTTGTACGAGACATAGGGCTGGCCGTCCGCTTCGGCTTCCAGCGCTTTTTTCGACCCGCTAAGCGCGAACACCGTGCCACCTGAGATGCTGAGGGAATCTTTCGCGTCAATGGCGCGCTTGGCGGAGCTTATGAACAGGCTGCCGCCGGATATCGTTGCGGTTCCGGTCTCGCTGGGGAAGCCGTTTATATTTTTGCCGGCCTGAATACCGTCGGCCGCGGAGCTGATATAGATGCTGCCGCCGGAGATGTTCACGTCGGCCACGCATCTGACCGCGGCGTCAAAGCTGTTCAGCTCCAGCTCGCCGCCGGAGATGCTGATGCTCGTCTCGGCCTTCAGCGCCTTGCTGCTCGCGTCCACACCGTCGCCGAGCGCATCGACACAGAGCCTGCCGCCTGTGATGTCCAGCGTGGTGGCCGCGTCGATGCCGTCGCCGGAGGCCGAAACGGTCACGTCGCCGCCGCTGACGGTGATGAAGCCCTTGCCGTACTTATCGGTTGTCGCGGATTTGATGCCGTCGTTCCCGGCGGAGATAACGAGCGTGCCCGCCTCGATCTGGACGGAGTCCGCGCCGCGCAGGCCGTTGTTGACTGCGGTCACGGTGACAAAGCCGCCCTGAACCTTCAGGTCGTCTTTGCTTGCGATGCCGTTGTTTATATAGCCGTTGACGGTCAGCTTGCCGCTGCCCTCGATGTCAAGGTCGTCATTGGAGGAGATGGCCGCACCGGAAGCGTCCGCCGCCGGGGCAGCCCCCTCGACGCCGGAGGTGACGGTGTTCTCGCTGCCGTCCGCAAGGACGAGCTTGAGCTTGTCGGCCTTTTCGACCATGATGGCCGGTGCGTCAAGGCAGGTGATGCTGGCGTTATTGAGAGTGAGAGTCACTTTCATCGCCTCGTCGCCGGTGTTGATGACTATCTGCCCGTTGTCGAGCGTACCGCTGACGGAATATTCCCCAGCGGCGGAAATGGTCACGACGCTGCCGTTTACCGCCACGCCGCCGCCCGTGAAGGACGCGCCGTCGCCGGTGAGCTCTATTTTCGTGGCCGTGTCCTCAGGCACGGCGGCACCGCTGTCGTTGCCGCAGCCGCAGAGCAGCGCGGCGCAGAATATCGTGACAAGCAGGAGTGCAAGATATAATTTGCTGTTTTTCATTGCGTGTTAATCCTCCGTGCGGACTCGCCGCAAAATGATCGCCGGTTTATATGGAGTCCTTATCGGTCTCGCGGCCGCAGATGATGTTGAGGTTGCCGTTGCGGCAGCGCAGGTCGTCCATGAAGGCCTTGGTGCCACTGTCGGACTTGAGATTTATAAGGTAGCTCAGCTCGTAGAGCGTCCCCATGTTCGTGGTCCTGACGCGCACCAGCTCGTGGTAGCTCGTGTACTTATCGAACAGATCGTCAAACAGGCCGTCGTAATCGAGCGTTTCGGGGATGGTTATCTTGAGCATGCGGCTGCTGGAGTTGCGCTCGCCGAATTTCACGAGCGTCAGCAGCAGCACGAACGCCGCCATTATTGCAAAGTACAGCATGGCGACATATATGTAGCCCATGCCGCAGACAAGGCCGATCGACATCGAGAGGAACAGCCCGACGATCTCCCTTGCCGTTCCCTGCGCGCTGCGGAAGCGCACGAGGGCGAAAGTGCCCGCCACCGCGAGTCCTGCGCCGACGTTGCCGTTGACCATCATGATGACCATCGTGACCGCGGCGGGCAGCAGCGCCAGCGCCAGCGTGAACGAGCTGCTGTGGCGGCTGCGGAAAGAGAAGACCAGCGACGTGAGCACGCCGAGAACTATTGCCGTCGCCATGCAGGCGATGAAAGAGGAAAGCGTTATTGCAGGGGAAATCAGGCTGTTAAACACAGGTTATCACTCCGTTTATGTATTTATCAAGGATGTTGTTCTTGTAGCAGACGCCGTATTTTGAAAAACCGGTCGGGAAAACGTCCAGCTCGCCGAGAATGTGCGCCAGCCACAGCGGCACGGCTCCGGGCGCTTTGATCTCCAGCAGCACCATGCCGTCCGCGACCAGCGGCTCGCCGTGGCTGCCCGCGCGGAGATCCAGCTCCGTCTCGCGCCAGCGCATGTTGTGGTCAAAGGTTATGCGCAGGTCGGGATCGTCCGACGCGACATAGGCCTGCCGGTCACACGCGATGAACACCTTCGGCTTGGGCTTGTTCTGGCGAAGAAACCAGTCTATCTCGCGCGACATCTGGCTGGGCTTCGGCGCGGGGCGGCTCCCGTCGAGATAGCCCGGCGCTTCGTCCGCGCGCATACGGATGCGGCGCTTGTACACGACGCCCTTGTATTTCTTCTTCAGCTCCACGAACACAGAGTCGCCGTCGCCGGGGACGTTGTAGCTTCGCAGGCGAAGCTTTTCCTTGTAGACGGGGCGCTCTATGGAATAGCGGATTAGATGGTAGTCGTCGCTGTCGTAGTATATGCTGCATACCGTACTCTCAAAATACTCGTCCGGTACGATGTGCGGATCGAGGAGCTGCCGCAGCGATTCGTATTTCTCGCGGGACAGCAGATATTTCTTTTCGTATCTCTTGAATGTAAATTTCGCGCTGCCCATGTCAGACTCCCGTTCCATTACTAGCTGAGGGTATTATACCTTGGTTTTCTTAATAATTCAACGATAATAATTGTACAAACATTGAACTTGCGGCGCCGCGCACGAATTTATTGCATATGCCACGCGCGCTTGATATAATAAAGGGTAAAGAAACGGACGCTTTTGCGGAGGTGCGTATGAAAAATATTCTTATGATAGGCACGGGGGGAACCATCGCCTCCGAGATGACCGACGACGGACTGACCCCGGAATTGACCCCGGAGCAGCTGCTGAGGTATGTCCCGGCGATATCCGGCCTGTGCCGCGTGGACTGCCTGTCCCTGTTCAGCATCGACAGCACGAACGTCACCCCAGCGCACTGGACGCGGATGGCGGCGGCACTGCGGGAAAACTACGCGCGGTACGACGGCTTCGTCATCAGCCACGGGACGGACACCATGGCCTACACCGCCGCGGCGCTCTCTTATCTGGTGCAGGGCTCGAAAAAACCGATAATCCTTACCGGCTCGCAGAAGCCCATCAATTACGATTCGACGGACTCGAAGCTCAACCTTATGGATGCCTTCGTCTGCGCCTGCTCAAAGGAGCTTTCCGGTGTGAACATCGTTTTCAACGGCCGCGTCATCCTTGGCACCCGCGCCCGCAAGACCTGCTCGAAGAGCTTTGCGGCCTTTTCCAGCATAAATTACCCGTACCTTGCCATATTGCAGGATTACCGGCTCGTCAGCTATATAAGCCCCAGCAGCCTGCCGGAGCCGAAATTCTACGACACACTCGACCCGAATATCGGCCTGATAAAGATGATCCCCGGCACGGACTTCGAGCTGCTGGACTTCATGCTCTCGCGCAAAGACGCGCTGATTATGGAGTGCTTCGGTGTCGGCGGCCTGCCGTCGTACAGCGACGACAAGATGTTCGAGGTCATCAGGAAGTACACCGGCATGGGGAAGTTCATCGTCGTCACCACGCAGGTGCAGAACGAGGGCTCCGACCTCTCGGTGTACAGTGTAGGGCATCGGCTCAAGGATAATCCGAACGTCCTCGAAGCCTACGACATGACCACCGAAGCTGCGCTTGCGAAGATGATGTGGATACTCTCTCTCAGCCGCGACGAGGCGGCGGTCAGCGGCATGTTCTATGAGCCTGTCGCGCACGACATTTTGTACAGGGGTTAACTATGGAAACAGTTGTTATTATAGGCGGCGGAGCGTCGGGCATGATGGCGGCGCTGACTGCGGCGGAGGACGGGAACAGGCGCGTGGTGCTGCTGGAGCGGCAGCAGCGCGTCGGGCGGAAGCTGCTTGCGACCGGGAACGGCCGCTGCAACCTGACGAACACCGGAGCCGCGGCGGAGAATTATCACGGCGAGAATGCGGATTTTGTCCGCCCCGCGCTGGAAAAGTTCCCGCCGCAGGCCGCGATGGATTATTTCGCCTCGCTGGGTCTGCTGATGACGGAGGAGTACGGCGGGCGGGTCTACCCGCTGTCAAACTCCGCAAACTCCGTTGTGGACGTACTGCGCTTCGCGCTGAACCGCGCCGGGGTGGAACTGCGCACCGGCGTTGTCGCGCGCGAGATCCTGCGCGCGGACGGCGGCTATGAGATAAAATATGACGGCGGCTCGCTGCATGCGGACTGGCTGATAGTCGCCTGCGGCGGCGCGGCGGGCGGCAAGCTTGGCGGCGTCCGGGACGGGTACGAGCTTCTGAAGCCGCTCGGCCACAAGACCACCGCGCTGCATCCGGCGTTGGTGCAGCTGTTGACCGCGCCGGAATATCCGCGCGCGCTGAAGGGCGTTCGGGCGGACTGCCGTATCAGTCTCCTGCGCGGGGATGAGGTGCTCTGCGAGGGGCGCGGCGAGCTGCAATTCACCGAGACCGGCGTGTCCGGCCCCGCGGCGTTTGACATTTCGCGCCGCGCCGCTTCCGAGGGTGGGAAACTGACCTTGAGCGTCGATTTCCTGCGGGACTACCCGCGGGAGCGCGTACTGGAGCTTCTGCACGCGCGGCGCGCGGCGCTCCCGAATCTGCCCGCCGAGGAGCTTCTGACCGGGATGCTGCACAACCGCCTTGGGCGGATGCTGATAAAATACGCCGGTATCGGCGCGCAGGCTCCTCTGCGTCTGCTTGAGGACGCGGAACTGGAGCGCGTCGCCGATGCCTGCCGGAACTTCCGCCTTGCGCTGCTCGGCACGGAAGGCTTCGACTGCGCGCAGGTGACTGCCGGGGGCATCAAAACCGGCGGCTTTAATCCGGAGACGCTGGAGAGCTGGTTCATGCCGCGGCTGTTCGTGTGCGGCGAGCTGCTGGACGTTGACGGGGACTGCGGCGGATATAATCTGCAATGGGCTTGGGCGAGCGGGCGGCTCGTGGGGAGACTTGGCAAATGATACTTGTGAGAAATCTGCGGCTTGCGCCGGGACAATCGCTTGATGCACTGCGCGTGCTGGCCGCAAAAAAGCTCCGGATCCCGGAGCGGGAGATAAAAGAGCTGAAGCTCGTGAAGCGTTCGCTTGACGCGCGGAAGAAGAACGATATCCACTATGTCTGCGCCGTCGCGGCGGAGATCCATGGCGATGAGCAGAAAGCGATCGCCCGCGCGAAGAGCGCGGATGTGAGCGAATACGCGGAGCCGGTGTATGATCTCCCGCACGTCGCCGCGCCGGAGACGCGGCCGATCATCGTCGGCTTCGGCCCCGCGGGCATGTTCGCGGCGCTGGTGCTGGCAAAGGCGGGCGCAAACCCGATAGTGCTTGAACGCGGCATGGACGCGGTCAGCCGCAAGAAAGCGGTGGACGTACTGCGCGCAGGCGGCGAATTGCAGCCGGAGAGCAACGTGCAGTTCGGCGAGGGCGGCGCGGGAACCTTTTCCGACGGAAAGCTCAACACCGGCACGAAGGATCGGCGCATGGGCTGGATGCTGCGCGAGTTCGCCGCGCACGGCGCACCGGAGAGCGTCGTCTACGACGCGAAGCCCCATATCGGCACGGATATTCTGATAGACGTCGTGCAGAACATCCGCCGCGAGGTCATCGCCCTCGGCGGCGAGGTACGCTTCGGGCACCGGCTGGAGCGGCTGAACGTCGCGGACGGGCGGCTCACCGGCGCGGTCGTCCATTGCGCGGAGGGGGAGTACACCCTGCCCTGTGAGCGGCTGGTACTCGCCATCGGCCATTCGGCGCGCGACACTTTTGAGAATCTGAACGCGCAGGGCGTGCCGATGCAGCCGAAGCCGTTTTCCATGGGTGTGCGCATAGAGCACCTGCAAAGAAGCATCGACCTTGCGCAGTACGGGCGCGAGCGCGGCGAGCTGCCCGCGGCGGACTATTCGCTGAATGTCCACCTACCCGACGGCACGAGCGCCTATACCTTCTGCATGTGCCCCGGCGGCGAGGTATTCGCCGCGGCGTCCGAGCCGGGCGGCGTCGTCACCAACGGCATGAGCTATTCGCGGCGCGACGGCGAGAACGCGAACTCCGCCCTGCTCGTCACGCTGCACACCGAGGATTTCCCGGATAAGAGCACGCTTGGCGGAATGTACTGGCAGCGCGAAATTGAGCGCGCGGCATATGCCGTCAGCGGCAGCTACCGCGCCCCGGCACAGCTTGCGGGGGATTTCCTCGCGCATCGCGCGAGCACTGGCGCGGGCGAGGTGAAGCCCAGCTACCGTCCGGGAGTGGTCTGGTGCGAGCTGCATGACGTGCTTCCGGAGCGGATAACGTCGGTGCTGGAAAAGGCGATACCGGAGCTTGGAAAGAAGCTGCACGGGTTCGACGCGCCGGACGCGGTACTGACCGCGCCGGAGACGCGCTCGTCCTCCCCGGTGCGCATACTCCGAGGGGAAACCCTGTCCTCGACGATAGAGGGGCTGTACCCCTGCGGCGAGGGTGCGGGCTACGCGGGCGGGATATCCTCCGCCGCGGTAGACGGGATGCGCTGTGCGGAAGCCGTGCTGAAAACATTAAAACAGGCATAAATAAAGCCGGACAACGGGAAACGTTGTCCGGCTTTATTTTATACCAAGCGGATCTCGCGGCAGCTTCCGCCGCCGAAGGCTTTTTCCATATTCTCTCTGTATGTGGGGAAAAAGTCTGTCGGCATCAGCGCCTGCACACAGCCGGCGAAGCCGCCGCCGTGTACGCGCCATGCGCCCTTGCCCTCAAGAAGCTTGCGGCTACGGTCAAGACCCTGTGCAAGCTTTGTGTCTCCGGTAGCGCTGGTGATGATATTGTTCAGCAGCTCCTCCGAGGAGCGGCCGGACTCGTTCATCAGGCGCATATAGGTTGCGCCGTCGCCGCGCTTGAGCGCGTCGCGCATGAGGGGGACTCGCTCGTTCTCGTTGAAGAAGTGCATTGCGCGGCGTACCGGGCGGTTCGCAGGGTCCCAGCCCTTGCGGCGGAATTCCTCCGGATCGACGTCGCCAAGGACGCCCTTGTCGAAGAGGTTTGCGATGTACACCATGTCGGCGGGGATGCGCGCGTAAGAGGTGTCAAGTCCGGCGTGGCTGCCGCCGGTGTCTGTGAGGCAGAGGGTGAGTCCCATGGAGCGGAAATCGGCCTGTATCGGCTCGATCTCGTTTGTGTGAAAATCGACATATACGGTGTGCCCAAGCGAGCAGGCCAGCTGATCCATGAGTCCGCAGGGCTTGCCGAAATACTTGTTCTCGGACTGCTGTGCCGCGCGGGCGATGACCACGGGGTCGACCTTACCGTCGTTGAACAGCTCGCTCAGAATCTTGCCGATGAGCACAGTGTATGCCGCGGACGAACTCAAACCAGAACCCGCAGGCAGTGTCGTCCTGATCTCGGCATTGAAGCCGCCGCAGTTCAGACCAAGCTCGCGGAAGGCCGCGACCATGCCGCGGACGAGGGATTTCGGCGTGCCGAATTCGCCGGTACGCACGGCGGCGTGGTTCAGCCTGACCGTAAAATCACTGTAACCCTCGGAGTGGATGTGAATCGCGTTTTCGCCGTTTTTCTCGAAATCGGCGTACAGGCCGAGGTCAACGGCGGAGGCCAGAATCCTGCCCTGCTGGTGATCCGTGTGGTTGCCGGCAAGCTCAGTCCGGCCGGGAACGAACAAGTTCTTTTCCATATATTTGTCACCTTCCATCAAAAAAGGACTAATCTTCTACTTATATCAAGATATACTAAATTACCAGTAAAGTCAACCATAAAAGCGTTTTTCAGCCGCAAAAGTCCAGCAACATATACAAAGAATGGATAAACCGCCCGGCGCTGTGCGCGGAACGGTGTTGAAAAAGCCGAGGCGTTGGGGTATACTGGAATTATAATGAAAGACGGGGCGGAACGGCATGAGGAACGTTTTTTCATCATCGGCGCTCGGCTTGGCGCACGAATACATATCGACGGAGCAAAACGGCCTGCACAGCTACGGCGGGAGCCAGAGCGCGCACCCGGACGCGACAATGCGCGTCTGCGGCTGCGGTGTGATCGCGGGGCTGGATGCGATACTGTACCTCAGCCGCCATTCGGACTGCACCTGTCCGTTTGCGGCGGGGGAGGACGGGCAGAGCATCCCGCTGAGCGTGTATAACTCCTTCGCGTCGCGCTTGCACCGCGGCTTCCTGCCGCTCATCCCCGGCCGGGGCATAAACGGGCTTATGCTCACGGGCGGGCTGGAGCTGTTTTTCCTGCGCTGGCGTATGCCGTATTCGATACATTGGGGCGCGCGGAGCGGGAGCCTGTTTGAAAACATTGAGCTTATGCTGATGCGCGACATTCCCGTCATTCTGGCTGTCGGGCCGAACTTTCCGCTGTTCTGGCAGAAGAATACGCTGTCGTTTTACTGCCGTGAGCCGGACGGGACGCTCGTCAAAAGCTGCGCCGCCCGCGCGCATTACGTGGTCGTCACGGGGATGGACGAAGACTGGCTGCGCATATCGTCATGGGGCAGGGAGTACTATATAAACCGCGGGGAATACACGGCCTACGGCAAAAAGCACAGCATCCCCATACTAAACAGCATCGCGGTCATAAAACCCAAGGCGCGCTGACACTATCAACAAAAAATCATGGCGGAAAATTCTGCCGTGCTTTTTTAATTTCGGACTTGACAAAGTGGGCTTCAAGCGCTTTAATACAATTAACCTGCCAAGTAGGTAGTAGTTATACAGAGGGCTTTTGATATGAGAATGTATGACGCATATTTCCGATGTTGCGCGGAGCCGCATTTCAACTGATACTAAAAACATAATTTTTAATGAAATAATAAAAGGAGATATCGTCATGTCCGCTATTTATACATCTGCTGACCAGCTTATAGGCAAAACTCCGCTTCTGGAGCTGACACATATTGAAAAGAAACTCGGCCTCAAGGCCAAGGTGCTTGCAAAGCTTGAGTACTTCAACCCCGCAGGCTCCGTAAAGGATCGCGTTGCAAAGGCAATGATAGATGACGCCGAGAAAAAGGGACTTCTGAAGGAAGGCTCCGTCATCATTGAGCCGACCTCCGGCAACACCGGCATTGGCCTCGCCTCCGTCGCGGCGGCGCGCGGATACAGAATAATCATCGTCATGCCCGAAACCATGTCGGTCGAACGCCGCCAGCTTATGAAGGCTTTCGGCGCGGAGCTGGTGCTGACTGAGGGCGCAAAGGGCATGAAGGGCGCAATAGCCAAGGCCGACGAGCTGGCGAAGGAGATCCCGAACAGCTTCGTACCCGGCCAGTTCGTCAATTCCGCGAACCCCAAGGCGCACTACCTGACCACCGGCCCTGAGATCGTTGCCGATACGGACGGCGCGGTCGATTACTTCGTGGCAGGCGTCGGCACCGGCGGCACGATCACCGGCGTCGGCAAGTACCTCAAGGAGAAGGTTCCCGGCGTCAAGGTCGTCGCGGTGGAACCTGCGACTTCCGCGGTGCTGTCTACCGGCGTCGCCGGAGCGCACAAGATACAGGGCATCGGCGCGGGCTTCGTGCCGGATGTGCTGGACACCAAGATATATGACGAGATCATACCCGTCGTAAACGAGGACGCTTTCTCCACCGGCAAGCTCATCGGCAAGACCGAGGGCGTGCTGGTCGGCATTTCCTCCGGTGCGGCCGTCTGGGCGGCGATAGAGCTTGCGAAGCGCCCGGAGAACGAGGGCAAGAACATAGTCGTCCTCCTGCCCGATACCGGCGACCGCTACCTCTCCACCCCGCTGTTCGCGGACTGATCTGAATGAGAATACTTGTTGCAATGAGCGGCGGCGTTGATTCCAGCGTCGCCGCCCTGCTCCTGAAAAGCGCCGGAAACGAGTGCATCGGCTGCACGATGAAGCTTTACTCGAACGAGGACGCTGGCATATCCAAGGGACACACCTGCTGTTCGCTCGACGACGTCGAGGACGCGCGCAGTGTGGCATACCGGCTCGGTATGCCGTATTACGTATTTAATTTTTCGGACGATTTTCGGGAAAAGGTGATCGACCGCTTCGCCGCGCAGTACTGCATGGGCATGACCCCGAACCCCTGCATCGACTGCAACCGCTGCATGAAGTTCGCAAAGCTCTTTGACCGCGCGGACATTCTCCGGTGCAGCTACATTGCGACCGGGCATTACGCCCGCATCGAGCGCCGCGGCGGGAAATATCTGCTGAAAAAGGCGCTCGACCCGGCAAAGGATCAGAGCTATGTGCTGTACGCGATGACGCAGGCTCAGCTTGCGCGGACGCTGTTCCCGCTGGGCGAGCTGAGCAAGAGCGAGACGCGCCAGCTTGCCGAGCGCGGCGGATTTATCAACGCGCAGAAGCCCGACAGTCAGGACATTTGCTTCGCCCCGGACGGCGACTACGCGAAAATAATCGAGCTGCATACCGGGCGGAAGTCCGAGCCCGGCGACTTCGTGGACGCGGCGGGGCACGTCCTCGGCCGCCACGCCGGTGTGATACGCTATACGATAGGCCAGCATCGCGGGCTTGGGCTGTCGCTGCCGGAAAAGCGTTTTGTCACGGCGATAGACCCGGTGAAGAATACCGTCACCCTCGGCGCGGAGTCGGAGCTGTACCGGCGTGACGCGCGGGCGGCGGAGTTCAACTGGATATCCGGCGAGACACCGGATGCGCCGGTGCGCTGCCGGGTGAAGATACGCTACCGCCAGACGGAGCAGTGGGCGTGGGTCACGCCGCGCGGCGACTCCGAGGCGGAGATATTGTTTGACGAGCCACAGTGCGCGATAACGCCCGGTCAGGCGGCGGTGCTGTACGACGGGGACACCGTCCTCGGCGGCGGAGTTATTCAAGTTAGGAGCTGAAGCTATGATATCAACACGCGGCAGATACTCACTGCGCATTATGCTTGACCTTGCGGAGCGGCCTCAGGGCGGCTATACGCCGATGAAGGAGGTAGCCGCGCGGCAGGAGATATCGCTGAAATATATAGAGAAGATAGTGCCGCTGCTGACGAAGGCCGGGTTCATCGAGGGTGTCCACGGCAAGGGCGGCGGATACCGGCTGTGCCGCGCGCCGGAGAATATCACGGTTGGTGAGGTACTGCGCGTGACGGAAGGCGAGCTTGCGCCGGTATCGTGCCTTGAATGCGGCGCGAAGCCGTGCAGCCGCGCCGCGTACTGCAAAACGCTGCCGATGTGGAAGGAATATAACCGGCTCACGAACGAGTATTTTGACCATATCAGCCTTGCGGATCTGCTCGGAAACGAAGCGCCGGGGGACTATGTGATCTGACCGGGCGCGTATGCCTTGAATTTACAATATTTTTTCAAAATTTTTATTGACAAATCACTATGCGCATAGTAATATTTCGCCCGTGGACAACGGCGTCCATCGGAAGGGCTTGTCCTTCTCCGATGGACGTTTTTGATTTTGCCTGTATTCTGTACGAACGGAGGAACACGGCATGACCGACAGCTATGAAAGCCCCCTTTGCAGCCGCTACGCGGGAAAAAAAATGCAGCAGATATTCTCTGCCGACAATAAGTTCTCGACATGGCGCAGACTGTGGCTCGCGCTCGCGGAGAGCGAGCAGGAGCTGGGGCTGAACATCACCGACGAACAGCTTGACGAGATGCGCGCGCACCTGACCGACATCGATTATGAGCTTGCGGCGAAGAAGGAGCACGAACTGCGCCACGACGTTATGGCGCATATCCACACCTTCGGCGCGGCCTGCCCGAAGGCGATGCCGATAATCCATCTCGGCGCGACGAGCTGCTATGTCGGCGACAACACGGATATCATTCTTCAGCGGCAGGCTTTCGCGGAGATACGCGCGGGGCTTCTGCGCGCGATCGCCGCGCTTGCGGATTTTGCGGAGAAGTACAAGGCGCTGCCGACGCTGGCCTATACGCATTTTCAGGCCGCCCAGCCGACGACGCTCGGCAAGCGCGCGGCGCTGTGGATGCAGGATCTGATGCTTGACCTTGAGCAGATGGATTTCGCGGCCGGAAACCTCAAGCTCCTCGGCTGCCGCGGCACTACCGGCACCGCGGCGAGCTTCCTCGCGCTGTTCGACGGCGACGGGGAGAAGGTCAAGAAGCTCGAAGCGCTCATCGCGGAGAAGATGGGCTTCTCCGACGTCTATGCCGTCAGCGGCCAGACCTACACGCGCAAGGTGGATTTCTTCACGCTGTCGGTGCTTTCGGGCATCGCGCAGAGCGCGATGAAGTTTACGAACGACGTACGCCTGATGGCGCATATGAAGGAGCTGGACGAGCCGTTCGAGTCGAAGCAGGTCGGCTCTTCCGCCATGGCCTACAAGCGCAACCCCATGCGCTGTGAGCGCATCTCGGCGCTGGCGCGCTACGTGATAGCCGACGCGCAGAACCCAGCCATGACCGCAGGCGCGCAGTGGCTGGAGCGTACGCTGGACGATTCCGCCAACCGCCGCATAAGCATTCCGGAAGCTTTCCTCGCCGTGGACGGCATACTCACGCTGTACGCCAACATTGTCGGCGGCCTGACCGTCTATCCGAAGGTGATAGAGAAGCATCTGAACGCGGAGCTGCCGTTTATGGTGACGGAAAACATTCTCATGTACTGCGTCAGAAAGGGCGGCGACCGGCAGGAGCTGCATGAGGCGATACGGAAGCACTCCGTCGCGGCGGGTCTCGCCGTGAAGCAGGAGGGGGCGGACAATGATCTGCTTGAGCGCATCGCCGCCGATCCCGTGTTCAAGCTCACACGGGAAGAAATTCAGGGCATAATATCCGAGGGACACTTCACCGGCATGGCCGAGGAGCAGACCGAGGAATATTTAAAGGCCGTCCGCGCCGTGCTCGACGCGAACCGCGATGTCATTGCCGCGGAGCCCGCGGCGGAGATAAATATATAAAAATCAGGAGGACGCAAAAATGTTAACAGCCGTTGTAGGTATCAACTGGGGCGACGAGGGCAAGGGACGCATGGTCGACCTGCTCAGCGCCGATTATGATATAGTCTGCCGCTATCAGGGCGGCAACAACGCGGGACACACCGTTATAAACGACCACGGTAAAATCGTCCTGAACCTGCTCCCCTCCGGCATATCCCGCGAGGGCACAGTGAACGTCATGGGCAACGGCATGGTCATCGACCTTGAGCACCTCGTCCGCGAGATTCAGTCCCTGCGTGAGAAGGGCATCCATATCGGCCCCGACAACCTGAAGATCAGCGACAAAGCGGTCATCTGCCTGCCTTGGCACAAGATGCAGGACATTATGGAGGAAGACCGCCTCAAGGATAAGAAGTTCGGCTCCACCCGCCGCGGCATCGGCCCCGTCTATGCGGATAAGTATATGAAGAAGGCCGTAAGAATGGGCGACCTGTTCGCACCTGACAAGCTGCCGGAGAAGGTCGCCGACCTCACTGAGTGGAAAAATCTCACCGTCCGCGGCTACGGCCACGAGCCGGTCAAGGCCGAAGATATCCTCGCATGGCTGCATGAGTTCGGCGATCCCATCAAGCCTTACATCACCGACGTCTCCGACTATCTCTACGATGCGGCAGCGGCAGGGGAGAACATCATGTTCGAAGCTCAGCTCGGCGCACTGCGCGACATCGAGTTCGGCATCTACCCCTACACCTCCTCGTCCTGCACTCTGGCGGGCTACGCCCCGATCGGCGCCGGTATCCCCGGCCTGAAGCTCGATAAGACCATCGGCATTATGAAGGCGTACTCCTCCTGCGTCGGCGAAGGCCCGTTCACGGTCGAAATGTTCGGCGACGAGGCCGAAGCACTGCGCCGCGCAGGCGGCGAATACGGCGCGGCGACCGGCAGACCCAGAAGAGTCGGCGCGTTCGACGTCCCCGCCTCCCGCTACGGTGTGCGTATGCACGGCGCGGACTGTGTCGCCCTGACGAAGCTGGACGTGCTGTCCTACATGGAGAAGATCCCTGTCTGCGTCGCATATGACATCAACGGCGAGATCACCGAGAAGTTCCCCGTCGGCGAGCGCCTGAACGCCGCGAAGCCCGTGTTCGAGTACATGGACGGCTTCGGCGATATCTCCGGCTGCCGCAAGCCTGAGGATCTGCCCAAGGCCGCGATGGATTATATCCGCTATCTCGAAGCCGCCGTCGGCTGCAAGATAAAGTATGTTTCCGTCGGCGCGGGCAGAGACGAATACGTCGAGCTGTAAACGATAAGATAAAAATAAGGCAGGGAGAGCGAATTTCGCTCTCCCTGCGTTTTTTGCGTTCGGATGTAAAAACCCGCATCGCTTCTGCGATGCGGGTTCTGTTTTGCAGTAAGATAAGTAAAAATTACTTGATCTCGACGGTTGCGCCGACGGCTTCGAGCTGAGCCTTGAGAGCCTCTGCATCTTCCTTGGAAACGCCTTCCTTGATCTTGGCGGGAACGCCTTCGACCATTGCCTTTGCCTCTGCGAGGCCGAGGCCGGTGATGCCGCGGACTTCCTTGATGACCTTGATCTTCTCTGCGCCGAAAGCGGTCATAACGACGTCGAACTCGGTCTTCTCTTCGACTGCTGCTGCGGCGACGCCTGCTGCGGGAGCGGCGACTGCTGCTGCGGAGACACCGAAGGTGTCCTCAAGTGCGTGGACGAGCTCGCTGAGCTCAAGAACGGAGAGACCCTTGATCTCTTCGATCATAGCAGTGATTTTTTCACTCATTGTAATTTCCTCCATTAAAATCTTTGTGTGCTGCGGAATTATTCAGCAGCTTCGGCAGCGGGAGCTTCGACAGAGCCGCCCTTCTGCTCAAGAATCTGACCGAGGCAAACGGCCAGGCCGGTGATAGGCGCGATCATGGTACCCAGAACCTTCGCATACAGAGCGTCCTTGGAAGGCAGCTCTGCCATCTCTGCGATCTCAGCATCGTTAAGAACCTTGCCCTCCATGAAGGCGGCCTTGATGTTGAAACGCTCGCCCAGCTTCTTGCTGTAATCGTTGAGGATGCGGAAGGGAGCGATGGGATCATTCTCCGCGGTTGCCAGAGAGGTGGTGCCGTTGAGGACGTGATCGAGCTCGTTCATCCCCAGCTTGTCCAGAGCCTTTCTGGTAAGGGTGTTCTTGACGACGGTGTAGTCAACAGCTTCCTTGCGCAGCTCGGTACGCAGTGCGGTATCCTCAGAAACGGTGATTCCTTTGTAATCAACGAGGACGCCGGCGCTGGCGTTCTTGATACGCTCGGCGAGTGCTTCCACTATCGCCTGCTTTTCGCTAAGAACCTTTGCGTTTGGCATGTGTGTTTTTCACCTCCACACGAATGATGGTCACGCTCATAAAGAAAACCCTTGCATCCTAAGACGCAAAGGCACATAACAATCACATAAAATTGTTGATGTCCTCGGCAGGATTTACGGCCAAGGCCACCTGCTGTCTCCGGAGCGCCCCAATATAATACTATACAGAATCGGCGCTGTCAAGCATTTTTTGCTGATTTCCAGCCGTTTTTTGACGGGGTATCAAATGCGCCGCTGCGGGAAATACTAACTCCGCGTTCATAAACAGGACAGATAGGAGACAGTATGCAGGGAAAAGTCGAAATTTGCGGAGTAAACACCGCGCGGCTGCCGGTGCTGAGAGGCGCCGAGACCCGCGCCCTGCTGGAAAAGGCTCACGCCGGGGATCGATCCGCGCGCGAGGAGCTTATTTCCGGCAACCTCCGGCTGGTATTGTCGGTGGTGCAGAGGTTCGCCGGACGCGGCGAGAGCATGGACGACCTGTTTCAGGTCGGGTGCATCGGGCTTATCAAGGCGATCGACTGCTTTGACCTGAACCAGAACGTCCAGTTTTCAACCTACGGCGTGCCGATGATTGCGGGCGAGTTGCGCCGCTTCCTGCGCGACCACAGCGCCATCCGCGTGTCGCGCTCGATGCGCGATACGGCGTACCGGGTCTTGCAGGTCAAGGAAAAGCTGATCGCCGAGAACGGGCGGGAGCCGGACGTCGAGACGATAGCCAAGGCGCTCGGCATAAAGCGAGAGGAGGTCGTGTTCGCAATGGACGCGATATGCGACCCGGTGTCGCTCTATGAGCCGGTGTTCAACGACGTTGGAGAGAGCACCTGCGTCATGGATCAGATCGGCGACACGCGCAACACGGACGAGCACTGGCTGGAGCAGATCGCATTGCAGGAAGCGATGCGCCGCCTGAGCGAGCGCGAGAAGCGCATCCTTGCGCTAAGGTTTTACGACGGGCGAACGCAGATGGAGGTTGCAAAAGAGGTCGGGATATCGCAAGCGCAGGTCTCACGGCTGGAAAAAAACGCGATAAACCAGATAAAGAAGAATATCACGGCGTAATTATAATATGTAGAAAATCACCGCGGAAATTTCCCGCGGTGATTTTTATCGCACGTCAAATACGGTCACAGTGCCGGAGTCGAACACGGCGGGGTAGTTCTCCGCGAGGTAGCCGTAGATGTTCCCGTCGAGCTTCCGCTCCGCGGAGCCGAAATACACGTACCCGATGCTATACTCCCCGCGCAGGCGCTCGAACGCTTCGGCATCAGTCAGCATCGCCTGCGCGTCGCGCTGTGCGCCGGTGTAGTCCAGCCCGTGATAGTACAGATATGACGGGCTGCCGCATACAATGTTGCGCCCGGTCAGCGCGGCGACGGTGTTGTTATGGTTGTCGTCGGTCAGAAACACGGCGTCCGGTTCTGTGTTCGCTATGATATACTCCGCCGCCGACACATCGTCCGCGCTGAACAGCCGGTAGGCGTGGTTCGGCAGACCGGACACGACCTCGCGTCCAAGCGTGAACACCGCGGCATTGCAGCCGATGATAACCACCAGCGCGAGGAATACCGCGCGAAGCGGCTTCGTCTTCAGCTTTTTGGCGAGCAGCATTATGAAATCCGCGGTCAGGAAACAGGCGAACAGATAAGCGACGTAGAAGAGCTTGTTGTTGTCATACGGATTGGGCTGGAACAGCACGATCTCGCCGAGGATGAATATCAGCGCCGCTCCGGAGAATACGGGGCGCTGCTCGCGCGGGCAGAAAATCAGCGCGAATGGAACTGCCGCGAACACGAGGCCGACGTTTTTCAGCCAGAACCAGAGCCAGTTTTCCTGCCCCTGATTCACCCAGTCCAGCCCGATGCGCAGAAAATGCGAGTTGCCCTCGACGGAGCGCAGAGTCCACAGCATGAGCTGAGGCGCGGCGAGCAGCACCGCGGGCAGCCCGAAGAGCAGCCAGCGGCGGAACCACGCCATGCACAGCCCGTCGCGGCGGAGCGAATAGAGCAGCCAGCAGAGCGCGACAAGCCCCAGAGCAAAATAGGAGTGCGTGTGTATCATCGGCAGCAGCCCACCGAAGATGCCGGCCGGCAGCCACGCGCGCCCGTCGCCGCGGAATACCGCGCGGTACAGCAGATACAGTATCGCAAACAGTGCCGCCCAGCCGAACAGCGTCGCGCGCTGCGGCAGCAGCATGTCCGCGATAACGTTCACCCAGCGGATGCCGCGGTCGGTGAGGTTTGTCGGCGTGGTGTAGAAGCCGGTGAAAAGCTCGGTCAGGCTGTAATCGCCCATGAAATATACCATGCCGAGGCCACCGTTGAGGAAGAACAGGATAAACGCCAGCACCGCCGCGCCGCGTCTGCGGACTATCTCGCGGCCGAGGAACCAGACCCCGCAGAAAACCTGCGCCAGCGCAAAGACCATCGGCTCGATGTACGCCGCGCGCAGAGGCAGGCCGAGCAGATACAGGCTTGCCGACACGCTGTCGCACAGGAAGGGATAGCACAGGCGCGAGCCGGGCAGAATGCTGTATTCAAACGGGAAGCTTCCCTGTTCGGCCATCGACGTGATGAAGCCGAGATGCATACACATATCGCCATAGCTGCACTGCCCGCTGTAAAGTCCGCTGCCGTAGGAGCTGAGAGTGTGGGTGCACAGCAGGTACACGCACAGCGCGATAAACGGCGGCAGCAGGAGCATGAGCGGCCTGTCGCCGCGCGGCTCGTCTGCGTCCGGGGAGAACGGCGTTTCCCTGCGCATCCGGAGCGTGAGCGCCGCGATTATAAGCCCGCAGCCAAGCCCAGCGAGGTGCGCGCCGCACGTGAAGCCCATGAGAAACGCGAACGGGATCGGCGCCCACATTGACAGCACAGTCCCCGCCGCGCTGCCGAGCCACAGCCGCACCGCGAGCCGCTTTTCCGCGAAATATTTATATGCCAGCAGTACGCCCAGCGCCTGCCAGAACAAAAACCACAATATACCGAGCATCTGATCCTCCGAGTCCTGAGAGTTGGATATTTGAATTATAAAACAGAGCTCCCGCAAGTTCAATACTTGCGGGAGCCTCAGCTTGTCAAAAAAGTCCTGTGAGGACTTTTTTTGACAAGCTTCATCCGC
>OIXH01002408.1_pt1 | contig 18649 bp, 19 predicted proteins | sample 1587741 | NCBI WGS metagenome assembly OIXH01 (sample SAMEA3888916, study PRJEB22519) | human gut metagenome | biome: human gut; feature: human-associated habitat; material: faeces | place: Denmark | collected 2011 | reverse complement strand
GTGTAATCGTTGAAAAAAAGGAAGACAAACCTGAAATGCCAATGGGTGCTCCCGGCATGGGCGGTATGGGTGGCATGATGTAATACCCGTTTTTTCCTGAATATATAACATAGTAAAGACCACAGTGTCTCTCTCAATGAGGGCACTGTGGTCTTTTTTTCTGTTTACTGGTCAGTATTTTCTCATATTTTCTGTATGTTATTACGAAACTGTTACAATTTAGATTAAAAAAAATATCTTTTGTTCGATTTTTGTGTTTTATAAATTAAAAGTGATACCTTTAGGGTCAAATAGGATTAACCTAAACAGAAAACCAATCAATTATTTAACCTTTTTAATAGCGAAAAGAGATGAACAAAAGCGACATCGGCCTGAACGCAGGCAAAGTTTGGAGGTTGCTTAGCAATTATGCCAAATGGGACTATGGGACTTTGAAGAGAAAGTCCGGGCTGAAAGACAAAGAATTGGGGGCTGCCTTGGGGTGGTTAGCTTGTGAAGACAAGATTGTATTACACCAGGAGAACGAAGAGCTCTACATTTTTTTGGGCGTGAATGTCTACATCGGGTAAGAAATGAAACAAACCGATTGAAAACCTAAACGAAAGCGTGGATTTAGAAAAATCCACGCTTCTTTTTTTCTGCCGACAAATAATATTTTGTTCCTTTGCACATTCTTAGAAAAATCAATGTAATTATGAGAAGTTTTGCTTCAGACAACAATTCCGGTGTACATCCATTGGTGATGGAAGCTTTGAACCGGGCCAATCAGGATCATGCAGTAGGTTACGGTGATGACCCTTGGACAGAAGAAGCTGTCCGTAAAATAAAGGATGTTTTTGCGGCTGATTGTGAACCGCTGTTCGTCTTCAACGGAACGGGCAGCAATGCCGTAGCTTTGCAGTTGGCGACACGCCCTTACAATTTAATTCTTTGTGCGGAGACGGCACATATTTATGTAGACGAATGTGGCGCGCCCGCGCGTATGACAGGATGCCAAATACGTACCATTACCACCCCTGATGGTAAACTTACCCCCGAACTGGTGCGCCCCTATCTGAAGAATTTTGGTGAACAACACCATTCCCAACCGGGAGCAATCTATATCTCCCAATGTTCGGAACTGGGCACTGTATATATTCCGGAAGAATTGAAAGCACTGACCTCTCTGGCACATGAACATGGAATGTACGTGCATATGGACGGGGCTCGCCTGGCAAATGCTTGTGTAGCTTTAAACCTTGGTTTTAAGGAGCTGACGGTAGATTGTGGTATCGACATTCTCAGTTTCGGCGGAACGAAGAACGGGCTGATGCTGGGTGAGAGCGTGATTATTTTCAATCCGGATTTGAAGAAGGAAGCACTTTACGTGCGGAAGCAGTCGGCACAACTGGCCTCCAAGTTGCGCTATCTTTCCTGCCAGTTCACGGCATATCTGACAGATGAACTCTGGAAGAAAAATGCGACGCATGCCAATGCGATGGCGCAGAAACTGTACGAAGGTCTGAAAGCATTGCCCGGAATACATTTCACTCAAAAGATGGAAAGTAACCAGTTATTCCTGACTATGCCTCGCCCCGCCATCGATAAGCTGATGAAATCTTACTTCTTTTACTTCTGGAATGAGGCGGAAAATGAAATTCGTTTCGTGACTTCTTTTGATACGACCGAGGAGGATATTCAGTCTCTGTTGCAGGCTGTGAAAGACAGCTTTTGATGTTCCTTTTAACGCACTTACCTGCATCGGGCAACGCACTTACCTGCGTCAAATGCTTCTTCGATTGATAAAAATGGCAGAAGCAAAAAGCTCCGGACCTTCGCAGGCATGGAGCTTTGGCTTGAAACTTTCTCCCTTGGGGGTGGGAGAAAGTTTACTGAAAACAAACCGATTGAATATTTACCTTAAATACCTTTGCATGATAACCTTCAACTAACCTTTTTATAATAATTATGTGTATGGCTTACATCCCTACCGCCTCAAGGACAGGTACGAAGGTGTAACCTTTCCGTTTCAGCGTTTTAATCATTTTGTCAAGATACCCGTTGTAGAACTTGTCTGTACGGCGGTCGTCCGTGCCGAAGTGTATCAGCATCAAGTGCCCGTTCAGACCTTCTTTCTTTTCTACTTCCATCACCTTGTCGTAGATGAATTTACTGCTCCGGTATTTCTGTCCCATATCCGGCGTGGTGTAGTCGGCGTTAGTCATGGTACCGGGAGTGTAGTTGATAACCTGGATGCCCATATTCTTTGCCCATGCGGCAATCTCCTTATTATAATATTCGTAGGGTGGGATATAGACGGGAGCGTCTTTATACTCGATGCCTGCTTTGCGCAGCCCTTCGTAACTTTTCAGCATATCCTGTTCAAACTCCTCACGAGTCACTAACAGTGAGTCGCGGTTTTCCCACGGCATATACAATAAGTGTCCATAACTGTGGCTGCCTACCAGATGACCTTCCGTGCGTAACCGTTTTACCACATCAGGATACAGCTCATAAAACTCACCGGTGAAGAAGAAACCGCCCTTAATGCCATGTTTTTTCAGCGTACTGATGATGGCATCTGCGCCGTCGGCTTTATCAGCGGCAGTGAAGACGAGAGTTATTTGTTTCTTTGACGGGTCGGTACGGATAATGCCTCCGTTCACGTATACATTCTTGTCGCCCTGGATGCCTGCTTGCTTCATACCCTCTTTCTGCATGGCAGAGAGATAATAAGTGAGACAAGCAGTTCCGTCCATAGTCGGTTCATTCGTGGAATAATCGTGGATGGCATCATGATAAACCATCAGGTCGGGCTGGAAACGTTCATAATCCTGACCGGGAGTGCCGGGAATCCCCGTCATATTTACTCCACGCAGGCTTTCGAAGATGGTACGGTAAACCGGGCCGTCCACTACGCCGCCTGTGGTATTGCCTACACCTGCATTGAGTAGGGAAGAGTGCGGTTGCGAGGGATAATCTCCGTAAAGAGGAAGTTCCACAATCATACTGGTGCCCCAGGGATTGCAACCGAATAGCCAATCGAGCATGGCGGCTTCCATTTCTTTGTAAGTGTCGTCACCAGTTGTTTCACGATACAGACGGCATTGCGTCAGCATGGCAGTGGTCAGATTGTTGGAACACCAAGTATAGGGGATGCCGTGCATGAAGGGACTTTCGACAGCTTTTTCGTAAGTACGGACGATGCCTGCACGCATGTTACGGATAAATTCTTTGCTGAGACGGTCGTTGTTAACGGTTGCCAGATGGTAGTGTCCCATGTTCATGAAGGGATACCATTGATAATGGCGCGCACTGTCGGCTCCCATCCACGGAGTGACGGGTTCGCGGCGTCCGTATTCAACGGCTTGTTCCAGATACTTCAAGTCTCCGGTGCTTTTGAAAAGTTCCATGGCACCGAGTTCCATATCATCCACCCAGTTATCTTCTTCATAGATATAAGGTGACTTGACGGATGCCGTCTGGCAAGCACCCGGTTTCTTTACGCCTTCCTGATAGGCAGCATCGGCCTTTGCACCGATTTCGGCAGCAAATTCAGGATAGAAATCTTTCAAAAGGCGCGCGCCGAGGGCGAAGCAGGAAGCAAACTTACCTGCTGTGCTGGCTACACCGGTGGTGGCATTCATAAACTGACCGCGCACTTGGGGCTCGCCACTACAGAAATAGACAGGGCGTCCCTTGCCCGGACCGTAACCGTAATCCACCTCGTCTTTGTTGGGCAGACGCATACCGGCATGGTCGCGGTCGTCAGCAATCTGGTTGTACAATTCGCCGGGGGCCGGGTTCATGCGGTTCAGCCAGTCGAGGCCCCATTTTATTTCGTCTACGATGTCGGGAATACCGTTGGCACCGGGAAGTCCGGCTGCATCGTAGGAATCACCGAAAGATTCCGGATTTTCCTGATAGGCAAACATCATCTGGTAGATGGTATTTGCGGAAGTAGTGGTGTATTGCAGGTAATCGGTAGCATCGTGCCAGCCGCCGCGGACGTCTATGTGCTGTCCTGTCTTGGTGGGGTGATACAGAATATAGCCGTCGTGTACATGGCAACTGTCTTTCAGGAAAGGGTTGTAGCCGCAACGCTGCTGGCGCATGTAGTTCAGCAAGAAGTCGGCGGTGCCGTTGTACACGTGGTTGTTGATAGGGAAATTGGGAGAAACGGCTTTGCCCGCTTTCAGATAATAAGTTCCCGGCTGGTTGAAATCACTGAAATCCAGTCGATAGGTACTTTTCATAAGTCCCATCTTTCCGGTGGCTTTGGTGGAGGTGAAGGTACGGACGGTTTGTCCGGTGAAAGCGTCTACCAGTGCATACTCTTGTATGTCAGCCGGTTCTTCACTCATGAATACTGCCACTTTTACAGCTTGCGGCAAGTAGCCAAGTTGGTTAATACGTATCCATGCATCTGCTTTTACTTGCAGGACGATGAAAGTGAGTGCTACCGTAAGTAGCCAATGGTTACTTTTCATAATAAGTCAATATATTAAGGTTGGGGGAAATCTGCTCTCCGTAACTGCATTATTCAAATACAAATAAAGTGTTTTCTGCTTATTTTAGGAACTTTTAGTAGAAATAATTAATGGATGTTATGTGTTGTTTACATTATTTTGAATTTTAAGTAGTGTTAATGAGGATTGTATAAAAGGGATAATTGCTTGTGTGTCTTAAAGTTGTAGTTTATAATACTTCTTTTTAATTTTCGTTTACGTATTTTAGTATTCAAAAGGTGGGCTTGGTGCGTTATTTGTGATAAGGTATATAAGAAAAAACTAAAATTATAGACTATGGCTTATATAGATTATTATCAAGTCCTTGGGGTGGACAAAAAGGCAAGTCAGGATGATATAAAGAAAGCGTTCCGCAAGTTGGCACGCAAGTATCATCCCGATCTGAACCCGAATGACTCTACTGCCAAGGATAAGTTTCAGGCAATTAATGAAGCGAACGAAGTGCTGAGCGATCCTGAAAAGCGTAAGAAGTACGATGAGTACGGCGAGCACTGGAAGCATGCCGATGAGTTTGAAGCTCAGAAGCGAGCCCGACAGGAGGCGGGTGCCGGTGGTTTCGGCGGCTTTGGAGGTGGCGGCTTCGGTGGCTCGAGCGCAGGATATGGTTCGGATGGTAACGGCAGTTACTGGTATTCATCCGACGGGCAGGAGTTCTCCGGAAGTGCCGGTGGCGGTTTCTCTGACTTTTTCGAGTCTATGTTCGGACATCGGGGACGTAGTGGAGGCGCTAATGCCGGTTTCCGCGGGCAGGATTATCATGCAGATTTAAGTCTGTCTCTCCGCGACGCGGCACAAACCCATAAGCAGGTTCTGACCGTGAACGGAAAGAATGTGCGTATCACCATTCCTGCCGGAGTGACCAACGGACAAGTTATCAAGCTGAAGGGTTACGGCGGCGAAGGTGTGAACGGCGGTCCTGCCGGTGACTTGTACATTACGTTTGTGATTGCGGACGATCCGGTATTCAAACGTCTGGGCGACGACTTGTACGTAGATGTTCCCATCAATCTTTATACCGCTCTTTTGGGAGGCGACCAGTTGGTGGACACTTTGAATGGACAGGTGAAACTGAAAGTGAAACCTGAAACCCAGAATGGTACGAAGGCCCGTCTGAAAGGTAAAGGATTCCCTGTATATAAGAAAGAAGGACAGTTCGGTGACCTCATTGTGACTTATTCCGTGAAACTGCCGACGAACTTGACGGAAGAACAGAAAGAGTTGTTCCGTAAACTTCAAAGTATGAACTAAAAGGAGATAGCACCATGCAGAACGAATTAATCATAGTCAGCGAATATTGTCGCAAATGCCACATCGAACCGTCGTTTATAGACTTGTTGCAGGAAGGTGGGCTGATAGATGTAACAACTGAAGGTGGTGAACGTTATCTGACGTTCACCCAACTGCCGGACGTGGAACGTTACAGCCGCATGTATTATGACTTGTCCATCAATATGGAAGGGATCGATGCTATTCATCACCTATTGCAGCGTATGGAAGAGATGCAGCGGGAACTTCATGAGTTGCGCAGTCAGTTGAGGCTGTTCAGATGATATGTGGAAGATGTTTTAACCGGACATTGCTTAAGTATAAAACAAAGTGGCAGTAAGGTTTAAACTTTAGCTAACCAACATCCCCATGTTAGGATGACCAACACCCGGATGTAAGCACTACCAACACCCGGGTGTTGGTAGTGCTTACATCCGGGTGTTGGTCATAGTGAGGTTTAAGAAAGATGGAGAAAAGACTATAAAATTTGCCGGAGAAGATAGAAAGAAAGCGATGATATTAGTACGGAAACCGCTCTTAATTCTTCAGCGAAACTCTCTTCCCGAAGAAGAAAGGAGAGAGGCGTGCTTTATCCAGACAGAATGCTATGAAAATGCTACCATACAGGGTAGTGGCTGTGGCGGTGCAGAGAAAGCATATTCCTGTCGGGTCGAATGAAAAGAAAGGCAGAAAGAGTTTGGATAGTGCGGTAAAGACAGGGGAGAAAAGAAGAATTACCAATGTGTTCTTTCCGATGAACAGGGAAGCCTGTTTCGCTGTATGGGGGAGATGTTTGTAGATGTACAGCGAGAAACTGATGACCAGTCCGGTGATTAATATTCCTCCTAAAGTGCTTCTGTTCAGATTCTCCGGCTGACTGCACAGAAAGATCAGAGGGATAATGGCAAGAAAAGAAGCGGGAAAACAAGACAGGAACGAACGTTTGCTCAGATGGATAGCGGTGCCTGCCATGAAATAGAAAGCATTGGCAAATGTCAGCAAATGAAAGACGTAGGAGAAAAGTAGAAGAAGACTGCCTGTTGCCAACAGACGGATAAATGGATTTGCCCGGAGATAAGTATGCACGAAATAATGGGTCGTGCCACATAATATGAATGTGTGCAGATACCAGTAAGGCCCAATGGGATCAAGCAGCACTTTGCTGAATAGAACTGAGGCGCTGATTTCCTTTATCCCGTCCCAAACGGGAAACAGCGTAGACATGCAGGCATAACTGATTTCCATAATGGCGTATGGAATGAATATCCATGCCATCGCTTTCAGAAAAACTTTCGGCTTTTTATGCACATTAATCAGATAGCCCGAAATCAGTAGAAAGGCAGGCATATGGAAAGTATATACGATGCTTTTGGCATATGGATATTTGTCTCCTATATAGCTCAAGTGGAAGATGACCATGAGTGTGATAAACAGGCATTTCAGATAGTCCAGTTCATGGATACGGTTCCTCATGATTGTATCAGATAAAAGCATGAGGTACAGAAAAAATTGCGCAGATGCGGTATCGAACCGATGAGACGTGGCAACTTACGCGGTTTAAGGTGAAATTTCTGTTCGTAATGCGGATTGATAAACCAGAATTGTTTGTGAAGAACCCGATAGCGGGAGGTGGAGAGAAGTTTCTCGAATAGTTCGATGCTCGTCCGGCACTCCTGTATGTCGAGAAGCTCCTCGATGCGTGCCTGGCTTTCGCCGAAGCGGTGTAATAAATTGCCGTAAGCGCCTGCGGGTAATAAATGGATGAAAGGCAGACGGGAAACGCATCTGTTCCGGCAAATCTGCTGATGCCCTCCAAAAGGCATTTGCCAGGCAGGGAAGCTGACGAAGAGTATTCCGCCGGGAGCGAGGAAACGTTTGATATGTTCCAGAAAGCGGCATTTTCCGGAGATGTGCTCTATGACATCGTGAATCAGTATGATGTCGAACGCTTCTTCCAACTGTGTGATTTGAAAGATATCCGAGGCAATGAAAGTGGCGGGCAACCCTTCTTCCTGAAAAAACTGGCGGGCTTGTCGGATACGGTTTTCAGATAAATCAATCCCTGTAACCCGACAGCTGAGGCGGGCAAAGGGTACCAGATTTCCACCTTCGCCACAACCGATTTCAAGAATCCGGCTTTGGGGAGTGACGGAGGTGAATCGGTGAATGTAGGGAAGGAAATGAAGCTCACTGGTCGCTGCCAGTTCCTGAAAATAGGCCTTTCTGTTTTCGTGTCTTTGCTGCATACGTTTAGTTATTGTTTTGATGCAACAAAGTTAGGCTTGTACGGGCAGGGAAAGAAAAAAAACGGATGACATTCAGAAAATGTAATCCGTTGTAAATGAATGAAATTATATAATGGATTATGACATTTTACTCTTCGTCCGCCTCTTCCGTCTCTTCTGTTCCCATTTTTAGCTTCAACCGGCGTTTGCGTTGGGCAACGATACCGGTGTCGGTGTTACCGAAGCAAAGAGCGATGGCGAAAGTGCTTAATCCGGCAGAAGCGAGGCAGGAATAAAGCAAATCCGCTTCCGTCAGTTTGGGGTGTTGGCTTTGCAGTTGGCTGATGTGGTCTCCATAAATTTCGAAGATGACTTGTTTCAACTCGGCCTGTTCCTTTTCGGTCATCACTTTGATGTTCTTCTTCTCCTTACTGTTTTGGGCGGCAAGAGTGTCGAGGCGGCGGGAGATGGGAGTGCGACGGAAAGAAATGCTACGCAACTGGCTGATTTGTTCTTCCATTTGTTGCAGCATATGCTCTTTTTCGTGGCTTTCGGAGTGTAAGTTCTCTTTCAGCAAAGTTATTTTCTCGCGGAGATTTTTCAGTTCGTTCTCGTATTCCAGCCGGATGATGCGTTTCCGTTTTCGGAGAGTTTGCACAATAAGCAGGAAGATGAAGGCGGCGGTTACAAGCACTAAAATGCCTAAGCCGATGTACTGATGTTGTTTTTCTTTTATTATGCGCACTCTCATTTCGGCTTCATGTTGGTAAGCCAGTTTTTCCAGCTCGGTGGTTTTCTGTTGTGCGTAGATGGTATCTGCACTCATGGTGTAGGCAAGCAGGTGTTCGTAGGCTTTCTGATGGTTGTCGAGGTGCGATTCCAACTGGGCGCTATAAAAATAAGCCGGTAGCCTTGCGTCTATCTCCGGACAAGCCATTCCTTTCTTATAATAATAACGGGCGGAGTCTGCGTCGCCTTTCATGCGGTATACTTCGCCCAAAGTGGCATATTGTTTTGATGGTGATTGACCTGCGGGGGTATAGCGGATGGCAAGCTGTATGTAGTGGGCTACCGAGTCCCATTGCCTCAGACGCTGGTGTGCGTATTCAAAGTGGCTGTACAGTTCGCAGAGCATGGCGGAGTCGTTTACGGCATGTGCCAGGCACAGGGCTTTTCTTTGCAGCCGCTCTCCGTTTAAGGAGTCCTGCATATGGTTCAGGGCACTCCCCATACAGTTGAGACGGCTGCTCATGGCGAAGGTATCTTTCAGGATAGAGTCGCACACGTAGGCTTGATGAAGCATATCGTATGCTTTGTCGAATATGCGGTCCCACAGGTACATGACTCCTAAATTGTAACATACCACGGAGCGTTTGCTCAGGTCTTCCACCTCCGGAAGCACCTGGTAGTAGATTGCCATGGCTTTTTCCGGTTGTTTGTTCTTTTGCAGTTCGATGGCTTCATTGATGCGGTCGTCTATGCTCTTTTTGGGGCGCAGACTGCACGAGATGAGGCATGATAATAATAGTAGAATAGTAAACAGCTTCATAAGACTGTGTATTAAAGTATGCTTGCCTTTATTACTGGTAGCATGGACAATAGTAGACACTGCCGCCCAGTGTCTGTTGCCTGGCGGCTAATGGTAGTAGATTCAGGAATTTCTATCATAGCTGTCTAATTTTAGTTTTGACAAATGTACACGAAAAAATCTGATTCCCAGACATGCAGCATTATTTTTTTGATTATTTATTCGTTTGCATATCCAAACTTTCCTATCTTTGCGGCGTGAAACTACAAACTTCGAAAATATCCGCGTAATAACAGCCTGGTAATTCTTCTCTCAGGCTGGACTATTCTGTTTTGTTCGACATACTTCATGTCTCGGACAAATTTCTTGTACCCTTTTATTTGAAAACTTTACGGAGAGCATTTCTCCGTAACGATTCAATCTATGTATTATTTAAAAACAAAGAAATATGAAAACGAATATTATAGTAAGACAAATAACAGAAGCGGATTATCCTATCGTATATAATTTGATAAAGACAGCTTTTGAAACTGCCGAACACAGAGACGGAACTGAGCAGGACTTTGCCGTAGGACTGCGCAATGGCGGAAATTATCTTCCGGAACTGGACTTAGTGGCAGAGCTTGACGGGCACCTGGCAGGGCACATCATGTTTACAAAAACGTATGTCGCCCAACCGGATGGCAGCAAGTATGACGTCCTGATGGTAGCCCCGCTATCCGTGTTGCTGGAATATCGCAACAAGGGTGTCGGCTCTGCACTGATGAAGGAAGGTTTCCGCATTGCCGAAGCGTCAGGCTACGGGGCGGCTTTCCTGTTGGGTGATCCCAATTATTATCAGAGATTCGGCTATAAGCCATCTCACCTGTATGGCATCGGTCATGGAGTTTATCCGGCTGAATACCTTCTGGCTAAAGAAATCATTTCCGATGCTTTGAAGAACGTTACAGGGACAGTTAATATGTAGTTTACAAACATTTTATATACGAAATATCATGAGTAAAGAAGATATGTTAATCACAGAATTTGATTTTACACTAATTGCCAATTATTTTTCAGCTTTAGATCGTCAGGGACCGGGTGGAAAAGCTGAAACTTTGAAAGCTCTGAGCTTTATTACCGATCTTCCCGCCAAACCTAAAATAGCGGATTTAGGGTGTGGAACAGGTTTTCAAACGTCTGTTCTGGCTTCCAGTATGGATTGCTCTATTATCGCGATGGACCTGCTGCCCGAAATGGTGGAAGGTGTGAAAGCAAGAATCAAGCGGGACAAGCTGGAAGATAAAGTCACCGCATTGGTAGGCTCGATGACAGAGTTGCCTTTCCGTCCGAATGAATTCGATGTCTTTTGGGCGGAAGGTTCTATCTATAATATCGGCTTTGAAAAGGGACTGACCGAATGGAAAAAGTTTATCAAGCCCGGAGGTTATGTAGCCGTTTCAGAATGTTGCTGGCTGACGAACAAGCGTCCGGACGATATGGATTACTTCCTTCAAAACTTTCCCGAAATAGACAATGTATCGGGAAAACTGCGGATTATGGAACAGGCGGGTTATCTTCCGGTAGCACATTTTGTATTGCCGGAATATTGCTGGGTGGTCAACTATTATGCCCAGATGGAAACCCGTATGCGGGACTTTCTGGAAGAGAATAACAACAGTATGGCGGCGCAGAAGTTTGTTGATTTGATGAAGAAAGATATTCTTGTCTATGAGCGGTATAAAGAGTATTTTGGTTATGTGTTCTTTATAGGACAGAAATGTGATTAAATAAAACGAGAAGAAAAAATGAATAATTTATTGTTATATGGCTGGAACGATAGTCTGTTCCGGCAGAAACAGTCGACGCCTTTTAGTGGCTTGCCTCACGGGCGGGGTACGGTTACTCATAAGACTTGCTATGAGGTGGTGGCTGAGGACGGTTTATATCTCTGCGAACTGTCGGGAAATATTCTTTATGGCAGGATGCCGAACGAATATCCCTGCACCGGAGACTGGGTGATTTTTCAACCGACGGATGAGGGAAGAGGCATTGTTATGGATATTTTGCCACGCAGCCGGACGCTTTGTCGCAAAAAGAGCGGCACTGTGTCGGACAAGCAAATGATAGCCGCTCATGTGGATAAGGCGTTTATTGTGCAAAGTCTGGATGCGAACTTCAATGTGCGGAGGGCGGAGCGTTTCATGGTTCAGGTGCTGGAAGAAGATATTCAGCCTGTACTGATTCTGACGAAGGCCGACCTGGGCTTTAATGAACAGGAAATTGCCGACTCCTTGAAGCATCTGGCAGGGAAAGCACAAGTGTTTACGACTTCCATTCATTCACCGGAAACGATAGAGGCATTGCGCCGGTCTATCGGAGAGGGGGAAACGATTGTGTTTATCGGTTCGTCCGGTGTGGGGAAGAGTTCTCTGGTTAATGCCCTGTGTGGGAAGGAAGTGCTGGAAACATCTTTTATCAGTGACTCCACGGGCAAAGGGCGGCATACTTCTACAAGGCGTGAAATGGTGTTGCTTGAACATTCGGGCGTATTGCTTGATACTCCGGGAGTCAGGGAATTCGGCATCACTTCCGGCAGTGCTGATGTGCTGTCGTCCATGCTGGATATTTCTGATTTGGAAGGAACGTGCCGTTTTGCGGATTGCACCCATACCAATGAACCCGGTTGTGCTGTGATAGAGGCTGTTGCAAATGGCACTTTGGAACAGGGTGTGTACGAAAGCTATCTGAAGCTGCGCAGGGAGGCCCAGTATTTCTCTACCTCAGAGCATGAAAGGAAGGGACAGGAAAAGACGCTTTCGAAGGTACTGAAGCATTATGCCAAGAATTATAAGAAGGATAGGTAATTCGATACCTATGGGGAGTATGAAGGTGTGCCACGGTATACCTTCATATTTACTCCTCTAATCTTTGGTGGCTTTCTACGATTCATTTTTCTAAATGATCAACGATAATTGATAAATTATCAAGATTTTCATAGAACGACAAGTTTTGTCGTCGAGCCTCGTTATCTTTGCTACTATAATCATTAACTAAAATGAAAGTATGGGTAGAAAACTAGAAGGCCTGCAACGAATGCTGGTTATTATTAACAGATTGAAAGGACCTCAGCAATACGTTCCGAGAGAAGAACTGGAAAACTACATTGCACATCGTATGGAGGAACGTGACGGAAGTCCCGTAGACCTCCGCACTCTGCAACGGGATTTTAACGAGATAGAAGAGTTGTTCGGCATTCGTATCTGTTTTGACAAACAGCGGAAAGGCTATTTTATCAACGAAGAAGATAGTTTGAAACAAGAACAATACGATCGGCTTTTGCTGAACTTTGATTTATTGAATGCTATTGATCGAACTTCCAATCTGCACACTTACGTTTTGGCCGAACACCACCGTCCAATGGATTATGAATGTCTTCCATTATTGATAAAAGCTATTAGGTTTTCACATCCGGTGGCTTTCAACTATATCTATATACGTGAAGGAGGCAAGATTCGTGAAAAGAAAGTTCTTCCCCATTACTTGAAAGAAGATCAGCAGAGATGGTATCTCCTTGCCTACGACAACGGGACATTGAAAACATTCAGCGCGAACTGTATCCGCAATCTCCGGATTATTAATGAAGAGACCTTTAGGCGTAACATGGATATTGACGTGGAAGAGTTATTTAAAGACAGTTACGGCATTTGGAATCAAACAGACATTCCTGTTGAGGAAATCGAATTGAGTTATGATGCGCTTGACGGCAGTTTCTTGAGATCTGTCCCCCTGCACCATTCGCAGGAAATCCTCACGGATAATGAAGAAGAGTTTCGTATCTGTCTTCGCTTGCGTATTACAAATGACTTTGTAATGGCTTTATTGGCAAGAAGCCGTTCGCTGACGGTCATCAAGCCAATGCGCCTAAGGGAATGGGTGAAGAAGGTCTATGAGGAGGCGTTGAAAAGGAACGCTTAGTGGCAAATCAAATTGTAGAATTTTATATCTAAAGAAGAAGACTATGAGTAACGGTTGTAATAAGAGAAAGGCTAATTTACTGAAAGGTATAAGTGTGTTTTGTGTTTTTGCCGTCTTCGGCTACTACTCTTATCAAGATGCAATGAACAGAAGTATGTTGGAAAAAAGTCTTAATGAAAACGCTGCTCCTCCGCAACGTGGCTTTAGTTATAAGTCATCCCGACTAAAAAGTTCATCTGCATCGCAGAGAAATGTATCTTACAAGAAAGCTACAAAAGAAATTTATAATTCAACTTCCGATTATGCCAATGACTATGACACTTTCAATGAACATCTGGACGAATATCTTGACGACCCGGAAGATGAAATCACTTATCCACCGGAAATTTATGATGCGTTGGCGGATGATGAGGAAGAAGAACTATAAACCTAAACTTGGTGAATGTAAAGCTGACGTTTAGGCGGCTAAACCTCAGCTTTGGAATTTAGCGGCCTAAAAACAGATATTTATCAAAGGAGGTGCCACATAACAATATCCCCGTTTTGAGCTTGATAATCAATAAACTTTTTTGTAGCTTTGCAAAGTCTTGGCTTAATAGGTTAGGACATACATAGTTTATTGATGAAAGTGTAGCTTTTATCCTTCGTGGAAAGTCTGGTAAACTTTAAAAGTACGAGGAATAGCAATCACGCTCATCACTTGTCTGTATATGCTTACTCAAGTAATATACATTACAAGTGTGGGGATATTGTCTATTTGTACTTGGGCTTTACCAGACGCCTCCAACGAGATAGATGATATGACTCCACACTTTCTTTTTGATCATTAATGCCATTTAGGAGCCATAGTGGTACAAATAAAAGATAATCATGGAAACAAAAACAACGAATAATCCGACGATTGAAAGGATTATATTATCTAAAAGTATCGGTGTTAAAAAGTATGAATTTCCATATGTACTGCTTGCTATCTTATCAGGATTATTTTTCATATGTTGGATTCTTGCTCTCTTAAACCTTTTAGGAATTTCTTTTGAGAGTAAGAATACTACAAATGTTTTTAATACTCAAAGTAATACTCAAATTCCTAAAAATACTTTCACGAACGCCTTCATAGAAGAAACAGAAAAGCAGGAAGAGAAAGAAGGGAGAAAGGTTGATTTTCAGAATGTTGGAACTTGGAAAGGTAAAACTTTTAGTGGTGACAATTGCTCCTATACTTTATTAAAACATATCACAGATGGAACGTTTAAACTAAGAGAGAATAGTACTAATACTATTTTTGAATGTACAAAACGTTCTATTAAGAACAGTACAGACTACTATTTTGTAGATCCCGATATAGCAGACGTTAATGTCAATCTTGCATGCTTCAATCTTAAGAAAGGAGCAATAATATACATCATCCACAATTTTGATTATGATTCGATTGAACAAAAAAGCATGGACGGAATATTAGTGCCTTTTTCTGATAATAATGTGAGAATATATCTTGATATGCAAATCAATGGAACGACTTATTACTGTAATAATGGGAATCCTCCCATTAGTCGCATCAATGAAAATGGTGTTTTAGAGTATTATAATAGTGATGGCTCAAATGACCCAGTATATGAATGTTATGCCAAACTTCATTAATAGTAATATTATAAAATAGGAGAATAAAAATGGATAATAAAGAAAAAATAAAAGAGCTTACAGAATACGAAAAAGCACGAATCGAATTTTTAAAAGGAAAAGCTGAGTTTTTGCAAGGTTGTGGAGGGTGTTTGGCAATACCTATCATACTTGTTATCTTGTTTTGTATATTGATTTTGATATCTATGATTCTTGCTCCGTTTATAGATTAACAAATAATTTAAATTTTATATCTATGGATCACAAATGTTATATAAATCAAATGGAAGATATACAAGTCCATATCTTAATATCGAATAAGATTGGTGTCAGAATTTGTTATTACAGAAAAATAATAAGAGTGTTGTTAGATGTATTATTAATACCACTAAGCATTCTTTTTTGCTATTTGCTCAGCATGTCTATTAAAAACTTTTACGCATACATATAAAATAGCTAAATATAAATTGAATATGAAACAGAGTAATATCAAAATGGAAAAAAAAGGGGAGATTGCTATGGTTGAATGCCCTTCCTGCAACAGAGTTATCGAAGCACCAGCAAAATCCGATATCATTTTTGAGTGTCCTCATTGTCACAAAGAATTAATTACCTTTGATAAACATAAAGAGCAGCTACAAAAGCAATACAATAATAATATGAAGCAGAAGATGCAAGAATCCATAAAGCAGAAGAAGCAACTATTGATATGGGGATGTATTATAACTTTTCTATGTCTGTTTGTTTACACTTCTATTATTGATAAACCAGATATGCATGCTATTTACATTATCACAAAGGATTATGATGCCGCAATTAATGTGGAAGTTGAAAAAGCCTTAGTGAAAGCAGCCGTGGATGGTGACCGAATGAAAACCTTGGAAATAATAGGGAACAAACAAACCATCCATTTTTATCAAGGAGATCAAGTAAAAATAACAAGAGATGTAGTACGAGGTTTTCCCGACCATTATAGGGTAGAAAGGCTTTCTGATGGAGCATCGGCTCTCATACCTGTAAAATATCTTGTAAAAAAATAATATATCAATTTGAAACATACATAATATGCCAATAACCATCAAACAATTAGTAGAAGAAGTCGGGTTGCCACCCATTGCCATTAAAGTGGTAAAATGGAATACCCCGATTGATTGCAAAAAAGGAGGTGTTTATATCGTTTCTTTATCGGAAAATGCAGAGTTGAACAGGACGATAGAAGAGGTCCCTATTTCAATGACTATTTTAGAAGCTTGGATTCAGAAACTCGGTTACTTTACTATTGATAAAGAAGAAACTCGAGATGCTGAAGTTATAAAAGGAAGACTGGCTGAGTTTTGGATTCCCAATGAAAACATATTATATATCGGAAAAGCACCAATGCGAAAGTCAAGTGGCGGAATTGGTAATCGGGTTCGGGAGTATTATAAGACTGCTATAGGAGAGGCAGGACCACATGCCGGAGGACATTGGATAAAGATGCTCAAGAATTTGAATGACTTACACGTTTTTTATGTTGAATGTCCAAATTCCGGTTGTATTGAAGCTGATATGTTATCCAAATTTGGCGAGCTGGTTTCTGATAGTGTTAGAGAGAGGTTATTTACAAAGGGACCAATACTTCCATTTGCTAATCTTGAGGGGGGAGAGGGAAAAGGAAAGAAAAAGCATGGATTGGGTCATATGAAGATAAAAAAACGTCCGTAGTTTTCTGGTTAGTTGTATGTTAAGTGAATGGCCGAGTCATTAGAATAAAAAGTGAACCCTAAAAAATCTATATCAGGATTTCTAAGGTTCACTTTTATTTTGATATTCTTCTAGATCTTATATTGCAGACCTCAATTACTTGCGATAGCTAGCCTTGAACTTGCGGATGAAATTGAAGTGTTTTTCTACTTCAGCTTCAGCATAGTTCAGATAAACAACAGCTGATTTTGCGAACAACTCAGGTGCTTTGGTTGCATCCTGGATGAGAAGATGAGACATTACGCATACAGCTGCCATTTCGTAAAGACGGCGGGCTACGAAGTCCAAGAGTTCTTGGTTGGCGGCTTCTTTCGTTGCATTGGTGACAGCCTCGAACTTATTCGTCATCTCTTTCAGGCGATCCATCAGCGGTTGCATTTCTTCACTGCAAGGAATTGTTTCATAATCACGGAGAGTAGCGGCATACGAACCGTTCGTTACGTAACGGATAGCGGCTACGGTCTGTAATTGAGTAGTGCCTTCATAGATGCTGGTAATACGTGCATCACGATAAATACGTTGGCAGGCATATTCCAACATGAAACCGGAACCACCATGAATCTGGATACAGTCGTAAGCGTTCTGGTTGGCATATTCGGAGTTCATACCTTTTGCCAGCGGAGTGAAGGCATCGGCAAGTTTGGAATATTTCTTCTGTTCCTGACGTTCTTCCGGAGTCAGCTTGCGTTCGCGGGAGATATCTTCCAATGCTTTGTAGATGTCTACGTAGCGGGAAGTTTGGTATAACAGGGCGCGGCCTGCATCCAACTTAGCTTTCATGATGGCCAGCATGTCATATACTGCCGGGAATTCGATGATAGCTTTGCCGAACTGTTTACGGTCTTTTGCATAAGCCAGACCTTCATTGTAAGCTGCCTGAGACAAACCTACCGATTGTGCGGCAATACCCAGACGGGCACCGTTCATCAATGCCATTACGTATTTAATCAAACCGAGCTTGCGGTCACCGCAAAGTTCGCATTTTGCATTCTTATAAACGAGCTCGCAAGTTGGAGAACCGTGAATACCTAATTTATTTTCAATGCGGCGCACGTCTACACCACCTTCGCGCTTGTCGTAGATGAACATGGAAAGACCGCGGCCATCCTTTGTTCCTTCTTCCGAACGGGCCAGTACGAGGTGCAGGTCAGCGTCACCATTCGTGATGAAACGCTTCACACCGTTCAGGCGCCAGCAATTTTCTTTCTCGTCGAAAGTAGCTTTCAGCATTACGCTCTGCAAGTCGGAACCTGCATCGGGTTCGGTCAAGTCCATTGACATGGTTTCGCCGGCACAGATGCGCGGAATGAAACGGCTGTGCTGATCTTCGTTACCGAATTCGTACAGCGTTTCGATACAATCCTGCAAAGACCAGATGTTACCGAAACCGGCATCGGCAGCAGCCACGATTTCAGCACACATGGTGTACGGAGTGATGGGGAAGTTCAATCCACCGAAACGGCGGGGCATGGTCATACCGTTCAGTCCGGCTTTCACCATGGCATCCAGATTCTGTCTTGTACCACTGGCATATTCCACGCGGCCGTTGGCACAGTGGGGACCTTCTTCGTCCACGCCTTCGGCATTGGGGTTGATAATCTCTCCGGTGATTTCTCCGGTGATTTCGAGCACCTTATCGTATGAGTCCATCGCATCCGAGTAGTCCTGCGGAGCGTAGTCAAATTTGTCTTTATCTTCGTATCCGCGTTCTTTCAGCTCGCAGATACGTTCCATCATCGGGTTGTTCAGTTGGAACTTCAATTCAGGAACTTCGGTATAAAAATTTGCCATAATCTTTTTATTGT
>OIXH01002404.1_pt1 | contig 18695 bp, 22 predicted proteins | sample 1587741 | NCBI WGS metagenome assembly OIXH01 (sample SAMEA3888916, study PRJEB22519) | human gut metagenome | biome: human gut; feature: human-associated habitat; material: faeces | place: Denmark | collected 2011 | reverse complement strand
AAATTACTGAACGTCAACAATAATGACGTCAGTAAACTCCTTTCTATTTTTCTTTAAAATTATACTAAATCGAACAAACTGTCTTCGTAATTTTTTACAAAGTACCTGATATTTTTCTTACCTTTCTGAATGATAACATGGCCTTCAGATCTAAGCTTTTCTTTCTGCGCCTCAACACCTCCGGGATACTTTGCATTTAATTCCCCGTCAGTCTTTAATGTTCTCCAGTACGGTGTCTCATCATTATCGCGCTGATAACTTGCCCACGCGGCAATTGAAATGAATATTCCTGCAGTCAGAGGGTCTGTAAAATCAGCTCCGTTCTTTTCTGCAAGATATTTTCTAATCTTTCCTGCAGTTATTACTTTTCCATAAGGCACTTTTTTCATGATCTCATCATATGCCGGCAGCGGGGCGAAGAACATCTTTTCTCCACCGTATTTTTTAACGATCTTTTCGTCTGTAATAATCTGCACTTTAGGCATGCCGCTGTCTTTATGCAGCATGGCGTTGAAATCTTTCTTTTCTTCATTCACCATTGCATCACTGATCAAAACGAATCGATTATGTTGCCTTCACTCTTTCCGGCAATGCTGTGAACGTAAACGTTCATACCTGCTGAAGAATCTGCATAAGCTTTGCCCATGTTGCGGCTTTTGTGAATAGTTCCGGTGTTAGCGCCTGTCACACCACCTGCATATGATTCTTCTATGCCACTTCTGCTGACTTTAGATGCAGCGCGTACTTCATTTTCATTATAGCACTTATCAATCATTCCTGCATTCCAGCCGCTTACGCCGCCTGCGTAGGAATTCATAACCAGCATTTCTATTTCAGAGACGATATCAATGGATGCTTTGATTCCTTTCAGGTTGTAGCAGTCATTCATGTTGCCGTCGCTCCAGCCGCTTATGCCTCCTGAAAACAGCTCTGCATAATCTGTATCTGCTGAAGACAGAGAAGATTCCACAGCACCTTCATTGTAGCATTTTCCAATGAACCCATGGCTGATTCCTGCTATTCCGCCAGAATAGACGCTCACTCTTGCCGACAAGTCTTTTTCAGACACTTGAGAAAATATCTTTCCTTCATTGTAGCACTCTTCGATGATGCCGTGATTGACGCCCGCCAGCCCGCCTAACTGAGAGCTGTGCCATGCTGAAGAAATATCCGCATCGTTGAAGCAGTTGGAGATCATTTTGAAGTTGACGCCGGCGATGCCTCCAACAGCGATGTTCTCTTCTCCTGCTCTAACATCAGTAAAAATCCTGCAGTCGTTGAAGCAGTCTTCAATTGTGCCGTGATTTACGCCTGCAATGGATCCTCCGTAAACTGCTGAAGAGGCAGCAATCTTAAAAGTCCCTTTCATTCCCAACTTGACAATCCTGCCGTCGGTATCCACAGCTCCGAACAGCCCGGCATATGCTGAATTTTCAGTTCTGACATTCATGACTGAATTAGTCTGCCCGTCAAATAACCCGTTGAATCTTTCAGACTCGTTGCCGATCGGCTTCCATATTTTGTCATTAAGATCAATGTTGGACATCAGCCTGACAATCTTTCCTGAAAAGTTATTGCCGGAATTGACCTGCTCAGAAATCCAGGCGAGCTCTGCGGCTTTAGATACTGAGTAAACGTCTCCTTTAGGCTTGATTTCTGCGACGCTGAAACCGTCCCAGGTGTCTATTGAAGTCGTTGAGGAATTGAATGTAACATTAATCTCCGGCATATCTACCAGATTACATCATGAGCTGAATTGTATTAAGCTTTCCCGGAAAATTAAAAAAAGTGAGAAGTGGTAGAATTACCACTTATTCTCTCTTCTATCTATCGTTTCGTTTCTGCCCTTGCCGATTGAGATGATTCCCACAGGAACGCCAGTATCTTTTTCGATGTAGGAAATGTACTCTTTCATCTTTTCTGGAAGAGCATCATATCCGAGTTTACAGATCTTGGAGGTCTCTTCTGTCCAGCCTTCCCAGCCTTCCAGTGTGTCATATATAGGTTTGGCGCTCTCAAGCTTGCGCGGGTTTGCCGGGAAGTTCTTTACTTCTTCGCCGTCGATCTCATAGGCAGTGCAGACCTTTAATTCTTTAATGCCGTTTAGAACATCGAGTTTTGTCAGAGCAATCGAAGTAAGACCGTTCAGACGAACCGCATGTCTTACGACAACCAGATCCAGCCAGCCACATCTTCTTGCCCTGCCGGTGGTGGTGCCGAACTCTCCGCCGTTTTTAAGTAAAGTCTCTCCAGTCTCATCATGCAGCTCTGTTACAAAGGGGCCTGATCCTACTCTGGTGGTGTAAGCCTTCACGACTCCGACGACATCCTGCACAGCAGACGGCGGAACTCCCACACCGGTGCAGATTCCAGCAGATGTGCAGTTGGAAGATGTAACAAACGGATATGTGCCGTAGTCAATGTCAAGCATTGTTCCCTGGGCGCCTTCAAACATTACCTTTTTTCCTTCTTTGATGGCATCATTCACCAGAACAGAAACATCACAGATATTGTCTTTGTATTTCTTTCCGTAAGCTAAAAGCTTAGAGATCAAAGCTTCCTTCTTGACATCCAGAGTTTCTCCGAGAGTAGCTGCAAACTTCTCTTTTATCGGCAGTACCAATTCAAGCCTGCTTCTGAGGAGTTCTTCATCCAAGAGGTCTCCCATCCTGATTCCTTCCCTGGAAATCTTGTCGGCATAACAGGGTCCGATTCCGCGGCCTGTGGTCCCTACACCTTTAGCCCCTCTGGACCTTTCTTCTGCGCCGTCAAGGGCACGGTGGTATGGAAGAACGATATTGACTCTGTCAGAAATCCTGAGGTCGTATCCGCTTATTCCTTTCTCCTTAAGGGATTCAAATTCCTCTTCCAGACGATCAAGGTCAAGGACCATTCCATTTCCGATGACTGCCGTTACACCCTTCCTGAGGATGCCTGATGGCAGAAGATGAAGTGCAAACACTTCGTCATCTATTTTTATTGTATGTCCAGCATTTGCACCGCCTTGGTAACGGACAACAATATTGGCGCCTTCGGCCAGATAATCTGTGATCTTTCCTTTTCCTTCGTCTCCCCATTGTGAGCCGATAACAGCGAGAGTTGGCATGAAATCGATCTTGACATTATTACTCGCTATTTTAATATATTGCGTATTTGGCTTTCCAAACAGTCTTTTATATATTCTTATAAAACTTATTTTTTCTTTCCAGACTGTTTCTGCTCCCAAAGCTTATACTTGTACTCATGCTGCGACTGTTCCAGCGACTCTACCTTATCCAGATGATTTCTTATTAAGTGCATGATCAGGTCGTTTCTGCTGTTATAAACACCCAGTTCAACAGCCTTATCGATTCTGTCAATCAATTCAGTCGGAATCATGATTCTTACTGCAGTCTTGTTTGGGGCTCTCCTTGCCATATTGTTATGTATATTGTTAGCTGATTGACATCAATATTTAGTATTTGTTTATCTCATTTTATATGTATTAGTTATGCTATCAAACCTAGTGCAGATGGTGATAAAATATGACATATAGATTTGACGAAGATGAGATAGTGTTCTACATTGATGCCAAGACAATGAAAAAAGCAAGAGAAAAAGCAGAAGAAGAGTGCTATGATTCAGTAGAAGACTATGCACGGCATTTGATTTACAAAATGATTAATGAACTCTATCCAGATGCTCAGTCTTGTGATGAAATTGAAACTAATTTGAGACTTACACTCGACAAGAATAAATTCTCTGAAAATCACATTGCAGTATACTGCCAGTATTTGAAAGGTAAAAGTCTCTTAGAAATTGAAAAAATTTTATTAATTCCGCATGATGAAGTAAATAGATTGATCAATGATGTAAGAAAAACCATCAACGAACTTTGATGCATCTTAACATAGTCTCTTACTAAACGATTGAACAATGAATGGGAGCAGAGCCTGGCATCTTAATGCTGGTTCTGCCCCCGGCAATTATATCCTTCTTATTGAAAATCTGAAGACTTTCATAAACTCAGCAGACGGCATTTTTATGCCTACCTTATTCTAAGCCACGACGCTGTTTTTCTTTTAGGTTTATCATAGCGGCTTCATTATTCACAGCTTCATCGTGCGCTTCTTCTTTTAAGAAATACAGTAAAGCAAAATACAGCAGATCAGTTCTGCTTTTGAATCCATTTTTCATGACTCTTTTGTCTATACAATCTAAAACTTCTTTCGTAATTCCAATCTTCATTGCATATTTCTTAGGTGCATATCGTACCATGGAACTCTAACGCATACTTAATCTTAAACCGTGTGCATTTTTGTTTAGAAAAAATTTATATAACTATATTAATTTAAAATCTGCTGTGCTTCACCGTCCAGCTCATAATCTGCTGTAAATATCAATAAGCTCTTCAAGCTCTAAGTCTGTTTTGAATCCAGTGGGGGAAAAGTGAGTTCTAGAGCATTTTCCAGCATCGCCTAACGCTTCAAGGAGAGCATCCATCCTGTGAGGTGATCTTTTCAATAAGGAAGCTAACTCATCATTTTCGTAAAAGTAAGGAACATCGAGTTCATTCTGCCAGAATTCCAGGTATTTGCTGCAGCGGTTTCTGGTTTCCAGATTTTCACCGGCTTCCATTCTGTTTAGGAATTCCTTATCATGAATCGGTCCCAGCCATAAAGGCCCGATTGATTTTTTGCAGCTTCTTTCTTCTAAAATGGTTCTTCTTGCTGTCAGCGGATCATAATCAATGTATCCAAGCTGAGAGAGAGCCTTGTCTGCTTCAGATCCTCCTTCAGTCATTCTGACAAATGTTCTGAAGTAATGGTCTGCATAGAATGAAAGCATGCATTCCAGACCGCGGTCCTCTTTGGCAGCTTCTTTTACTATATGCCCTATCAGTATTCTAAGGCCCGTTTCATGCCCGAAAGGCGATCTTGCTGAAACGGCTCCGTATCTCCTGATGCATTTTTTAGGATATGTCCCTGCCAGAGGTGCTGTGTCAGTGGCAGTTATGCCGGCAATTCCGTGTCTTTTCAATCCCTGAATAACTGAAGGAATGAAATGCACCGGGCTTCCGAAAGGATCTAAATCAACGTAATCAAAAACCCTCTTTGCCAGTGTTCTTCTCAAATCATCTGTGACAGATTCGATATTTGCATTGTTCAGCTCTGTATTGGCATCAATGTATCTGCAGCTTTCTGGGTCTTTGTCATTGGCTACAATTTCCAAGTCAGACCTAGCTTCGTGAGCTACTCTCGCTGATCTCACACCGGTTCCTGCCATCGCATCAAGCATGCTCCTGCTCTCAGTGCTTGCTGCCATAAACATCACAGAGATGTCTCTGTTGAATGCCATCTGCCCGTTGAAAAATACCCTTCCTACACGTTTTCCTGGGCCGTGGACGGAATGCACAGAAGGAATTACAATTTCTGTCGCACCTTCCCGGCTCACGACAGAGTCTTCTGGAAAATTCAAAGAAGTTCTCCTTTCATCAATTTCATGATTTTGTAAGGAAGAAGGTTTCTGTTAATCGGCGTGACTTCAAGAATCCTCACATCATCTCTTCTCCTGATATCCTGAAGCAGAGGATTTCTGGATTTCTTGTGCAAAGTCAGCAGAATGGGCTTTTCCAAGTCCAAGCAGTACTTTACAGTGTCAATGAATGCCGGGGACTCTACTTCCACTCTTCCAACTTCATCGATTACAATCACATCTGCTTCTTCTGAAGCCTTCATCAAAGCCTTTACACCCACATCTTCGAGAGCCTTCAGATCAATACCGAACTTGCCTATCATGTATTTGGAAGTTATATCTGCATGGGCAAACACACCCTGCTGTTTGTTCATCCAGTCCACGATTGCAAAACCCATTTTTTTACCGTCTTCCACTATGGGTTCGGTCATCATTCCCCCGACAACCAGGTCTTCGGCTTCTAACATTTCCACTACTTTACGTACAGCGTATGTTTTTCCTGCACCGGGCAGGCCCGTAATACCGATTTTCGCGATTGTCTCCATATTTTCACCAAAGCCCTCTGGAAGAGGTGCACTAATTCAAACTCCAGCGATATGCCTATCTTTCTTATTATGTTTTTGCATTCAAGATTAAGTTATGCCTTAACTTTTTGCAGATATTCTATTGTCTAGTAATGAGAGTATATATTCATTCTTCATTTAGATATTAGAATCTTCATATTTTCTATTGAAATTAATCCGGCATGATGATCAGAGAGTAAGGACCATCACATCCTCGCCTTTGATGTCTTTTTCTCCGTTGAAGCGGAATCCATTTTTTTCGTAAAGATTAATCGCCCTCTCATTGTCTTTGAATACGCTCAGGTAGATTTCGCTGCAGTGATACTCTTCTTTTATCCTGTCTAACAGCAGCGGAAAGACTGCAGAGCCGTATCCCTTTCCCTGAAATTTTGAATCGATCAGAAAGCGATCCATCCAGACGCGTCCGTTTGGTCTGTCTTCCTTCCAAAAACAATACATTGCAAAACCAATCAGAATATCGTCATCGTAGATTCCCACAGGTCTCCAGCATAATTTTTCTGCTGCTTCCTTTAAACATTCCGAAACACTTTCAATGAATGTTTTCTGATCTTTCTTCACATCAAGTTTCAAAACTTCATCAATATTTTTTTCTGTGACTTTTTCAAATTCAATTCTCATTGTTACAGTCCTTTAGCAAATCACCTAAGTCTTAGGCAGAGTAAATATTTAACGGGCCTTGAGAAATCGCTTATTAGAAAAACTTATTTGTAATCCATTTAATATTAATGGATTTAATTTTAGTAATATGCCAGTATTTAATAAAACATTTATTTTTTGTTATTTCGTGGCTTTTTTAATATACTATAATTTCGATCTCCCCATATGGCAAAGAGACCATTAATGATAACGATAGTCTGCATATTGTATGCAATAGTAGGCTTAATCGGCTTAATAGGTGGAGTTTGGGATATTGTTGACACTGGTGTTGCAGATCCTGACATGGTTGCTACTGTGATTGTTTCTGTAATCATGCTGATTGTCATTTACGGACTGTGGACTGGAATCAAGGCATTCTGGTATATTGGTCTGATAATTGCTGTTATTGACCTCATAACCAATGTGTACTCTATGGTTTCAGCCGGTGGCATATCAGAAGCAATAGTCGCTGTAATAATAGATCTCATTATCCTCTGGTATCTATCTAGGTCTAATGTTAGAAGCTATTTCAAAATTTAATGTAAAATCCGAGAGACTTAGTCTCTCTTCACTATTTTTTTCTTAAATAATTATATTTTGCAGTCTGGATTATTTACTGCTCAATCATCATCTGTGCACATTGATCTGATCTGAATGATTCTGCTTGTGATCTAGTATTAACCAAGCTTCATATCTTTTATATCTTTTGTTCTATATCAGGATTTAAGACACTAAGCTAATGGTACTCTTAATCATCCAGTCAATCTTTCAAAGGTGGCAATCATGATGTCTATTCAGGAAATTCTAAAAGGTGAGTCAAAAAATGTTGAGTATAAGATGAAGCTCCCTGCTAGAAGTGAAAAATACCTGAAATCCGTGATTGCTTTCTCCAACACCAGCGGAGGGAAGATCCTAATTGGAGTTGAAGATCAAACTGGAAAGATTGTTGGGGTAGATGAAAAAGAAGTTTTTCAGATAATGGACACCATTGCAAATGCCATTTCTGACAGCTGCGCGCCTCAAATCATTCCTGATATTTCATTTCAGACCGTTGATAGCAAATGCCTCATAATTGTTGACATATATCCGGGTTCATGCCCGCCGTATTATCTGAAGAGCGCTGGTAAAGAAAACGGAACCTACATCCGCATAGGCGGAACTTCACGGCTGGCGGATGCAGTTAAATTAAAAGAATTGGAAATTGAAGGTGCTAACCTATCATGGGATGAGCTGGTCTGCATCGGGCACGAAGTGACACCGCAGGCAGTTGATAAATTATGTTCTGACATTCTGCAGTATGCCCGTTCAAATAATCATTCTGACAATGACAAATCAATACAAATAGTCACATCTGAGCAGTTATTGAGCTGGAACATTTTAAAGAATGCAGAAGGAAAACTGCTTGCTACAAATGCATTCGTGCTGCTGACAAGCGATAAGTTCCATTTTTCAAGGATCCAATGTGCTCTTTTCAAAGGCACGGCTAAAAATGTATTCATCGATAAGCGGGAATATGTAGGACCATTATACGAACAGATTGAAAGTGCGTACCAGTTTGTATTAAATCACATTAATTTAGGTGCTAAAATCGAAGGGTTGGTGCGTAAGGAGTCATATGAGCTTCCACCTCTTGCAATCAGAGAAATGATAGTAAATGCAGTCTGCCACCGTAACTATATGGACAGCTCTTTTGTGCAGGTATCTGTTTTTGATGACAGAGTTGAAGTTACATCTCCTGGAACACTCTATGGGGGATTAACCTTAGATTGTGCACTTCAGGGATTGTCTAAAATACGCAATCGTGGAATTGCTGAAGTATTCAATAGGATGGGCATAATCGAACAGTGGGGAACAGGACTCAAAAGGATTCTAGAATCTGCACAAGAATACGGTCTTCCCCAACCTGATTTTATAGAGCTAGGTGACTCATTCAGGGTTTGCTTATATCGGAACATTGGTGAAACCGATGTGGTTGATAAAACGGTTGATAAAATGACCGATAAACCAAAAATGGTTGATAAAACGGTTGATAAAATGACCGATAAACCAAAAATGGTTGATAAAATGGTTGATAAAATGACCGATAAACCAAAAATGGTTGATAAAAGAAAAGAATTAATACTGCTCTATGTAAATCAAAATGGTCAGATTACCAATAAAGAAGCAAGAGATCTTCTTAATGTCAGTGCAACAACTGTTAGAAGAATACTGGATGAAATGATATGTGATAAGATCCTCGTCGAAGAAGGCGAGTATAAGAGTAGAAAATACCGCCTTCTTGAGAACTAACTCTTTTAATCTCAGCGTAAAGCTATCTCAATCAAACCGCCCTAAGATTTACATTCCATCATCTTTTCTAGATAAGCATGGCTATTGAAAAGGTAAGGGAATACTTCAGGCAGTTTGGCATAGAAGACAAAATTATTGAGCTTCCCCAGTCCAGTGCAACAGTCGAACTCGCTGCAGAAGCACTGCACTGTGAACCGCAGAGAATTGCCAAGACTCTTTCTTTTCATGTTTCAGACAGAGTAGTTTTGATAGTCGCGGCCGGTGATGCCAAGATTGACAATCAGAAGTATAAACAGTACTTTAGAGAAAAAGCCAGAATGCTTGATTCCAGTGAAGCGGAGAGTCTGACAGGCCACGCTGTAGGAGGAGTCTGCCCCTTTGCTGTAATTGAAGGAACTGAAGTTTACTTAGACAAATCTCTGAAACGTTTCAAATCTGTCTATCCAGCAGCAGGCAGCGCAAACAGCGCCATACTCCTGACTCTGGATGAACTTGAAAAATATTCGAAATGCTCAGACTGGATAGATGTCTGCAAAGGCTGGGATATTTAATCTTCCAGAATCTCTTCCACATACATCAGAGGATATCTTACCTCTTTGATATATCTCATTCTTGAGGTTACTCTGACATTCTGGATCTTTATTTTTACAAGCACGTCAAGCATTTCTCCTGTGAGTGACTGATAATCATATTCATTCTTCTTTTCTCTCAGCCTGCTGCGGTCTACTGAGACTTTCACATCTTCCACAAAAGGCTGGACTTTGACGCCTTCTTCTATAGCGCGTTCAAGGCTTTCAGCGTTTGAAGCGCTTATCGGTGTACCAATGAACTGATGATACACTGCTGCCAGCTTAATGCCTGCTTCAAAAACGGCACGCTCTCTGATACTGCAATTGAAATATTCCGCTACTTTTTCTTCTCTTGAAGGAGCCATTTAACCGCCTGAGCATATCTTCCGTATATACTAAAGTTGCCGTCTACATACTAACCTTTTATATGCATTAAAATATCCCGTAGCTATGCGGCCTCAGGAAAGAATTGAGGAATTGAAAAGGGAGAGGAATGCCGTAATCCTAGCCCATAACTATCAGGTACCGGAAATACAAGACATTGCTGACTATGTAGGCGACTCCTTAGGCCTTGCGCTTCAGGCATCGAAAACTGATGCAGATGTAATTGTTTTCTGCGGCGTAGACTTTATGGCAGAAAGTGCCAAGATTCTCAATCCAGGCAAAGTAGTGCTTCATCCGGAGCCGATGGCGAAATGCCCGATGGCAGCTATGTGCACAGTCGAGGGAATAAAAATGCTGAAGAAGGATTTTCCCAAAGCTGATGTAGTAGCCTATGTGAATACTTCTGCTGAATGCAAGGCCGAAGCGGATGTATGCTGTACTTCTTCCAATGCGGTCAAGGTCATCGACAGCCTGGAATCAGACATTATCATTTTCATTCCAGATGAGAATCTGGCATCCTGTTCTCAGAGAGATACTGACAAAGATATTATCATGTGGCCGGGCTACTGCCCTACTCACGATTCCATTACAAAAGAGAAAGTTGAGGCCCTCAAGAAAGAACATCCCGATGCGGTTGTACTGGCCCATCCAGAATGCCCTCCGGAAGTCATTGATATTGCTGACTTCGTCTGCTCCACTGAGGGGATGATTTCTGCTGCCAGATCTTCCGACAAAACTGAATTCATCGTTGGTACTGAAACAGATATGATTTACCGCCTTACCAAAGAGGTGCCGGATAAAACATTCTACCCCATCAAAGGAGCGGTCTGCCCGACAATGAAACTCATCACCCTGGAGAATATAATCAGCGCTCTGGAAAACATGTCTCCGGAAGTAGTAGTCGATGAGGAAATTGCTGCAAGGGCAAGAGAGCCTCTCCGCAGGATGATTGAAATAGGAAGGTCTTAAAGGCTACAACCTCCACTAGTTCATCACATGAGTTATGACACTCATGGATATGACTTAGTTCTGGAAGCAAACGAGAAGACGCTTAACTCTGCAGCGTCTTCTGCGTTTCATTCATCTTATTTTACTTCATTCAAAGGCAGTGCCAGATTCAGAAGTTTCACTGTACCATATACTATCTCGCTTTCAGAGCCTCCATATATTGAACTTAGAACTGGAAAAGCCGATCTCAGGCTGGCTCTTCACATTACTTCAGGAATTTTCACTGCTGATACTGTAGCTTATTTTAACATTCTCATCGGCCCGGGGATTAAAGTCCGAAATATCAGCATTGAGGACGCTAAATTCTGGGGCAGGACTTCCGGCCCGATTGCCGTTGCTGTCCTGAATATCATCGTCAATGCTCTTCCCCTGCAGAAACTTCTTCACATTGACTCTCTGGATGCTGATATGTCTCTGTCTGTTTTGGTACCGTCTTCAATGCTGTCCGGCAGTCCTACTTTCAATGTTTCAGCTCCTTATCTGTCTGCGTTCAACGGCAGTCTGATGGCAGCTTTATGTCTCAATGATTGTCCGCTTGAAGTTAAGACTGACTTAGAAAGCTTCACGGGTGAGAATGATTTTTCTGTGTCTATCTCGGAAACTGCTCTGAATGATCTGCTCAAGGATATCTGGCCTAATCTTGCCGCTCCGCTTGTTGAAGAGGGAAAGGTAGAATCAGATTCCAATGATTTTATTTCCTGGCTGAAGCAGGTCAGCGGAATCAGGAGGCCGTTTTGGGGTGGCAGCAAAGCTAATGTCGAGTACCGTGCGGAAATCCGCCCTGATATGCCTAAAGTAAGGATAACCGATGCCGTGGAGATTTATGATGCTGACATGGCCTTGAAGATAGATGCCGTTGCCAAAATGCCCAAGCCTTTTTCTTCTAAGAATCTTACAGTCTATGAAATGGATACTGATGCTAAAGCACTGGTAGACAGAGCTATTGTCAAGATCTATGCAGACAAAGGCAGGCTTTTGGCTAGAATCACAGACGTTGAATTTTCTATAGACGCTCCCAAGAGCCTTCCTAATCTGATCCTGAAAACTGCAAAAAACAGGCTGGAAGATAAAGTCGTCAGTCTGCCTCCTACTGATATAACAGAACTCCTTGAGAGGAAAGTTTCTGCAAATCTCCCCTTCCAGCCTGACCTTGTTGTGAAGAATGTTTCTGTATCACCCGGCATTTTGGCGATACGGGCAGATGTCAGTTTTGACAAGCTTTCTGTGACTTCATATCCCTTCATTGCTGACGTTTCCTCCGGTGTGGTGCACAGAGCTTCCTGCCCGGGAGTGGCGGCGATCAGCGGAGCAGACCGGCTGGGATATGCTTCCCTCAGCGATGCTTTCCATGACGGTTATAAGGGTTCCAGAGACTGCCTGAAAAGGTATCAGTCTTACGGGTCTGTTCCTATGCCAGACATAAACATAGGCAGGAATGATGAAACTATTGAAAAACTTGAAACCGAGTCACTGCAGATGGAATAATTATTAAGATAAAATGCATTAACAGGCCTTTATGAAAGCAAAGTTTGCAGATGCAGAAAAAGTATTCAATTCCATTGAAAAGCTGGCATGCAAACAGGATCAGAAAATTCTTGCAGTCTGGGCAGCCGACTGTGCCGAACGCGTGCTGAAAAATTTCGAGAATGTCTGCCCTGAAGACAAAAGACCGAGGCTGGCCATTGAAGCCGCCAGAAAATGGGCTGAAGGCGAGATGCCCATGCCCGAAGCACGTTCAATCGCCTTTAACGCTCACGCTTCTGCAAAGGATACAGAAGACATGTCTGCCGAATTAGCCGCCAGATCCGCGGGTCATTCTGCAGCTACTGCGCATGTTGCAGAGCATGCTGTCCATGCTTCCACCTATGCTGTGAAGTCGATATATCATTCTCTGAAGGATAATGCCAACACTGCAGTCGAGGAGGAAAGGAAATGGCAGTATCAGCATCTGCGTGACCTGAGCGGAAAGAAATCCTAATCTTTTTTTTGTTTAATATCCCTTGTTAATTTTCTGTGAAAATATCCACTTCTCATCTGGGTTATTTTTCATCATCGATCTTCTTGAATATAATTTTTCTACAAGTGTTTTCACAACTGGCACAAAGAAAGTAATATATATAGACTTACTTATTTCTCGAATGGATGTAATATCCAAGTGATTGTATGGATAAGATGAAAATTGCGGTTGTAGCAGTAGTTGCTGTAGTTATCGTGGCGGCTTGCGCAATCGTTTTACTGAATAATGAGAGCAAGTCTGAGGAAGTGGACATTAACTCTCAGCTGAGGGTATTCGGCAATGCCGACGGTAATTACACAATCGACCAAAATGATCTGAATGTCATTGACGATATCTTGACAGGCAAGGAGAATTTCTCCGATCATCCCTTGGCAGATGCTGACAATGACGGAAAAATAACTGAAGACGACAAGACGCTTGTTCAGAAAATAATCAACGGTGAAAAGTGCACTGTTTATCATTACAACACTTGTTCCACAGGCGATTACATTGTGTCGACGCAGTGGCCTGTAAAGTCTGCCCTTGCCACAGGGTCTGCAAACATGCTCTGGCTTCTGACCATGGCCGGCGTGAACGACATGATGCACGGCATCACTTACAGCAGCAGTTCGCCTCCGGACCCGACATTATTTCCAACATACAACAAAATGCCTTCAATAGGCAGCAGCTCAACCAAAATGCCGATCGACAACGCATCACAGTACATTTCAGATTACAATGTTACCGCTATCATTTCTGACAAGACTGCAAGCACAATCGACAAAGACACCGTAGAAGTGCAGTATGAAGCGATGGGCGTCGACATTATACGCATCGCGCCTGCTTCTGTCAATGTCGACGAATTCTGTTCGCAGCTCTTCCTGATTGGATTCCTCTTCCAGACTGAAGATGCCTGCAAGGACATCGCCGAATGGTGGATAGGACTTCAAAATGAAATTAATTCTAAATTAACTGGAGTGGAAAAGAAAACTGCCATTACCTGCAACGGCACTGCCACAAGCAAAGGTCTCTGGGTCTCCGCAGGGACATCCGACTATGTTGATGTCATCGTGGCTGCCGGAGGGGAGTATGCCTTAGACGACAAGGTTCTTACTTCATACGCTTCAGGTGCATATTTCAGCAGTTCAGATACCTGGCTGTACAACTACGACTTCGATTACATTGTATCTATCAGAACCAATGACTGGTACAGCGGTACTATAGATGACACTGAAAAATACGAAAGCAGTCTTGGATTGCTGTCCCACACAGAAGCATATGAGAATAAGCATGCCTACGTGATCACAGGAGACGCGCCGATACCGCTGAGGATAGCTTATGCCTCAACCGTGCTGTATCCTGAGATCTTCTCAGAAGAGTGGGCAAACTCCCTGAATCAGGAGTTTATGGATAAGTTCACCGATTTAAAGATTGACCTTTCCAATCTGCACTTTGTGATCTCTTACGACATGGCATATGGAGCAGCATAATTTGTCTTAAATAAACGGGTGGCAGATTGATTACAGGCAGCTCTTCTGATCATATCGAGGAATATAAGAAATACAGAAAGAGAAGAGTCTGCTTTGTCTTAATCTGCCTGCTGTTGGCTTTTTTAATGCTCGGCCTGTCTATTTATGTAGGTGCGAGAGATATTGATTTTATTGAAGTATATGAAATATTATACAACCATATTGTCGGCGTAACATATCCTGCAGGAACTGCAGAGTATGTCAGCGATTACATCGTCTGGGATGTGAGACTGCCTAGGGCCTTATTTGCTTTAATTGCCGGAGCCGGTCTGGCAGTCGGCGGAGCTGTCATGCAGAATGTCATGAACAATCCTCTGGCTGATCCCTACACTACCGGCATATCTTCCGGAGCCTGCTTCGGCGTTGCAATTGCAACTATCTTAGGAATATCGGTTTCTATTACTTCCCAGCTGACCAACCTCGGAGTGGTTTTCAACGCTTTCATTTTTGCACTTATCCCCATGGTAATGATCATTGCCATGGCGCCGCGGAACAACAAGTCTCCTGCAACTTTGATCTTATCAGGAATTGCTATTTCTTACATCTTCAACGCATTGACTACAGTATTGATGATGTCTACCGACGCCGAGACGCTGGCAGTTGTGTACCGCTGGCAGGTCGGGTCTCTGAGTGAAATTACCATGCAGTCTCTTCCGCTGATGTGTGTCATCAACATTGCAGGAATGCTTTTTGCAGTTTATTCGTCAAATAAACTTAATGTTCTGGCACTGGGAGATGACAGTGCCAAGAGTCTCGGCCTGAATGCCAACAATATGAGGGTCGCCTGTTTAATGGTTATTTCCTTCATGGTTGCCTCGGTCGTCTGCTATGCAGGAATAATTTCCTTCATAGGCCTGATTTCTGCCCATATTGTCAGAAACATAATCGGATCTGACAATAAGTTCGTCATTCCAGCCTCTGCTGCCTTCGGTGCTCTTTTCATGATTTCTGCTGATACTCTTGTCAGATATCTTTCTCCTTCTGATTCAATTCCGGTGGGGGTGATGCTGTCATTCATCGGCGCTCCCATCTTCTTATTTTTAATAATTAAACAGAAAAAGGCGGTGTGGTAATTGGACGTTTCAGACTACCGCCGCCAGAGCAGAAAAAGAATAATTTTGATGCTGATTCTGATTGCCGTTGCGGTCGGCATTGCAATTTACTCTCTCTGCATTTCAAAATATCACATAGGTTTCTCTGAGTCTCTGGACATCGTAGCAAAGAACCTGCAGGGAATTCCTTTTGAATCCTATACTGAAAGACTGAAAAGCTTCATCGTCTGGGACAGCCACGTTCCCATGGCTATCGCCGCTATTCTGGTCGGCGGAGTCTTAGGAATAAGCGGCGCGGTAATGCAGATTTTAATCAGGAATCCCGTTGCTGATCCTTACACCACGGGAATATCTTCCGGTGCACTGTTCGGAGTGGCGGTTTTCATTATTCTTGGTGCCGGTTTCACAGATTTAGCTTATGATACAGGTCTGATAATCAACGCCTTCATCTTCTCATTGATTCCAGTAGGAGCAATTATTCTCTTTTCCATCTTTAAAAAAGTAACCCCTACTGTGATGGTGCTGATCGGCATTGCCGTTATGTATGTATTTTCTGCCATGACCACGCTGCTGAAGTACACCGCTTCAGAAGAAGACATAGCTTCTATCTATGCCTGGTCTGTAGGCACGCTGGATAACGTTTCCTGGGACGCAGTTCCTTACATTATTTTTGCATATCTTTTGATTTTAATCTCAATGATGCTTTTTTCCAATAAACTGAATGTACTCTCTTCAGGCGAGAGTGCTTCAAAGAGTCTCGGTGAGAATCCAACCAGACTGAGACTGATCTGCCTTGTTTTGATTTCCGTTTCAGTCTCAGTTTCAGTATGTTTTACCGGCACGATCGGCTTTGTAGGTCTGATAGCTCCGCACATTTCCAGGGTTTTAGTCGGTTCAAATGCAAAGTATCTGATTCCCTGTTCAGCAGTCTGCGGATCTTTGATTCTGATTGTAAGCGAGTGCGTTGCCAGATGTGTAAGTAGCACCGGACTCGACGTGGGTGTCGTGACTGCTTTGATCGGCGGCCCGGTATTTCTCTACTTCTTAATTAAATTAAGAAAAGGAACGTGGTGATAAAATGGATATAATGCTAAAAGGAATGAAATTCAGCTATTCTTCCGTTTCAGTTTTAAATGACATCTGTCTGAATATCAGCGGTCCGCAGATGGTTTCTATTCTCGGTCCTAACGGAGTCGGAAAGTCTACGCTCATTCACTGCATCAATAAAATTCTTACACCCACCGGCGGCACGGTTCTGCTGGACAATAAAGATGTTAATGAATACTCTCTCAAAGACATGGCAAAAAAGGTAGGGTATGTACCGTATGCATCATCTGACACTTTTCCTCTGACTGTTGTAGATACTGTCCTTCTGGGAAGACATCCGCATGCCAACTGGAAAACATCCGATGAGGATCTGCAGATTGTGTATGACACCTTAAAAAAGCTGGATATTGAAGACTTGGCTGTGAGGTATTTTAATGAACTTTCTGCAGGACAGCATCAGAAGGTGATGCTTGCCAGAGGACTGGTGCAGAAGCCGGATGTTTTACTGCTTGACGAGCCGACAGCTAACTTGGATGTAAAGCACCAGCTGGGTATATCCAGCCTGTTGAAAAAACTCTCCCATGAGGATAACATTCTTGTGATCATGATCAGCCATGATTTGAATATTGCAGCTAAGTATTCTGATGCCATCATTCTCATGCATGACGGCAGAATCTACGATGTCGGCTCTCCTGAAAAAGTAATCACTGCAGAGAATATTGAGAAGGTGTATGGCGTAAAATCCAGCATAATCATCAATGAAGACCGCCCGCATGTGATTCTGAAAGATCCTGAAAGCATGTGCTGCACCCCTGTGAGAAAAGAATCAATCTGTGCGATGGAAAATTCTGTCTGTGAGACTCTTTAGGTGAATTAATATCATGAATGCTGACAAATCAAAAACAGGTGCTGTATTATGCACAGCGATACTCATTGCTTCTTTAGCACTATTTGTAGTTTTTTTAATATTAAATAAAAACTATGTCTTAAGCGATGACCAGCTTACCGTGTCTTCATCATTACTTTCAATTTTAGTGACGACCTCAGTGATCATTTTTGCTTTGCTTTCATCGCATAAATCTGACTATGAACGATATCTGGAATTGTATAGAAATGATGAAGCAGACAAACCTGCTGAGAAATGACTGTAACTCTCATTTCAGTTATACTCATCTCATTTTTTGATGTTATCTATTATCGTTTCAAACTTCTTCTCTGACAAAATTATGTATTATGAATTTTCCAGTATAGAATAGGCTGAATGTAGTGAATGGAGAAGGTGCATTCTGAGCTTTCTCTTTTGTATCGATGTGTATTGATTGAAAATCTATGTTTTTTGATTCTGCAACTTTTTCAAGCAGAGGCACATACTTTGCTGTGAACGGGCACTGGTTTGTATAATATAATGAGAAACCATTCTGAGGAACATTTCTGTTCTTTTCCTTTACATGCTGTTTGAACTGAGGTTTACTGGCATTCTTTTCAAATGGAAGATATATCAGCTCAAAACTTGGATCGGCAGTTTCAAATCCCTTATGTCTTAGATACTTAGGATCTGAAAGAAAACCCATCTTTTTTATTGAAGATGAGATTACCAAGCCTTTTTTACCCTTTGATCTGGAATCTTTTATACACTCTTCTAAAAGCAGATTTGAATATCCATGCCCTTTAAATTGCCCGGCTATCCACAAACAGTCAATGTACATGTATCCGTCTGCATCAATCGGTGCCCATGCCCACTCAGCTGGAATATACTCAATATAACATTTTCCGCGGACATTGCCTTTCAGAAATACAAGACCTTCATCAAGATGTTCTTTGATCCATGCCTTTTTTGACATGACCTGACAGTCGTTATTGTTTGAAATGACACAGCAGATGTGCTCTGATTCAAGATTCTCGTGTGTCAGTTATATAAGTCCCATGAAATCGCTCTTTGCATATTCATTATTGCATGTTTTGCCAATAAACTTGTGATCTACTATGATATACATATGCCTGAGTTTACAAAATAAGAAATTGCTGCTTTGAAACACTTTTTCATGTCCAGCATCGGTTACGATTCTGCATATTACTCATTTCAGACTTCTTCCTAACTGGTTTATCATTGAGGAGTATCGTATAAATATACCTCAAACATATCCTCC
>OIXH01002399.1_pt1 | contig 18718 bp, 11 predicted proteins | sample 1587741 | NCBI WGS metagenome assembly OIXH01 (sample SAMEA3888916, study PRJEB22519) | human gut metagenome | biome: human gut; feature: human-associated habitat; material: faeces | place: Denmark | collected 2011 | reverse complement strand
TTTTTAACGGGCGTTCTTTGTGCGATTTGTTCAGGCAGGATTAGTTTACTAACTTCACCGACAAAAATGGTTTACGCATACATTAGGGTGAGTACCGATAAACAAACTGTCGAAAACCAGCGGTTTGAAGTTCAGAATTTTGCAAATGAGAGGAGATTAGTAATTGACAAGTGGGTGTCTGAAGTCGTATCAGGAACTAAGGCTGCAAAAGACAGAAAACTGGGGCCACTCTTGAAGCGGATGAAAAAAGGGGATACCTTGATACTATCTGAAATTAGCCGGTTAGGTCGTAACCTTATGGCCATTATGAGCATGCTTAATCTCTGTATGACAAAAGAGACTTATGTATTTACGGTTAAAGAAAGGTATGAACTTGGCAACAACATCAACAGTCAGGTATTGGCATTTGCCTTTGGACTATCTGCCCAGATTGAGCGTGACCTTATCTCCCAGCGCACGAAAGAGGGACTTGCCAGGCGTAAAGCAAGCGGCCAACAATTGGGACGTAAGAAAGGTGATAAGAATACCCACTATAAATTATCAGGCAAGGAAAAACTTATCCGGACGATGCTCGATTATGGTTTTTCCAAAGCTGCCATTTGTCGAAAACTTAAATGCAACTTTAAAACGCTTGATGACCATCTGATAAGAATGGATTCATCTTCATAAATTGTAGGACGGTAGGACAGTAGGAGGCTACAATAAGCCTCCTACAAATAATAAATCTACATATCTGGAAAATCATCCCTTATCAGTTTACTCTGCACACCGAAGTTCCGCTTTACATATTTTTCCGTCGTATCAATTGATTTATGCCGAAAGTGTCTCTGCAGTTCCCACGTATTCACTCCAGCGTTTACCAATTTCACACCACCGGTGTGTTTGAAACTATATAGCTTATACCGCTCACTTAGCCCTAAGATATCTCGGATCCGGTTAAATCTATATCGAAAAGTATTTTTACCAAGTTTATTTTTTCCAGGCATATCATCTCTAGAAAAGAGATACCAATCTTCCGGATATCTTCCAATTTGGAGGATATTTCCTAAATACTCGTACAACTGCCTTGGAATATTAACCGTTTCCGTGAGTCCATTCTTGCTGATATCCTGTCGTACTGTAATAGTGGCAGTCTCTAAGTTTATATCCCTTATCAACAATTGCCGGCACTCATTTGGCCGAATCGCACAATAATACTCCAGTTGACAGACCAGCAATAATTGCGGATCATGCTCTTCCATATATGCAATCAATTTTTTACGATCCTTGTCTGGAATAGGCCTCGCAGCTTCATCCCGCTTTTCACCCAATTGTGGAATGTTTGACACAGGATTTACCGCAATCACTTCTTTTGTCTCCATCAGAAAGTCAAAGAAAGTATGTAAGAGCTGCTTGTATTTCAATATAGTTCGTCGGCTTGTATGATTCTCTCCAGCTATATGATAAAAGAATTTGTGGACATGATCCTGGCAAATGCACCGAACATGTTTATCTGCAAAACCCTGCAATTCCATCCATTCACAGAATATTCGAAGCTTCGAACAATAAGTCTGATAAGTAGAGTGGGAGACTTCGGCCTTCTTCATCAATAAGAAGTCTGAAAGGTAAGTTCGAATATTAACGACGCTTTCCCGCTGATTTCCCCAGCGTGCCACCGTAGCCTGATAGATTAGCTCATCCTGATACGTCACTTTCTTCTCGCTAAAAGGATCGTCCCCTTTCTCGAGTTTCAATTTTATTTCTGAGATGATTTTCTTCGCATGTTCTTCACGTTCCTGAGCAGTCTCCAGTTCAGCAAAACCATCATAATGCCTGAATCTCTTCATCTCATTGGTCTGCGGATCCCGGCAGGAATATTCCACATACCACTTCTTACTTAAATCTCCACCACAGTTCTTTAACTTAGGTAAGATAACTAACGATCTTTTCCTTGCCATATTTGTCAATTTTGAGTTTTTGAATTGATGATTTACTAACTCAATAGACAATTAATATACAGTTATAGACAGTTATTTTGTTGGATATTTCCATATACAAAAATAAGCTGCTGGTTTTCAGCAACTTATTTCTTTTAGTCGGGGTAGCGGGATTCGAACCCACGACCCCCTGCTCCCAAAGCAGGTGCGCTAACCGGACTGCGCTACACCCCGAATGCCTTATTTCTTAAAATCGAGTGCAAAGGTAGAAACTATTTTGTAATAAACAAAGATATATGAAGTTTTTTTAGAAAAAATATTTCTCATAAGTTCTAAAGTCCTGTAAAACAATAATGCTACTCGTGGTTGTACTGTACCAAATCCGTATCTGCCTGTAGCAACTCCGTATTAGATCCATATTTATAGAGTACGGAGATATAGACACAGACCTGGTACGTAGTTGATATGCCCCCAACTTATGAATAAAAAGATGAAATAATATCTGGCAAAATAATATATTTCGTTTAACTTTATCCCCGCAAACAATTAGCACATCTCAACGTTACACTATAAAATAAAAGACATCATGAAAAAACAAATTATCAGCATGGCTGTCATGGCAGTCATATTTGCCGCTTGCGGCGGAGGAACAAAGGCTCCTGTCACTGTGGTAGGCTCTTGGGTAATGCCCATTGAAGGACAACCCGGAGAGATGCAAGGTATCAAGTTGGAAGAAAACGGAGAGGCTTCTTCCATCAATATGCATACATTGGTATATAAAGAATGGGAACAGCAAGGTGACAACCTGTACCTGACCGTGAAAAGTATCGGCAATGGAATTGAAATAGAAGGCGTGGATACATTGAAGATTGATAAACTTACGGCAGACTCTTTGGTGTTGAGCTCCAATTATGGCTATACGCTGGAATATGTGAGACAGAAATAATATAGATTACTCATAAAAATGCCTGGTGACCAAAATATCACCAGGCATTTTCCATTTCATCCCAACAATAATTACCTCGGACGAATTTCCCTTCGCATAAATATAACATACGAAAACGCAAAACAGAGAATTGTAACCGCAATCAGCCCTGTCAGTTGTGGCCATATCACCAGCAAACTCTGTCCCAATGGAAGGGGGCTGGGTATCGCTCCCTGTACCTGTTCCATCATAAGTGGTCCAAGACTCCGGATAGATGGCATCAGCAATACGGAAGTTGCCTGATTGAATAATTCGCAAGGATTAAAAGACATTATTCCCCAAACTATTCTCTGGTAACCGATAGCATAATAAGGATGCATCATCTCCGAAGGCATAAACATTCTGGCAATCCAGTTGACAATCATCGTATAGAATACGCTGAAAAACAACCATACTGCTATAGAAGCCAAAGCTGAAGTGGCCGTTTGGCGGAAACAAAGTGAAAACAAGATTGCCATATTCAACCAAAGTCCCACGTAAAAGATACTCAAGATAAGGAAAAAGATGATACGCCCGAATTCTTCCGGAGTAGGAGGAATACCAATGGCAATCAGTCCGGCACCCATTACCAGAAATCCCAGCACAAACAGCATGATAGTGATTATGATTAATGCAGCCAGAAATTTGGCGTTTATCATGCAATCACGATGTATCGGCTGTGACAATATGCGGCACAACGTCCCCTTATTCTGTTCCGAATTCATGGCATCAAACCCTAAAGCAATACCCAGTAGCGGCCCCAAAAAGTTGATGAACAACACAAAAGAAGGGAGAGTGCCGTCCGACACGGTAAATAACTTCAGAAAGAAAAACGTATCTTCCGCATTACCGGACTTGATAGCTTCGCGCATACTGGTGAGTGACGTGTACAGTGCGCCCATGCAAGTAAGGGTAATGATGACAAGCAGAATAATAAACCTCCAGCTGCATACATGATCCCTTATCTCTTTATTGACTATAACCCAGAAAGGCTGTTCAGCTTTGTTCATGTTTCTCACCTCCTTCCTTTACATAGTTATTATAAACATCAATAAGTTCCACTTTCTTTTCCTCCATCTCTCTGAGGTCGAGTTGCGCCAGCAGTTCCCCATGATTAAATACCCCCACACGGTCGCAAGCTTTCTGCACCTGATCCAGATTATGGGAAGAAAACAATACCGTGAGGGAATGTACCCTGCTCAAATTACGGACCAACTCAATAAATTCCTGAATTCCGGCAGGGTCGATACCCGATGTCGGCTCATCCAGAATGATAATCTCCGGATTCTTAATCAGCACATCCGCCAATCCCAAACGTTGCCGCATACCACGCGAATATTTTCCGGTCTTTTTATGAATCTGCCCGGCAAGCCCTACACGGCTCAGAAGTTCCATTGCCTTTTCCTTCGCCTCTTTTTTCGAAAGGCCATTCAGAAGTGCCGTATAAATAAGATTATCCAGTCCGGTCATGTCATCATAAAAACCCAAGTCCTCGGGGAGATAGCCTATCTTTCGCTTTACTTCAATAGGATTTGTAGTGGAATTTATCCCGCAAATCTCAACCTTGCCGGAAGTCGGTTCGGTCAGTCCCAGCATCATCAGGATAGTGCTCGATTTACCGGCGCCGTTCGGTCCCAGCAATCCGAAGATTTCTCCTTTACAAATAGACAGGTTGATATGGTCTACAGCTGTGAAATTACCGTATCTCTTCGTCAGATCGGTAAGCACGATCACTTGTTCGCCCATAATCACCTCCTTCCATATTTGCGGAACAGATAGTAGACGCCTCCCACAGCTACAATGATGATTAATATTCCTACCCAGCCCCATAACATCGGAGTTTTTACTGCGATTCTGAATTGCGCAGTAGCATTCACTTCAGGAGTCTTGGCTTCCATTGTCGCAACGTAGTCGCCCGGCAAAGCTTTCTTTGAAGCTTTCATCACAGCCGTGACAGTAGAAGTTTCTCCGGCTTTCAGCATCTCAATTTTGGCCGGTTCAAAAGATACTTCCCAATCCTGAGGCTTACCGGACGAGAGTTGAATATCTTTCAGTAAAGAAGAACCTGTATTTCTTACCACCAGTTCCAGACGCTTCACATCCCCGGCTGTTATTTCAGTACTCAGCAATCCCCGTGGGGTGGTCAGCTCCATTTGATACGTACCTGTAACCACTACTTCCAACTCCAGGTCGGCAGAAGTGTTGCCGGCAACCGCACGCACTGAAATCTTATAGCTTCCGGCTTCCACGTTGGCTGGTGGAGTGACGTCTATAGATATATTCTGACTGGCATTTGCCTCTACTTGCGCAGAAGTAGCCTGTTTGTAGTTGGGCTTAAAAATAACATTCCAACCTCTTGGCGCATTGGCCATCAAAGCATATAATTGCTGGTCGGCAGTCTGATTTTTCAGTACGGCACTGAAAGTAAATGTTGATTTTGAATTGCCCTGCATATTGGGCTGGTCAGTAGTAAATTCGGTCTGATAAGTACCTTGTTGCGCTACGGTGACCGTTAAAGGAAGTTGGTATTCTCCGGCGGAAACAATGAAATTGTAGCTACCTTTGTTAATTTTCAAAGGAACCTCCAGTTTCAGATTAAAGTCTTTCTTTTCGTTGGGAAGAACAGCCAATTTATTTACATTCCATCCCCCCGACTTTATCTCACGTTTCCAACTCGAAGGTAATCCGCTGACAGATAAATCGGCATTGACCGGAGACTTTGAATTGTTGATCAAGTCTATTTTGTAGTCAATGCTCGTCCCCGGAGAAACGGAGATTTTTGTGTAAGGAGAATAAAGAAACACGCTTGGTATAGAGTCAGAAGCGTGTGTGTTGTTCATGGGAATCAACCCCAGTAAAATAGTTAATAGCAGCAAATAATTAGTTCGCATAGTCATATGAAATTTTATGGTTAATTAAATATGAGTTGTCGACTTGTGAGGCTGCAAAAATAAAAAATGAGAAAATTTGTAGCTGTTAAAAGCAATAAAATATCAACACTGAATTTTTACGATTATATAATATTGGTGTTTTTTAATAAAACTCAAAGCGATTACTATACGGACAAAAGCAACTCTCTAACTGAACTGCAAAGTGAAGCAACTGCCTTTTCCCGGTTCCGAATAAACGGAAATATTTCCTCCGTGCTGGTTCATTATCTGTTTGCAAAGACTCAGCCCGATGCCCGAACCTGCTGTCTTTGTAGTGAAGAATGGAACGAATATTTTATCCTGTACTTCGGGTAAGATACCTTCACCATTATCGCGGACCGTAATAGAACAACGCCATGAAGATAGGGAAGAGGTCACTTTGGGTGCAAAACTGGCCTTTACCTCAATTTTAGGTACTTCGCGCCGGGCGGATGCCTCGCGGGCATTTTTCAGGAGATTGATAAGTACTTGTTCTATTTGGGCACGATCCACATCCAGGCTTTTGTCTGACGGAGGAAGTTCAAAGTGGATGGTTTGATCCGGAAACAGTTTCTGCAAATCCGCGAACAATTCGTGAACAGGCACGATGGTCCGGACGGGAGCAGGAAGACGGGTGAGACGACGATAATTTTCAACGAAACCCAATAAACCTTTACTGCGCCGGTGAATGGTCTGCATGGCTTGCAGCATTACGGCATATTCTTTTTCTCCGGTAGCATCTTTTAATGCCTCAGGTACTCCACGCTCACTTAAAGTTTCGGAAAGAGAAATGATAGGAGTGATGGAATTCATTATTTCGTGGGTGAGGACGCGGATAAGCTTTTGCCAGGCTTCCATTTCATTCCGTTCCAGTACAGAGTGGATGTTCTTTAAACTGATCAGTCTCCGTTCCGTGCCACGAGCCACGAAAAGGGTGGCGGCTACGGCCATTTCCAAAGTAGCTCCGTTTCGGTGAATACGCATGACATGCGTTTCTCCCGAAGAAAGGGTCATAAGTTCGGCCGGCAGTTGCGGGTCTTGTCCCAGTTGGGCAATGGCTGCACGGTTCATCCATTCAATACGTCCGGACATATCGGTCACTAATACAGCGGTATCTACTTTGTTCAGCAGGCTTTCGTAGTATTGATGCTTCACTTCTTCTTCTAACAGGCGGGCACGAAAAGCTTGCAGGGTTTCGGACAATTCTATCGCCATTTCCGTCATCAGCTTATTCTTATACGGTGGGCGAAAGGTCTGCGTCATGTCATTGTAACGCAAACTATCCGTCAGACGGCGCATCATCTGCAACTGCTTTATCTGTATATAATAGAGGTGTACCCCTATACCTAAAAGAAACAGGAATGTGATAAGTGTACTAAACCACAACTCAGCCCGGAATAGTACATATACACCTACGGAAAGCACTGCCAAAAGGCAAATGTGCAAAACTACAACTAAGGAATACCGCTTCATATTATATGTTTTTGTTCATCAAATGATAATTTAGCGGGCGGATGCCCGCTAAAAATTGACAATTGACAATTAACAATTAGGCTGCGCTATATTGTGCTTAAACAATCGTTCCGAATGGTAATTGTCAATTGTCAATTGTTAATTGTCAATTTTTAGCGGCAAAGCCGCTAAATTATCATTTATAACCCCAATTTTTCAATCTTCCTATACAACGCGAATCTCGTAATCCCCAGATACTCTGCCGCCCGCGTCATATTTCCTTCGCTCAACCGCATTGCTTTTTCCACTGCCTGCCGTTCCAATTGTTCCAGGTTAAGCACCTCTTCCTCCTTCTTGGGACGGGGAGCAGAAGCCTGAAACATGAAATTATCGGGACGTAACAGCGAGCCATCACCCAGAATAACGGCACGTTCCATTGTATGCTGCAACTCACGCACATTGCCCGGCCAGGGATATTTCAACAACTTGGCTTTCGCCTCACGTGTCAGCCCTTTCATTTCCTTTTGATATTTCCGGGCATAGCGTTGCAGGAAATAATCGGCCAACAGGAGAATGTCATTCCCCCGTTCCCGCAAAGGCGGAATATGCAGTTCAATCGTATTGATGCGATAAAGCAAGTCCTGCCGGAAATTACCTTCTTCGACCAAACGGCGTATATCCGCGTTGGTTGCACAAATCAGACGTACATCAATAGGCACCGCCTGTGTACTTCCTAAACGGCTGATTTGCCGTTTTTCAATAGCCGTGAGCAGCTTTGCCTGCATAGGCAATGAAAGATTACCTATTTCATCCAAAAACAATGTTCCCCCTGTCGCCACTTCCATTCGTCCGGCTTTTGACTTCCGTGCATCAGTAAATGCTCCTTTCTCATAACCGAACAATTCACTCTCAAACAATTGTTCCGGGATGCTTCCGAGGTCAATCGTTACAAACGGCCGTCCGTAACGGGGCGAACTGCGATACAACAAACGGGCTATTACATCTTTTCCTGTTCCATTCTCACCGAGAATCAAAATATTAGCATCCGTATCACGCAATTTATCCACTGTCGAAAAAACGTTCTGCATCGCAGCAGACTCACCGATAATGGCTTCTTCCGTAGCACTTCCGGCACTACTCAGCACTTCCACCTGTTCTTTCAGCAGATTGATTTCACAACGGGAACGCCGCAATTTCATACCGGACGAGAGTGTCGCAAGTAACTTCTCTTTCTCCCAGGGTTTCGGAATAAAATCCGTAGCACCGGCCTTGATGGCACGCACCGCTTTATCTGTGTCCGCATACGCCGTCATAAAAATAACAACAGCCTGGGAGTCTATCCGCAGAATTTGTTCCAAACTCTCGAAACCTTCCTGCCCACTGATGGCATCACGGCTGAAATTCATATCCAACAATATGATATCAGGCTGGAAAGTTGTCATAAAATGTTCGATACGGTCGGGAGTTACCGCCACTTTTATCTTCTCGGCATAGGGTTCCAGCAAAAGGTTGAGGGCAAAGAGCACGTCCTCGTTATCATCCACTATTAATATCTTTCCTAACTGTTCCATAACAACTCTGTTTTTCAGTAATCCTTTTCTATATTATGTCTATACCAAACATATACTTTCCCATAGTCTTTCATTACCCAAGTTGCACAACTCGGTACTACCAACATCTACAACTTAAGACTCCCAAGTTGTGCAACTAAGTAATCGTTTCCCTATAAGAAAACATCGCTTTGGTTATAAGCAAAGGTATGTTTGCCTATAAGTAAAACAAAACTTGCTTATACCCACGGCAAAGATAAGTAATATATTGATGTGTTGTGCGTGCGTATACGCACTATTTTTGTGCGGTATAGCACACGAAACAGCATTTCATAATCCATGTATATCACTAATAAGCAACACCTTACAACTTTGGCACAGGATTTGAAACTCTTTTATCAAAAGGAACATGCTATGTACAAAAATATACTTTTATCAATAATAACTTGCGGAACTCTGGTAACGGCTACCGCCCAGGAGCACACTTTGGTGCTAACTTTGAACCAAACGATAGAACGTGCCCGCCAGCAATCGCCTGATGCACAAACAGCCCGGCACAGTTTCCGTTCCGCCTATTGGAGTTACAAATACTATCGGGCCAACTACTTGCCTGCATTAAAGCTGACCTCCGACCCGGCTTTGAACCGTGCCATCAACAAAATCACGATGAGCGATGGTAGCGTAAAATTTGTAGAGCAGAATCTTTTAAGTACCGACCTCACTCTGAGTCTCACACAAAACATCCCCTGGACAGGAGGTACACTGTTTGTAGAAACATCCGCCCAACGGCTTGACCTGTTTAGCGATAACACCGTTTCATGGCAGACATCCCCCATAAATATAGGTTACAGCCAGGCACTTTTCGGCTACAATAGTCTGAAATGGAATCGCCGCATCGAACCGTTGCGCTATCGAGAGGCTAAGAAAACCTACGTAGAAACCCTGGAACTTGTTGCTGCCCGTGCCACACAAAAATTCTTCGCCCTTGCTACGGCACAAAGCAACTACGAAATTGCTTCTACCAACTATGCCAATGCTGACACCTTATATATATACGCGCAAGGGCGCTATAACATCGGCACTATCACCGAAAACGAAATGCTACAACTGGAACTGAATAAACTGACTGAAGAGACTAACCGCATGAACGCACATATCGAGGTAGAAGATTGTATGCAGGAACTCCGTTCGTATCTCGGCATTCAGGAAGACGTGTCGATAAAGGTAGAGGTCAACGACCACGTACCCAGTCTTCACATTGACCTAAATGCTGCCTTGATGATAGCAAGAGAAAACAGTCCGGATATACTGAATATGCAACGTCGTAAGCTGGAAAGTGAGAGCAACGTCGCCAACGCCCGCGCCAATGCCGGATTGAAAGCCGACCTCTATCTCCGTTTCGGACTGACGCAAACGGGAAACAAACTGAAAGATGCCTATCACAACCCTTTAGACCAACAATACGTCACCCTCGGCATCAATCTGCCTATATTGGATTGGGGACGGGGAAAAGGGCAGGTTCGCGTAGCCCGTTCCAACCGTGACCTGACCTATACTCAAGTAGAACAGGACAAAACGGACTTTGAATTGAATGTCCGCAAGCTGGTACAGCAGTTCAACCTGCAATCGCAACGCGTACACATTGCCGCCCGCACCGATGAAACCGCACAACGGCGTGCCGACGTAGCCCGGAGGCTTTATATTTTAGGCAAATCTACCGTACTCGACCTTAATGCATCCATCAGCGAAAAAGACGCTGCAAGACGGAATTATATAACGGCATTATATAATTATTGGAGTTTGTATTACACCCTCCGCAGCATCACACTCTACGATTTTGAGCTGGACGCACCGCTGACGGAAACGGAAAGGATAGAAGCGGTGATGGATGAGATGATAAGAAAATAGAATCATAAACCATACCACTATATAAATCGAAAAAATAAATAGCATTATGGATATTAAACTTGAAAAGAAGCCCTGGTACATCCGCTACCGTTATTATCTGGCAGGAGGCGTTGTTTTTCTCGCTTTCCTTATCTACGTCATCATCCTTTCCGCCGGTCCGAGCAAGCTTCGCATCGATCAGGAAAATGTACAGATTGCAGAAGTGAAAAACGATAAGTTCATGGAATATGTAGACGTGGAGGGACTTATCCAGCCCATTCTCACCATTAAGATCAATGCCCGCGAGGCAGGAAGCGTGGAACGCATCATAGGCGAGGAGGGAAGTCTGCTTCAAAAAGGAGATACCATCCTTATGCTTGAAAACCCCGACCTTCTGCGTAGCATCGAAGACCAGCGTGATGATTGGGAAAAACAACTGATAACCTATCAGGAGAAAGAAATCGAGATGGAACAGAAAAGTCTGAACCTGCAACAACAAACCTTGCAGACCAACTACGAACTGGACCGCCTCAAGAAGAGTTTCGATCTCGATAAAGAAGAATATAAAATGGGTATCAAAAGCAAAGCCCAGCTGGAAGTTTCCGAAGACGAATACAACTATAAAGTAAAAAACGCACAGTTACAGCGCGAAAGTCTGCGTCATGACTCCGCCGTAACCGTAATCCGTAAAGACTTGATCCGCAATGACCGCGAACGTGAACGCAAGAAGTATGAACGTGCCTGCGAACGGCTGGAAAACTTAATTGTGAAAGCCCCCGTCGCCGGACAACTTAGTTTTGTAAAAGTGACTCCGGGACAACAGGTTTCTTCCAACGAAAGTATTGCAGAAATCAAGGTATTAGATCAATATAAAATCCACACATCTCTCAGCGAATATTACATAGACCGCATTACGACGGGGCTTCCTGCCACAATCATTTATCAGGGACGCAAATATCCGCTCCGCATCACCAAGGTCGTTCCCGAAGTGAAAGACCGCACTTTTGATGTAGATCTGGTATTTACCGGAGAGATGCCCGACAATGTACGTGTCGGAAAGAGTTTCCGTGTACAGATAGAACTGGGACAACCGGAACAGGCCATCGTCATTCCACGCGGCAACTTCTACCAGGCCACCGGCGGACAATGGATTTATAAACTGAATGCCTCCAAGAACAAAGCAACACGCGTTCCTCTTAATATCGGACGCCAGAATCCCCAACAATATGAGATTACGGACGGTTTACAGCCGGGAGATTGGGTTATTACGACGGGATATGATAACTTTGGCGAAGCGGAAGAGTTGATACTGAAATAAGAACAAATACATGATACAACATTATCTAAAAATAGCAAACAGAAACCTGCTGAGGTATAAAGCACAGACTTTGATTAGTATCATTGGTCTGGCAGTAGGATTTGCCAGCTTTGCTTTATCCAGTATGTGGGTAAATTATGAGCAGAGCTACGATGCTTTCCATGATGGAGCCGACAGGGTTTATGTGGCCTCTGTTTCATCCGTATTTTATACCGGTGGTAATTCCATTATCACTTCTCCACTGTTGGCTCCTCATCTGGTCAAGACCTTTCCCGAAATAGAAGCGGCTACCTACAACAATTTCACGACGGAATTTAACGACGAACAGAGCAGACATTGGAAGATGATATCAGTGGATAGCGCTTTTATTTCAATCTTTCCGATAACGGTACTGGAAGGCAGCTTGCAGTTTCTGCACAATACAGCTGACGAAGTAGCCATCAGCGATAAAGCTGCCCGCTTACTTTTTGGCGATGAGTCCCCCATAGGCAAAGAATATCCATTTAATAAAAAGCTGATTATTACTGCCGTGGTGCAAGAGTGGAAAGGACATTCAAATTATGACTTCGATGTTATATCAAGACGTCCAACTCCACAATATCAGGAATGGGGTTATGCTGCCGGAACAACCTTGTTTCGCGTAGTTCCAGGCGCTGACATTGATGCTTTGCGGAAAAAACTGGAAAACATGGAAGTCGATATGGACGGAAATATAAAGAAATATCCTGTTCAGATTACTCCATTGACCGAATTGCATTATACATATCCCCAATACAATACATTTGTCCGTATAGAGTATGTTCGTCTTTTTTGCCTAATCAGTTTGCTGATCGTATTAGGAGCACTGTCCAACTATCTGATTATATATCTGATACGTATTCGTATGCGACAACGCGAATGGGCACTCCGTAAAGTAAACGGGGCAACAGAAAAGAGTCTGATTATCCTGTTGATGTCCGAAATTATACTACTTCTGTTCGCAGCAATCCTGGTCGGATTGTTGTTGGTGGAGATATGTCTGCCCACATTCAAGCAGTGGTCTTATATTTCTGAGGAAAGTAATTTCTTTTTCTATAAAGAGACACTTATCTATATGTCAATTGCAATGGGTATCGTTTTACTCTTTGCTTGGGGAACACTGTTGGTTCAGCGCCATTTTACATTGCAGTCTGCCATATCTTCCATTTTCACCCACCGTTTTTCCGCTTTTTACCGCCGGACAGGACTTTGGCTTCAGTTGGTCATCAGCATTGGTTTTATCTTTTGCACAGCGGTAATGATGAAGCAACTGCACCATCTCCGTACCTCTTCTGACATGGGAGTTGCCCACCCGGATCTGGAATATGTCGCCTACCTTCAAGGTATTCCAGACGATGAAAAGGAAAACTGGATAAGACTGATGGAAGAGATTCCAGGCATTGACTTCCGGGAAGTTTCAAACCTACCTTTACCCAGTTCTTCCAATTCGATGTTTACTACATCAGAATGGGATGACAAACAACCGGGTGATAAAGAAATTGCAATCAATGACTTTCAGGTTTCAAAGGAAACATTCGATTTGTTTGGATTGAAATTAGTGGCCGGTAGTTTTCCGGATGAGTCGTCTGATCGTAATGATGTTCTAATCAACGAAGCTCTCGCTAAGAAATTCGGATGGAAAGATCCAATCGGGAAAAAGTTTTCAAAATCTTATGTAGTTGTCGGCGTTCTGAAAGACATTCGTCTTTCGCCAACAGTAGAAGCAATGCCGGCTGTATATACTATATCAATGTTTCCCCCCAGAAAAGAATACGTGTATACCTATCATGGAAAGTATGAGGACGCTCGGAAAGCCATTAACGAGTACATTAAGAAAAGTTATCCTGATTTTTATATGTGGTCACGAAGTTTCGGGCGTATCATTGATGACGCCACTGCTTCCGAACGTATTCTGATGAAACTGCTCACTATATCATCTCTAGTTTGCGTTATTATTGCAGTCTTCGGAGTATTTTCCCTGGTCAATCTTTCGTGCGAACAGCGGCGTAAAGAGATTGCCGTTCGCAAAGTAAACGGGGCTACGATATCAGACATCATCGGTATCTTCCTTCGGGAATATATGACCATACTGGCATTGGCCGCAATTATAGCTTTTGCAGCAGGTTATGTTGTCATGAAACATTGGTTGGAGGGGTATGTAATCCAGGCTGCTATTACCTGGTGGATTTATGTCGCTATTCTGGCAGCAATGATTGTTATCATTTCCATCAGCATAGGCTGGCGGATATGGCAAGCAGCACGGCAAAATCCGGCAACAGTAATTAAAAGCGAATAATAACACAGTATACTTGAAAAATATGAAAACACTCAAATACGCTTGGCGTTTCCTAATACGCTCTAAATCATATACAGCTATTAATATTATCGGGCTAGCACTGAGTCTGGCATGTACTATCATATTAGTCCGCTACATTCATCGGGAAATTCAGGTCAACACCCATTGCACGGATGCTGACAATGTCTATATTCCGCTCCGGGATATTGACGGCAATGTATTCCCCGGCAGTGTGGGTGCGGATAACGGAGCAGATACTATCTATTTTCAGCCTGAGGCCATCAAAGAAAGAAGTTACTTCATTACATCCTGCAATGATAATGTGACGATTGATGAAAAGCCTTATGCTGTCCAAGTATTAGTAGCTGATACAGCTTTCTTCCATTTCTTTAATTATCCGCTGAAAGGTAAACGGATGGAAGCCCCGGAAGAAGCTCTTGTCACACGGGAATTCGCTAAACGTGTATTTGGAGACAAAGACCCAATAGGACAGACGATGGAGTACTCCGGAGGCAAGCACCTCACTATTTGCGGCATATTAGATGAACCGGCATGCAAATCCTCGCTGACATTTGATGTTGTGATGAACCTGAATCTCAAGACAAAAAGGGAATGGAGCAGAATGTATATTGAACTTCTACGTTTCATGCCTGGAGTTGATGTGGATGCCATTAATGCTTCCAGTAATGTCTACCGTCAGACTTCACAAGGATTTAGAATACGATATGATTTCATCCCTGTCAGCCAACTTTATTGGAACAAGGAATTGGCGGCTTCGGGCGATGACCCTGAAATATGGCATTACAGCAGCCGTTCACACATACTGATACTCACCGGAGTATGTTTGCTGTTATTGATGGCAGGTATATTGAACTTCGTTAATATCTATCTGGTCTTTATGCTAAGGCGTTCCAAAGAATATGGGGTGAAGAAAGTCTTCGGTGTGCAGGGACGCACTCTGTTCACACAATTATGGACTGAGAATGTTTTGATGATATCCATCGCATTGCTACTGGCCTGGTTCTTCATCGAGGTATTTGCCGGATATGCCAACCAGTTATTAGAGAGTGATATTCCCTATACCGCTTTTGACTGGCAGTTGTCATTAGGCGTTTTAGTTCTCTTGCCATTAATCACTACAATCTATCCCTTTATCAAATACAATTATCTACCGCCTATTGTATCTATACGCTCCATCGGGGGCTCACGCCAATCGGTTGCAACCCGTACGGTTTTCTTATTTATCCAATATAGCATCACTCTCTTGCTCATTATACTATCATTGTATTTCAGCAATCACCTCCGCTTTCTGCAGAATACTCCACCGGGATTTCGGACTACGGGTATATTATATACCAACTTAGTAGCAGTTTCCAAAAACTGGTATTCAGAAAGTAATGAACAGAAAAACAAGCACAGGCAAAATGCTCAGAGCATCCAGCAAAAACTGCAAGAATGTCCGTTCATTGAACGATGGTTTTGCGGAAACCCGACACGCAGTGGAATCTATGGAGCAGGAAGTACGTATGCTCTTATAAATGACAAAGACATGAAGCAAAATGTAATGATGATGTGGGTTCCGGTGGACTTCTTTGATTTATATAATTTACAATCGATAGAAGGCACCTTGCCCCAAAAGGTGGATAGAAACAGCCAATATCTGGTAGTCATGAATGAAGCCGCCATGAAAATTTTCGGCTATACACGTCGTGAAGACGCATTCGTCAGAGGAGAACAGGCTCTTTGGATTTCGATGGGTACAGATGGAAAGATAATAGAAGGAGGCTTATCATTAATGCCAGTAGAGGCAGTCATCAAAGACTATTATACAGGGCATCTTACTGCCGGTAAAAAGCCGGTGGTATATATGGTTTCTCCTAATAGCATGGGCGCACAATATCAAATAGCCTGTAAACCGGGAAAAGAGAAAGAAATCATCGCCTATCTGAAAAACGCCCGGCAAGAAATCTATAATACAGAAGAACTGGACTATCACTGGCTGGAAGAAGATGTACAGGCCCTGTATCGCGAAGACCGCCGTGTGTCAACTGTCTTCACGCTTTTCTCCGCCATCTCCATCTTTGTTTCGGCGCTGGGACTGTTCGGACTTTCCTTGTTCGATATCCGCCAACGTTACCGAGAGATAGCTATTCGAAAAGTAAACGGAGCGCAACTACGGAATTTATATTCAATCTTATTCCGCAAATATATATGGGTGACAGGAGGGGCAACACTGCTTACCGTACCATTATCTTATTATCTCATATACATTTATACAAAGGATTTCGTTGTTAAAGCACCTGTCAGTATATTCATATATGTGATTGCCATACTAATTGTTGTAGGCATTTCATTGGGCACTTTGTTATGGCAGGTGAATAAGGCCGTACGCATTAATCCGGCAAAGATTATGAAAACAGAATAAAAAATATAGAATACCATGATACAACATTATCTGAAAATAGCATTTCGGAATATACTAAAACATAAGATACAAAGTATAATCAGCATTGTCGGTCTGGCAATCGGTCTGGCCTGCTTCGCCTTGTCCACATTCTGGATACAATATGAGATGACTTACGATAGCTTTCACAAGGATGCGGAGTGTATCTATCTGGTACGCACGGATGATAGTCATTTCGGAGCACATTATTCCAACTTTGTGCCCTACGCTTTGGGTGGTTATCTAAAGAATACTTATTCGGAAATAGAAGACTTCTGCATATTCGAACAACAAAGTTTCTTCACCCTAAAAAACAAACAACAGATAGAATGCCCGTATATTGCGCCGGATTCTACCTTTATACGCATGATGGATATAAAGATTTTAGAAGGTAGCCAGGATTTCTATTTATCAAATACAGGAGAAACAAAAGAGATAGCTATAACAGAAACGATGGCTCGTGAGCTTTTTGGCACCACCAAGGTCATCGGACAAAATGTGATTGCCTCCAACAATATGAGGGAATATCGCATAGGGGCCGTTATTAGTGATTGGGGAAGACACTCTAATTTTAAATACTCCGTTATGGGATGGATGAGCAATGGTGACACTTCATGGGATAACAGCCACTATAGACTGTTGATAAAGGTAAAGGATGGAACTGACGCGCACGCACTTTTAGAAAAGATGAACCGGAATTTCCCTGAAGAATTGAAAAGGAACAAGTACACTGAAGTGACCGGAATTACCCGTTTCTATCTGGAACCTATCACAGAATTACGCTACGCAGATGAATTTGTTCGTGGAGATGAACTCATTGTACAATTCCGTTATATTGTTTATTTCTCGATAACAGGAATACTCATTATTCTATGTGCATTAGTAAACTATCTGACGATTTATATGGACTGTTTCCGCTCCCGCAAACGTGAAATGGCTTTGCGTAAAGTAAACGGGGCTTCCGAAGGATCTTTGTTGGCACTGCTCAGCACCGATTTCTTATTTACCATTTTGCTGGCTTCCATATTGGGAATGTTTTTCATAGAACTACTCAAGCCTTGGTTCTTACGCTATTCCATGATTGTTGATACAGATATATCTGTTTATGGCAATTGCATGATATACATAGCAGGTATGGCAATATTGGCATTCCTTGTTGCTATACTTTCTGTCTTTATATTCCGCCGCCATTCGCTGCACAACACAATACATAGTCCACACGCAGGCGCCATTGGACATATATGTCGCAAAGGAAGCATTGTAATACAGCTGGTGGTTTGCATAGCATTTATCCTCTGTACCGCCATTATGCAAATGCAACTCTATCATTTACGTAATGTAGATACGGGAATGGATTATCAGAACCGGGCATCCTTGGGTATCTGGATGAATGTGGACATGAATGTGTGGGCAGAAAAAGTGAAGGCATTACCCATGGTTACCGAAGTGGTGAAACCTGTTTACTGGCCTCTCATCAGTATGGGTGCCTATTCTGCTTTTGAAGTCGACTCATGGGATGGCCTGGATGGAACAATTGAAAAGCCACTCGGCATAGATGAGGTTCTGGCAGGTGAAGAGTTTTTCAAATTCTACAATATGCAACTGCTGGCGGGAGAGTGGGTTTCAGATAAATCAGATGTCCGCGAAGTCAATATTATGGAGACAACAGCCCGGACTATGGGCTGGACACCTGAAGAAGCAATCGGAAAACACATCTCTTATTGTAATAAAGAAATGACACCTATGACCGTAATAGGAGTCATAAAAGACTGTGCTTACAGATCTCCCACAAAAGATTTGCCGCACGCAGTATTTGTCAATACAAATAAATCGAAATATATGTGGCCGCGTTGTTTCGTACTTTTCAAATATAAGCCGGGGACCTGGGAAGAATGTCACCGCCGTATTGAAGAGATGCAGCAGTCGGAACTTCCCGACCGCAAATTATTTTTGGATAGTGAAGAA
>OIXH01002396.1_pt1 | contig 18725 bp, 14 predicted proteins | sample 1587741 | NCBI WGS metagenome assembly OIXH01 (sample SAMEA3888916, study PRJEB22519) | human gut metagenome | biome: human gut; feature: human-associated habitat; material: faeces | place: Denmark | collected 2011 | reverse complement strand
TATGGACCAGCCGTCTTTCGGTGGCACTCTTTGTTTTTAATATAGCATACTTTATAAGGGATTTTAATATACTCCAGTTTATTATAATTTCTACTTACTCACCAGTTTCTCCACATCCAGCAGCCCCCACCCCTGCTGATTTCTCGGAAGCCCGATATCCCTGCAGCTTTCCCGAAGCTTCAGCTTCACATCCTTATTCGTCATATCCGGGTACCGTTCCAGAAGGAGCGCTGTGGCACCGGAGACGATGGGAGTGCTCATGGAGGTGCCGCTTTTGATGGTGTATTTATCCGCCCGGCCAGCACAGCTGACGACGCTGCAGCCCGGAGCAACGAGGTCCGGCTTGCAGATGCAGGCGGCGGTGGGACCCCGGCCGGAGTAGTCCACCATCCGGTTTCCTCCCACCAGAACCTCCCTGTCATCGTCCGAGCATCCCACCGTGATCACCTTTCTGCTGATCCCCGGAGTCGTGATGCTCATGGTCCGGGGACCATTGTTTCCCGCCGCCACCACAACAACAAGTCCGGCGTCCCATGCCCGGTTCACGCCTTTCACCAGGGCGGAATTTTCGCTCATCCCCCGCTTCGAGCAGGCACCTACCGATATATTTAAGATCCGGATCCCCAGTTTCTCCTTTCTCTCCAAAATCCAGGAGATTCCCGCCAGGACATCCGAAGAATATCCATTTCCTTTCCGGTCCAGGACCTTCACCATAACGAGGTCACAGCCCGGCGCGATCCCGCTGTACCGCCCGCCGGACATACGCCCACTGCCTCCGATGATCCCACAGATATGGGTCCCATGCCCGCAGTCATCGTAGGCGAAGGTCTTCCCGTTTACCATGTCTGCGAACCCGGTGACCCGGCTGTCAAAATCCCGGTGAAGAAAGATCCCGGTATCCAAAACCGCCACGCCGATGCCTTTTCCGGTGAGTCCCAGACGGTAAGCCGCGCCGCAGCGGATCTGATCTTTAATATGGTTCACATGTAAGATTCCTCTATTCTATTCCTCTTACTTACAGGATATTCATAATCACTTCGTCTTGCGCTGCTGCCCAAAATATACATCTGTGCATATCCCCACCCACAATTTGCAGTATTTTCGACGCTTTTCCACATTCTTCAAAAACAGCATCCGAATCTTAAAGAAATCTTAATAATTCATTCAAAGAATATACAATCATTTTCGGGGGTGATGTGCTATACTTTAACCATAAGAAATGCACGAGATAATTTAAATCCTTTATCCTAAACCTTTTTGAAATTGAAATCCTAAATGATGAATCCCTGTACAATATGTACAGGGTTTTTTCATGCCATTTTTCCAGAAAAATCTCCCAAAAAAAGACGGCACTCAACTCGTTCCAGGGTTAAGTACCGTCTTTCTGTTTTTAACTGCTGTCCGCCACGCCGGTCCAGATCAGCCGTCTGTTTCTTACACGTTTTTCACATTCTTAAGAATATCACAGAAATCAAATGTAGCGAAGTAGTCCTTCGGAGTCTCCGCACGGCGGATCATCTGGACACTGCCGTCTTCCTTGAGAAGAAGCTCCGCGCTCTTTAACTTTCCGTTGTAGTTATATCCCATCGCAAATCCGTGTGCGCCTGCGTCATGGATGAAGAGCAGGTCGCCCTTATCGATCTTCGGAAGCATGCGGTCGATTGCAAACTTATCGTTGTTCTCGCAGAGGGAGCCTGTCACATCGTACTTGTGATCACACGGCTCGTTCTCCTTGCCCATCACAGTGATGTGGTGGTAAGCGCCGTACATTGCCGGACGCATCAGGTTTACCGCGCAGGCATCCACACCGATATACTCTTTGTAAGTGTGCTTCTCATGGATCGCTCTTGTGACAAGCGCACCGTACGGAGCCAGCATGAAACGTCCAAGCTCAGTGAAGATCGCAACATCGCCCATTCCTGCCGGAACGAGAACTTCCTCGTAAACTTTTCTTACGCCCTCACCGATAACCTTGATATCGTTCGGCTCCTGGTCCGGTCTGTACGGGATTCCGATTCCACCGGAGAGGTTGATGAACTTGATGTCGGCGCCAGTCTCTTTCTTTAACTTCACGGCAAGTTCAAAAAGAACCTTCGCGAGAAGCGGATAATACTCATTTGTCACAGTGTTGCTTGCAAGGAACGCATGGATACCGAAGTTCTTCGCGCCCTTTGCCTTTAAGATCTTGTAAGCCTCTGTGATCTGGGCCTCTGTCATGCCGTACTTCGCATCACCCGGGTTATCCATGATATCAGTTGTTACCTTGAATAATCCGCCCGGATTGAAACGGCAGCAGATCGTCTCCGGGATCGTTCCGATCGTCTTCTCCAGACACTCGATATGTGTGAAATCATCCAGGTTGATGATCGCACCGAGGTCGTAAGCCAGTTTGAACTCTTCCGGCGGGGTATCGTTGGATGAGAACATGATATCATGTCCGGAAAAACCGCAAGCGTCAGACATTAAAAGCTCTGTCTTAGAAGAGCAGTCTGTTCCGCATCCAAGCTCCTGAAGTGTTTTTAAAATGAACGGATTCGGTGTCGCTTTTACTGCAAAGTATTCCCTGAATCCCTTGTTCCAGGAAAATGCCTCTTTTAATTTCAGGGCATTCTCGCGGATCCCCTTCTCATCGTAAAGATAAAACGGGGTCGGGTATGTCTTCGCGATCTCCTCCAGCTGTTCCTTCGTTACAAACGGTTTCTTCTCCATGTACGTTCTCTCCTTCGTTAGTCAGTGTTAGTCGATATTTACAACACGCATGATGTTTGTAGAAGCAGCCGGCTCATGTCTTTTCGCATAATCCACAACTCCCGCAGTCACGACCGCGATATCGCCTGCTTTTACAATACCATTCTCTTTTAAAATGTCAATACTGTTCTCAATTAAAGTGTCAGTGGATTCCGCTCTCTTTGCCTGGAACGGGGTAACTCCCCAGTAGAGCATCATCTTGCGGACTGCGGAGATACTCGGGGACATTCCCACAAGTTTTGTGGACGGATGCCACTTGGAAAGCATTCTCGCTGTGTAGCCGCTGATACTCGGTGCGATGATGACAGCCGCATCAAGAGACTGTGCAGTCGCAACGGATGCGTAGCTCACTGCATTGGAAATATTGTGGCGGTTATCGTCGGATACGGTTCTCTTCTCATAGAAGTCACCGTTCATGTGGGACTCGGTCTCCTCAACGATATGAGCCATCATCTTTAACGCCTCAACCGGGTACTTGCCGTTTGCAGTCTCACCGGATAACATGACAACGTCTGTTCCGTCATATACAGCGTTCGCAACGTCGGAAACCTCCGCACGGGTCGGTCTCGGGTTGCGGATCATGGAATCCAGCATCTGAGTCGCTGTGATAACGACCTTACATGCGGCGCTGCACTTTTTGATCATCATTTTCTGAAGATGCGGAAGCTTCTCCGGCGCGATCTCAACACCCAGATCTCCGCGGGCTACCATGATTCCGTCGCTGGCCTCGATGATCTCGTCAAGGTTCTCAAGTCCCTCAGCGTTCTCGATCTTCGCGATGATTCCCATTGAGGAACCGCCCTCATCCAACATCTGGCGGATCTCACGGATCGCGTCTGCGGAACGGATAAAAGAAGCCGCGATATAGTCGAACCCAAGCTCGATACCGAAACGGATATCTTCCTTATCTTTATCTGTTAATGCCGGAAGCTTGATCTTTACATTCGGGACGTTGACGCCCTTTCTCTCTCCAAGCTCGCCGCCGTTCATGATCCTGCAGTAGATCTCGGTTCCCTCGACACGTTCAACATGGAGCTCGATCAGGCCGTCATCGATCAGGATCACGTTGCCCTCTGTTACGTCCTCATTTAAGCCATTGTAGTTGATGTGGACTCTCTTTGCGTCACCGACGATATCCTCTGTTGTAAGGATGATCTCCTCGCCTGCTGTCAGGGTTACTTTCTTTCCGTCTTTTAATACGCCGGTACGGATCTCCGGGCCCTTTGTATCAAGAAGAGCTGCTACCGGTTTTCCAACCTCTTCCGCAACCTCGCGGAGCTGTTTGTAACGGGCTCTCTGCTCATCGTGCGTTCCATGGGAGAAGTTAAAACGGGCAACATCCATTCCGTTTAAAAGGAGCTGCTTCATGACCTCTCTGTCATCGCTGTTCGGTCCCATGGTACAGATAATTTTTGTTTTCTTCATGTTATGCCTCCTGATTGCTGTTTGCCTGTCTTGGATCCATCCCGCCTTTTGTTACATGTTTGTGGGTATACAGGTGGTCCTGACAGTATTCATAGTCGCCTTCGCACTTGGAGCAGTAGCGGAATACAAGATTCGGGTCATCCTCCTCCGTACGTCCGCAGACAGCACAGCGGTGGCGTCCGATCTTTTCCGCTGTCTTCTGCGCCTCGCGCATCTGTGAGTGAAAGACCTGTTTTCTCCGAATTTCCTTCGGATTCAGACGGCTCCCCCTGGACATGAAGAGGTATACGATAAAATTAAGTAAAGACATAACGATCGCAATTCTCTGCGACATGCCGCCGAAAAGGAATCCATAGACGAAGTAAAGTCCATCAAAAAGTGCCAGATACTTCGCCTTGATCGGAAGTACAAAAAACAGGTAAAACTGCATTTCCGGGAATGTGGCCGCAAATGCAAAAAACAGGGAAAAGTTCAGATAATCTGTGGTGAGAATATAGACCTGCCCTGTAATGATGTAGATCAGCAGCGCCGCAAGGACATGACCGATCACACCCATAAAAAAGTACACATTAAACCGGAAGGTTCCCCAAACCCGCTCCAGAGTCATTCCCAGATTGTAGTAAAGGTAGATCGCTATCAGGTTGAAGAAAAGACTGCCAGACGGCGGCCAGATCATAAATGTAACAACTCGCCAGATCTGTCCGTGAAGGATCGCCCTCGCATCTAACATCAGGTACTGGATGTAGAATGCCGGTGCCATCATCTGGACCAGTACGCCCACCGCATACAGGATCACGATATAATACATGAGATTCGGAATCGCGTACCGTCCGAATTTCCGCTCCATCTTGTTCATAAAATTCATTGAAGCTTTCCTTTCCTAATAGAAATATCTATTTCTCCTACGCCCCGTATTATAATTCCCAACCGTTTCTTTTGTCAAACGCTTTATGATATCGTTACTGGAATGTCTATCCATCCCCGCAACGCTTTCTTCTAAAATCTTTACACATTCTTTACAGAATTTTAACCGTTTTTAACCTCAAGATGCCAGTTCCGTCAATTGTATTTCCTTTTTTAATGTGTTATACTATGTGCGGAATTTTGACATAACAGTTCAGCTATGTGCCGATTCCGGCAGAAAATTGTATGGCTGAACGGTTCGGCATGTTGATGCCCGCATTCCGGCTGGCTGCCTGCTTTTTGCGGACGGCTCGTTTTTTTCTGTTGAAAAGGAGGTATGGGGAGAACTCCCCGCTCGTATGAATCAATGCTATCGTCTTGGAATCGATATCGGTTCCACTACAGTAAAAGTTGCCGTGATCGACGACAACAACAAAATTTTATTCGCGGATTATGAGCGGCATTACGCCAATATCCAGGAAACCCTGGCCTCGCTTCTGAAAAAGTGTAAGGGAGAACTCGGTGAACTCTCTTTACGGCCCAATATTACAGGTTCCGGCGGACTCACTCTGTCGGGTTACTTACATATTCCATTTGTCCAGGAGGTTGTAGCGGTTGCGACCGCACTTCAGGACTATGCTCCGCGGACGGATGTCGCCATCGAGCTTGGCGGCGAGGACGCGAAGATCATCTACTTTACAGGCGGAATCGACCAGCGTATGAACGGGATCTGCGCCGGCGGTACCGGTTCCTTTATCGACCAGATGGCTTCCTTATTACAGACGGATGCTGCCGGTCTGAATGAATATGCAAAGAATTATAAGGCGATCTACCCGATCGCTGCCCGCTGCGGCGTATTCGCAAAGTCTGATATCCAGCCGCTGATCAACGACGGTGCGACCCGTGAGGATCTTGCAGCCTCTATTTTCCAGGCGGTTGTGAACCAGACCATCAGCGGTCTTGCCTGCGGAAAACCGATCCGCGGAAACGTAGCGTTCCTCGGCGGTCCGCTGCACTTTTTACCGGAGCTTCGAAACGCCTTTATCCGCACCTTAAATTTAACCGGTGATGCGATCATCGCCCCGGACCACTCCCATCTTTTCGCCGCCGTCGGCGCTGCCATGAATGCGAAGGATCACGCGGAGATCTTCTCTCTTGACAAGCTGATCGCAGATCTTTCCGGCGGCATCAAGATGAAATTTGAAGTAAAGAGAATGCAGCCTTTATTTAAGGATGAGACAGATTATAAGGAATTCACCGACCGCCATGACCAGTACAAGGTCCGCCGCGGCGATCTCTCCACCTATGAGGGGAATGTATTCTTAGGGATCGATGCCGGTTCCACTACAACGAAGGTGGCACTCGTCGGCGAGGACGGTTCCCTGCTCTACAGCTTTTACAGCAGCAACAACGGAAGCCCGTTGGCAACCGCGATCTCTTCCATAAAGGAGATCAAGTCCCTGCTTCCGGACAGCGCGAAGATCGCCTACTCCTGCTCCACCGGCTACGGCGAGGCCCTCTTAAAGGCGGCCTTCATGCTGGATGAGGGCGAGGTCGAGACGATCTCCCACTACTACGCGGCGGCATTCTTCGATCCGTCCGTAGACTGCATCCTCGATATCGGTGGTCAGGATATGAAATGTATCCGCATCAAGGACGGCACCGTGGACAGTGTCCAGCTCAACGAGGCATGTTCCTCCGGCTGCGGTTCCTTCATCGAGACCTTCGCAAAATCCTTAAACTACAGCGTTCAGGATTTCGCAAAGGCGGCACTTTTTGCCCAGAACCCCGTGGATCTCGGAACGAGATGTACCGTATTCATGAACTCCAACGTAAAACAGGCGCAGAAAGAGGGCGCTTCCGTTGCGGATATCTCCGCCGGTCTCGCTTACTCTGTTATCAAGAACGCCCTGTTTAAGGTCATCAAGATCACTTCCGCCGGCGACCTCGGAAAGAACGTCGTTGTGCAGGGCGGAACCTTCTACAATGACGCAGTCCTCCGAAGCTTCGAGCGCATCTCCGGCTGCAATGCCGTCCGCCCGGATATCGCAGGTATCATGGGTGCCTTCGGTGCGGCACTGATCGCCCGTGAGCGCTACATGCACCGTCCCCATGAGACGACGATGCTCTCTCTGGATGATATAATCAATTTGACCTACACGACCACCATGAGCCGCTGCCGCGGATGCGTAAACCACTGTGTCCTGACGATCAACCGGTTCGAAGGCGGACGTCAGTATATTTCCGGAAACCGCTGTGAGCGCGGTCTCGGCGTGGAAAAGGCAAAACGTGACATCCCGAACCTCTTTACATGGAAGTATCACAGACTCTTCGACTATGAGCCGCTGACTGCTGACAAGGCGACCCGAGGCATCGTCGGCATCCCGCGTGTCCTCAACATGTACGAGAACTTCCCGTACTGGGCAACCTTCTTTAAGGAGCTCGGCTTCCGCGTGATGCTGTCCCCACAGTCCAGCCACCAGATCTACGAGCTGGGCATCGAGACGATCCCGAGTGAGTCTGAATGTTACCCGGCAAAGCTTGCCCACGGACACATTTCTTGGCTCATCAAACGCGATGTGCCGTTTATCTTCTATCCGTGTATTCCTTACGAGCGGAAAGAGGTTCCGGGAGCCGGAAACCACTACAACTGCCCAATGGTTACCTCCTACTCGGAGAATATCAAGAACAACATGGAGGAATTAAAGGAAAAGAACGTGAAGTTCTTAAATCCGTTCATGGCGTTCACAAGTGAGGAGATCCTTTCAAAGCAGCTTCAGGAAGTCTTTAAGAAGGAATTCGATATTCCGGAAGCAGAAACCAAAAAAGCCGCCAAGAAAGCCTGGGATGAACTCTCGCAGGCGAGAATCGATGTGGAAAAGAAAGGTGAGGAAGTCTTACAGTACTTAAAAGATACCGGAAAACACGGTATCGTCCTTGCGGGACGTCCGTACCACATCGATCCGGAGATCAACCACGGCATCGCCGATATGATCACCTCCTACGGTTTCGCTGTCCTCACTGAGGACTCCGTCTCCCATTTAGGAAAGGTAGAACGCCCGCTTGTCGTTACCGACCAGTGGATGTACCCCTCCCGCCTCTATGCGGCGGCATCCTTTGTAAAGACACAGGATAATCTGGATCTCGTCCAGCTAAACTCCTTCGGCTGCGGTCTTGATGCTGTGACCACCGATCAGGTCAGTGATATTCTCACCCGATCCGGTAAGATCTATACGGTCTTAAAGATCGATGAGGTCAACAACCTCGGAGCCGCAAGGATCCGTATCCGTTCTTTGATCTCCGCTCTCCGCGTCCGTGAGGAGCGCCGCTACACGAGAAATATCGTGTCCAGCTCCTACAACCGCGTGATCTTCACGAAAGAGATGAAAAAGAACTATACGCTGCTCTGCCCGCAGATGTCCCCGATCCACTTCGAGCTCATCGAACCGGCGATCCGCAGCTTCGGCTACAACCTTGTCGTGCTCCAGAACGATGACAAGACAGCCGTGGATACGGGATTAAAATATGTAAACAATGACGCCTGCTATCCATCCCTGATCGTTATCGGACAGATCATGGACGCCTTGTTATCCGGAAAGTATGATCTCGATCATACGGCTGTCCTCATGAGCCAGACCGGAGGCGGCTGCCGTGCGTCAAACTATATCGGATTTATCCGCCGCGCTTTGGAAAAAGCCGGAATGGCGCAGATCCCGGTCATCTCCATCAACGCGAACGGTATGGAGACGAACCCGGGCTTCACCTACACGCCGTCCATGCTTGTGAAGGCTCTTCAGGCTGTTGTATACGGTGATGTATTTATGCGTGTTCTCTACGCTACGAGACCTTATGAGGCCGTTCCCGGCTCCGCAAACGCTCTCCACGAGAAGTGGAAGAAGATCTGTGTCAACGCACTCTCCACAAAGAGCGCCGGAATGATGACCTTCGTGAAGAATATCCGCGGCATCATCCACGACTTTGATAACTTAGAACGCACGAACGTCCACAAGCCGAAGGTCGGCATCGTCGGAGAGATCCTCGTAAAATTCTCACCGACCGCCAACAACCACATCGTGGATCTCTTGGAATCTGAGGGTGCTGAGGCGGTAATGCCGGATCTCATGGATTTCCTGCTTTACTGCTTCTACAACAGCAACTTCAAGGCAGATAACCTTGGCACAAAGCGCTCCACGGCGCACCTCTGCAATATGGCGATCTCCCTTCTGGAGTACATGAGAAAAGCCGCAAGAATTGCTCTCGAAAAGAGCACCCACTTCACTCCGCCGTCAAGGATCAAAGATCTGGCAGTGATGGCAAACGATTTTGTCTCCCTTGGAAACCAGACCGGTGAGGGCTGGTTCCTGACCGGTGAGATGCTGGAGCTCATCAAGAGCGGTGTCAACAACATCGTCTGCGTTCAGCCTTTCGGCTGCCTGCCGAACCACATCGTCGGAAAAGGTGTTATCAAGGAACTTCGCTACGCGAACCCCAAGGCAAACATCATTGCCGTTGACTATGATCCGGGGGCCAGTGAGGTAAACCAGTTAAACCGTATCAAGCTGATGCTTTCCACAGCTCAGAAAAACCTCGAAAAAGAGGAATATGTGGATCCGAATCTGGCGAAGACGTTAAAGAAGGTGGAAGAACTTTCTTCCAAGCGTGTCAATAAGTGCCGGTTGTAATCTACATACCATAAGCTTCTAAATACAAATTCGTCTCGGTCGAAAACTGACTTCCACTGAGACGAATTTGCTGTTACTACCACCTGAAAAAGGTGGGATCTTATCGAATCTGGATAAAGCACAACAAAAACAGCGGCAGATATCGTTTCAGATACCTGCCGCTGTCTGTTATCTTCCGATCAGCGCCCCGGATACTCCGACATGATAGCCATCCGGCGTCACAGCACTTACGTACATTGCGCCCTCCGGTATCGGATTTCCACCCGGATCAAGGACTCCTGCCATCGGATTCAGGTAATACCAGCCCCCGTTCACAAGGATCCAGCCGATCACCATATCTCCGTCCGCGTTCAGATAGTACCATCTTCCGTTCACCCAGGCATGAGCACTTGCTGCAGGTCACATTTTTCCGCTGTTAAGCCGACACCCCCCGGATCCATAACATCAAAACAGCATATACCTTCCAGAAATTCTCCAGAAAATACATGCTGTTCTTTTGTTCACAGGTGTCCGCCAGCCTCAGCCGGACACCCTGCCATATTCATATGTTATGTAAACCTACATTAAGCCTCCGGCTTCTCGTAGCTGCGATGCATAGAGAAGGAATCCATATCGTAATTCTTTAAGTTCTCCCATACTCCGCGGCCGTCTGCCTTCGCAATCACAGCGTCACGGTCTTTCTTGAATGCCATCTCCTGTTTCAGGTTGCTCGGTCCGCCTACGCAGCCGCCCTGGCACATCATACCCTCAATGAAATCTTCCGGAAGTCTGCCTACTTTGAGAAGAAGAAGGGCTTTCTTGACCTCAGCCGCACCGCTGCAGCGCGCAACCTTAACGTCTGTGCTTTCACCCTTTTCCTTTAAGCACTCGATCACCGCGTTTGTCACGCCGCCGCCATTGCCGAAGCGTTTTCCGAAGACACTGCCTTCCTGCTTTGTCTCCTCAGCCGGCTCAAGCTCAACTTCTTTTCCGCGCAGCATTTCGATGGCCTCACCGAAGGTCAGAACATAATCCGCATTGTTCTCGATGGACTTGTCAGCCGCCTCAGACTTCTTTGCCATACACGGTCCGATAAATACGGTAACTGTCTCCGGATCGATCGCTTTTAACATTCTGGATACCGCGCACATCGGGGATACTGTTGTGGACATATTATCGATCAGAGTCGGGTAGTGTTTCTTGATCATATTTACAAATGCCGGACAGCAGGAAGTCGTCATCTTCTTGCCTTCCTTAAATGCCTCTGCCCATTCCATTGCCTCATAAGCTGCTGTCATATCAGCACCGGCGGCAACCTCTACCATATCGGTAAAGCCAACCTTCTTTAATGCAGTACGCCAGCTCTCCATTGTGATATTCTGACCGAACTCACCTTCAGCAGCCGGAGCAACCATGGCAACGACCTTCTTGCCGGCCTTGATCGCTTCGATCACCTGTACAACATATACCTTGGAGGAAATTGCACCGAACGGGCAGCTTCTTACGCAGGCACCGCACTGGATACATTTCTTTTCATCAATCTGGCAGATTCCGGTCTCCGGATCCATTGTGATCGCATCTACCGGACATGCACGGCGGCACGGACGGATCAGCTCAGCGATCGCATTGTACGGACATGCCTGAGAACAGCGTCCGCACTCTTTACAGATACTCGGATCAATATGGGCACGGTCACGGCCGATCGAGATCGCACCAAAGTTACATGCGTTCTGACAGGCTTTACCCATACATTTCTGACAGTTATCGGTTACAACGAATCTTGTGATCGGACACTCCTCACATGCAGAAGAGATAACCTGAATGATATTGTCGCTCTGTTTGTCACTCGGACATTTTCCTTCCGCGAGACGGACTCTCTGACGGATGATCTCTCTCTCCTTATATACGCAGCAACGGAACTGTGCCTTCGGGCCCGGGATCAGTTTGAACGGGATATTGTCTCTCTCTTCCTCGAGTCTGCCCTCAAAAGCCAGCTTGGAAACTGTGCGCAGCACGTCATACTTGATCTTAAGCAGTGCCTCATCGTTGGTTTTCATACCATTTCCTCCTAAATTTTGAATCCTCTATCTTACCTTAATTTTTAATGTTTTCGCATCATATTATCGCATATCCCACTTTGCAAAGCAAGTCGGAAATTGTATATAATCCAACGCATTCCGGAGAAAAACCTTATTTTCTTAAATTGTATACAATAAAGTACAGGCAGCGAAATTTCTTGTATTTTCCTGGGTTTTTCTGTCTTTCTGTGTCGGATATTTGTTCGCAGTATACGGCTGCCCAGCACCGCTTTCTTTGTCTCTAAAACATGTTTTTCCCAGTCTCATGTTGGATTGACATTCCTAACTCCCCATGATATATTCTATTTAGTTCGGTCGTGCTAACCCCAAAGGTCAACAGTCCTGAGGGAAAAGACGAAAAGAATCTGATACGGGAATATCTGTCACGCTTAGGATCCCCGGTATGCTCTTTTCGTGTGCATACCGGGGATTTATCATTCACGCAGACAGTGGGACAAGACCCGTGTCTGTCAGATTTTTTTCAGGAGGAACTAAGTTATGAGAAAAATGTTATCCGTCATGATGGCTGCCGCGATCGCGGGATCTCTCCTTGCAGGCTGCTCATCATCCAAAACCGAAACAACAGCTGCCGCTTCTTCCGCGGAGGAGACAACGACTGCCGCTGAGGAGACCACAACGGAAGCCGCTTCCGAGTCCGCCGCTGAAAACACCGGCGAGGAGACCGTTGTCCGTGTCGGCGGTTTAAAGGGACCGACAACCATGGGACTTGTAAAGCTCATGGACGAGGCCGCAAACGGGGAGTCCGAGAACAGCTATGAATTCACTATGGTAACCGCAGCTGACGAGATGACTGCCATGGTCGCAGGCGGAAAAGTCGATATCGCCCTGCTTCCGGCGAACGTCGCAAGCGTTCTCTACAATAAGACAAACAAAAATATCTCCGTGATCGATATCAACACTCTCGGCGTTCTCTACTTCGTATCTGCCGACAGCTCCGTGACAACGATCGATCAGTTAAAGGGAAAGACCGTATATCTTCCGGGAAAGGGAACTACTCCGGAATACGCACTCCGCTATGTGCTCTCCGCCGCAGGACTCGGAGAGGATGATGTAACTCTTGAATTCAAGTCCGAGGCATCTGAGGTGGCTTCCGTCCTCGCTGAGGATCCGAACGCCATCGGTCTTCTTCCGCAGCCATTCGTAACTGCCGCTCTCGCCCAGAACGAAAAGCTCTCCATCATCATGGACCTCACAAAAGAGTGGGATAATGTCCAGGGCGAAGGTTCCGGAAGCCGTCTTGTAACAGGTGTTACCATTGTAAACAATGATTTCTTAAAGGAGCACGAGGATCTCGTCGATACGTTCTTACAGGAACATGAGGCATCCATCGCCTTCACCGCGGAGGATCCGGATGCCGCAGCTGAGCTCATCGCAAAGGCTGAGATCGTCGCAAAGGCTCCGATCGCAAAAAAAGCGCTTCCTTACTGCAATATCACCTTCATCTCCGGTGATGAGATGAAAACAGCACTTTCCGGTTACCTTCAGGCTCTGTATGACCAGAACCCGGCCTCCGTCGGCGGTGAGCTGCCGGATGATAGCTTCTACTATGTAAAGTAATTGTGACTGTGAAAGTTCTCAACAGTTACAAGCATTCATGCCGACTGTGAAAAACGAGGTATGGCTGGCAAAACAGTCATACCTCATTTCTATATCGCCGTTTATTCTCACGGAATTTAGTTTACATAAGTCAGTTTAATCGCTTGAGCCATGAGAAATATCTGTTATAATTTGTAACTGTTCAGTAGGTCTGCGCACTTGCTGCGCTGACCGTAAGAAAACATAGGCTGGAAGGCAAAAATCCCATCAGCGAAGCTGATCTGGAATGGATTTTTGCACGTAACTATGAAGGCACTGAATAGTTACTATAATTTTATTATTACGATTACCTGTAGAAATTCAACCGCTGGAAAGCAGCTTTGATTTTTATTACACTTTGTGAAAGGAGACAGCCACCATGGATCATCGTTTTTCCGGATTTCTCCGCAGGCTCTCGATCATCCTGTTCTGGATCATCCTCTGGCAGACCGCAGCCTCCCTGATCCGGAATCATATTTTCCTTGTGGGGCCTGCCGATACGCTGCGGGCGCTCTGTGAGCAGATCCTACTCCCGGATTTCTGGTCCGCCATCGCGTTTTCTTTCGGACGGATCAGCATCGGATTCTTTCTGGCGTTTTTTCTGGGACTTTTCACCGGATCTCTGGCGTACCGTTTTCCCATCGTGGACGAATTCTTAGAACCGCCGGTGCAGCTTATGAAGACGGTTCCCGTCGCGTCCTTCGTGATCCTGGCGCTGATCTGGACCGGCTCTAAAAACCTCTCCGTCTTTATCTCGTTCCTCGTGGTCTATCCCATGATCCATGTGAACACGAAAGCCGGGCTGATATCTGCGGACCGGGAGCTTTTAGAGATGGCGGAAGTCTTCCACATCCCGTTTATCCGCCGGGCGCTCTATATCTACCGCACAGCACTCTACCCGTACTTAAAAAGCGCCTGCCGCACCGCCCTCGGCATGGGATTTAAGTCCGGGATCGCCGCCGAAGTCATCGGTGTGCCGGACGGTTCCATCGGCGAGGGGCTGTATCTCGCGAAGATCTATCTGAGCACCGCGGAGCTCTTCGCGTGGACGGTCGTCATCATTCTTGTGAGCAGTCTGTTTGAAAAGGGATTCCTGTGGATTCTGAAGAAATGTGCCGGAAAGGGGGCCGATGTGAATGAGTCCGATAAATAAAAAAAATGACACTGCTCTCACACTCCGCTCCGTCACCAAATCCTACGACGGACAGCCGGTTCTCTCCGATCTCTCCCTGGAATTTTTCTCCGGAACTTTCTACTGTCTGATGGCACCATCCGGAAACGGAAAGACTACAATGTTCCGTCTGATCCTCGGACTTGAAAAGCCGGATTCCGGTGTGATCCTGTTCGGTACATCAGCAGGGGATACCGGCAATAACGATATAAAAGCATCTTCCGGCACGGTATCAAAATCTGATTCTTGCAGGATCCGGGGAATGCGTCCCCTGATCTCCGCCGTTTTTCAGGAAAACCGTCTTCTGGAAAGCTATACCGCCATTGAAAACCTCCGCTTCGCTCTTGGAAAGCGATATTCCAGCGAAGCTCTGACCGCATACCTGCTCCGTCTTCTTCCGGAAGACGCCCTGAATAAGCCTGTCTGTGAATTTTCCGGCGGCATGAAGAGGCGTGTCGCGATCCTGCGCGCGATCCTCGCACCGACCGATATCATTCTCATGGATGAGCCGTTTACCGGACTGGACGCAGATACCAGGCAGCTCACGATCGATCTGGTCAAAGAGCTCTGCGCCAGAAAGCTCCTGATCATCGCTACCCATTCGGAGGACGACGCAGAACTTCTGGGGGCGAAGATCATTCACTTATAAGTCAGGAAACCGTTCCAACTGACTTATAACTTCTCAACCAGATCATCTGATCTGCGGGCCTTTAACTTTAAAAAGCGTTCTCCTGTCCGGTCATCTCATCAACAGATATCCCTCGGGAAAACGCTTTTTATTATTTACGCACGGTGAAGACAGTAACAGATTTTTCTCTCTATCTTGCCGCATGCAGCTTATCTATCTTTCTCATATGGAAGAAGTAGACCACGAACATTGAACATCCCGTAAACAGCCAGGACGCCACATACACATTCATCAACATATCATAAGTCGTGAACATGCGGAATATCGTTGTGAGCCAGATCAGGCGGAATACGACCGTACCGAGGATCGTGATGATGGATGGCTCCAGGGACTTTCCAGTTCCTCGCAGGCAGGAACTTGCAACCTCATATGTCGCAGTTAAACCTTCCAAGGCACACACACGATCCATTCGTATGATCCCGTATGCCGCCACCGCTGCGCTCGTCGTATAGATGCTGACGAAAAAATCTTCCCACACGATAAAGATCACGCTGAGGATCTCCGTAAATCCGAATCCAAAGAGCAGGCAGAGCCAGAAGATCTTTCTGCATCTCTTCATGTTGCCCGCACCAAAGTTCTGACTTGTAAATGTAACCGCCGCCTGGGCAAAAGCACCTGCAATATCATATGTAAAATACTCAAAATTCAGCGCCAGGGATGAACCCGCGATGGCCGCCTCACCGAACATGTTGATCCCGCTCTGGATAAACACGTTGGAGACAGAAAAGATCGCACCCTGAATTCCTGCCGGGATACCGATCGCCAGCACCTTTTTCAGCTCATTTGTATCGATCCGCATCCTGTCAAACCGGAAACTGAACTCATCATTCCTGCGGTACAGATGGGAGATAATGAGGAATGTGCTGACCACATTGGAGATCACCGTGGCGATGGCAACGCCCGCAACTCCCAGATGGAATCCGATCACAAGGAGCAGGTTTAAAATTACATTCAGCACGCCGGACACGATAAGGTAGTACATCGGTCTCCTCGTATCACCGTAGCTTCTGACAATGGCAGAACCAAAGTTGTACGCGACCATAAACGGGATTCCCACAAAGTAGATCCTGATATATAAGAGTGCCTGATCTAACACCGTCTCCGGCGTTCCGGATGCCACAAGGATCCGTCTTGCCACCAGCATTCCGATCACGAGAAGCGCAATTCCGAGAACCGCGCCGAAGGTCAGAATCGTATGGACCATGCTGTTGATCTTACCGCGGTTCTTCTGACCAATAAGGTTCGCCAGAGCTGCATTCGGTCCCACAGAAAGTCCGACGATCAGGTTCACGAAAATTCCAACCAGTGCCACACAGCTTCCCACGGCCGCCAGCGCCTGTTCCCCCGCGAATCTTCCCACAACGGCAACATCCGCTGAATTAAACAGCTGCTGCAAAATACTGCTGAACGCTAACGGTATCGAAAACAGGATCAGTTTTCCTGCCAGTCCTCCGTTTAACATATCCATTTCCTTTGATCTTACTGATGTTTCCAATGGCTTTCTCCTCTTTGACATATCTGTATTCTATTATCTTCAGGTTTTCTTCTACGTCATAGCACAATAAATACTATCTTTACCTCTTCCGCTACCTTATTTGGACTCTGGCTATCAATATTTCTCCAGTCAAGCCCAAGTGAATGCTTAACGTCTAAAATCCCGCATGACACTTATTTTCATGTCATACGGGATATTTTAAGCTGCACGATTTAAAGCACTGACTTGATCAATAAATTCCTTCATATCCTCCACATAACGATATGGTGCATACTCTGAATAAATATCAGGATCATCCAATATTACAATCTGGACTCCATCCGCTCTTAATGCCTCCAGCGTTCCCGGCAGGCATCTGGCCTCATTTATCGTTTTGCAACGATACGCTATGCAGCCCTGACGATCAAATACTTTTGCAATAATATATATTTTTCTATCACCCATATATTTCTCATACCTCCGTTTCATGCAGTGCAGATAAAAACTCATCTTTTGTCCTTATCTTTTTTGCCCTGTATTGTTCGTATAGTTTCGTTCCAATTTCTGGTGTACGATATTTATAAACATACTGATGACTCCATATATTAAAATAGTAATCTTCTCCGCACCACAGCTGCACCTCTATTGGATACGCCATACTGTCTCTTTGATAATATAAATGAATGGCACGGTATCCATCATCTATTTTCTTACCGTTTCTCAAATCTACTACTCGATAGTATTCCGGAAATTCCATTGGATATTGATCAAAATGAAGGCGAAAGCCCAGTACATCATTAAAACATTGCTTAAATCCGCCCCCTGTTCGGAGCGTTTTCTCATACTTTCGCATAATAGAATCATCACTTTTAAAACGAGAGCCAATCAAATTTTCCTGAACCAATACGTCAATATAATTAGATCGGTATTTTCCTATATCATTTAAAATAACAGGCAGTGGAGTTTTTCGTAATGATATCTGTTTCAAGCTTTGTCCCAAACCAGAATGATAAGATAATGCATCCAATACATCTTTCGGTATAAACTGATCCATTTATAGTTCCCCCTCTGCATATTTTTAGTATCCATAGTATATCATACTCCAATTTTAATGTCATTAACATTATCGTATATAACTATATGACTACTTAGTTTTCTTATTAAATTATACACCTGATTGTTATATATTTCATTACCTTTATCATAACTATGTCCAAATCTTTTTATACAACTCTCCTCATTCATTTTTCCTTCATACAGTTTCAGAAAATAATCATCATGATTCCCCTTTATCCATAACAAATCTTTTATACCCTGTAGTAAATTTATTACTTTTATCTGATTATAATAGTATCCAAAAATATCTCCACAAAAAACAATCTTATCATATTTCTCATGTTTTATCTCGTTTAAAAAAACCTCCAACGCATCAGAATTACCGTGCACATCCGAAAAAGCTATTATAATCATATTACTGCCTTTCTCCTTTGTTTATAATCCATTCCACACATTCATTTAAATCATACTTGTATTTATAACCTAAATCTTTTAACGCTTTCTCACCATTTAAACTCCAATCAATATTTGCCTGACTGTCATAATTATCACTTAGTATTATGTTAGATTTAGAACAAGTAATATTTCTACACATAACGGCAAGTTCGTAATTAGATATTCCTGCCGGTCCTGATATTATATACAATCCGGCACTGTCACTTCGAATACCTGCCACAATTGCTCTGCACACGTCCCTTACATCAATATAACTCTGTATTCTTTTCCCCTGCCCATATAATATAATATCTTCATTTTTATGGCATTTCTTCAACAATACCGATAAAAAGTTATTAGAATTCATTCCTACACCTATAGGAGACGATATTCTAAAATTCATTACTTTTGTTTTTTCTATACAAATATTTTCTATTATTTTCTCTGACGCATATTTTGTGGTATGATATACCGTACAAGGATTGACAGG
>OIXH01002393.1_pt1 | contig 18734 bp, 18 predicted proteins | sample 1587741 | NCBI WGS metagenome assembly OIXH01 (sample SAMEA3888916, study PRJEB22519) | human gut metagenome | biome: human gut; feature: human-associated habitat; material: faeces | place: Denmark | collected 2011 | reverse complement strand
TGTCATATAGGTTTCAAGCGTAGGATCGTCCACGACGATCACCTTGTCTGCACCATATTTCGCCAGTTCGCTGCAAAGTCCTTCGACCTTATAACCGAGCAGCACTGCCGTCACTTCGCAGCCCAAATCTGCGGCAAGCGCCTTACCCTTGCCGATCAGTTCGTAAGATACGCCGGTAATCTTATTGTCAACCTGCTGAGCATAGATAAATACACCTTTATATTGTTCTAAATTCATTCTATTCACCACATTTCCTTTACAATTAGATAACATGCTTTGTTAACAGTTTGTCCATGATGTACTCAACGCCTTCTTCTGCTGTTTCAGCTGTCATCATGACACCTTTACCTTTACGTACCTTATCAGAAGCTTTTGCGATCTGAGTTGGAGAACCTGCAAGACCTAAGTTGCTGTCATCAACATCTTTAAGGTCTTTTCTTCCCCATGTAGTAATTTCTGCATCATATGCATCAAAGATTCCGCCCGGAGTCATATAACGCGGCTCGTTTAACTCTGCAAGAGCGGTTAAAAGACACGGAAGCTGTGCTTTTACTACATGATATCTATCATCATACTGACGCTCAACTACGATGTATTTCTCAGCTTCGTTTACTTCACGAATCTTCTGAGCGTAGCTGATTACCGGAAGGCCAAGATGCTCGGAGATCTGCGGACCTACCTGAGCGGTATCGCCATCGATAGCCTGACGGCCGCACAGCACGATGTCGTCCTTCTCCACGCCGATCTTGTTGATGGCAGCGGCCAGGATCTGGGAAGTAGCATAGGTATCGGAACCGCCGAACTCACGGGCGGAAACCAGATAAGCCTCGTCAGCGCCCATGGCCAGAGCCTCACGCAGCATACCAGCAGCGGGAGGAGGACCCATGGTAACAACAGTGACCTTGCAGCCGGTGGCATCCTTGATCTTCAGGGCAGCCTCCAGAGCGTTCATATCGTCGGGGTTGGTGATGGTCTGCATGGAAGCGCGGTTCAGAGTACCATCGGGATTGACAGCCACCTTGCCGGAGGTATCGGGTACCTGCTTAATAGAAACAATGATTTTCATTTTAACCTTTACCTCCTATCCTTATTTCACGCCCAGGTGGCTGGAAATGACCATACGCTGGACCTCAGAAGTACCCTCATAGATCTCGGTGATCTTGGCGTCGCGCATCATGCGCTCCACGGGATACTCACGGGTGTAGCCATAGCCGCCGAACAGCTGCACGGCGCGGCGGGTCACATCGGAAGCGGCCTCGGCAGCAAACAGCTTGGCCATAGCGGCATCCATGGAATAGGGCTCGTGGTTCTGCTTCTTCATGGCAGCAGCGTACACCACGTACTGAGCGGCCTGCATGCGGGTGTGCATATCAGCCAGCTGGAACTGGGTGTTCTGGAACTGGGAGATGCGCTTGCCGAACTGGACGCGCTCCTTGGTATACTTGATGGCTTCCTCAACGGCGCCCTCGCCCAGGCCCAGAGCCTGAGAAGCGATACCGATACGGCCGCCGTCCAGAGTCTTCATGGCGATCTTGAAGCCCTCGCCCTTCTTGCCCAGCATACGATCCTTGGGGATCACGCAGTCCTCGAAGATCAGGTCGCAGGTGGAGCTGCCGCGGATGCCCATCTTCTTCTCGTGCTTGCCCTGAGAGAAGCCCTTATCGGTTTTCTCCACGATGAAAGCGGAGATCTCCTTCATGGAGCGGCCGCGCTTATCGGTGGTCTTGCCGGTGACGGCGATGATGACGAAGGTATCCGCCACGTTGCCGTTGGTGATGAAGCACTTGGAGCCGTTGAGGATGTAGTTCTCGCCGGACTCATCCAGGACGGCGGTGGTCTGCTGACCCTGGGCGTCGGTGCCGGCGCCGGGCTCGGTCAGACCGAAAGCGCCGATCTTGCGGCCGGAGCACAGGTCAGGCAGATACTTCATCTTCTGCTCCTCGGTGCCGTTCTCAAAAATGGGGGCGGCGCACAGGGAGGTATGAGCAGAGACGATAACGGCAGTGGTGCCGCAAACCTTGGCCAGCTCTTCCACGCACATGGCATAGGACAGGACGTCGCCGCCGGCGCCGCCGTACTCCTTGGGGAAATAAATACCCATCATGCCCAACTTCGCCATCTTCTCGACGGTTTCCATGGGGAAACGCTCTTCTTCGTCGATCTCAGCGGCCAGAGGCTTTACTTCGTTCTCTGCGAATTCGCGGTACATCTTGCGAACGAGCAGCTGTTCCTTCGTCAGATGGAAATCCATACTCTTTTCTCCTTTACAGATTTACTTTTTGTAGTTGAAGAAGCCCTCGCCGGACTTGATGCCCAACTTGCCGGCACGAACCATCTTCCGGATCAGCACGTTTGCGCGATACTTGCTATCGTGGGTCTCGTTATACAGCACGTCCATGATGTTCAGCACGATGTCCCAGCCGATCAGATCGCCCAGGTGCAGGGGGCCCATGGGGTGGTTGCAGCCCAGCTGCATAGCAATATCGATATCTTCCGCAGAGGCAACGCCCTCCTGCAGAACGCAAACGCCCTCGTTGCAATAGGGGATCAGGATCTTGTTGACCACAAAGCCGGGGGCCTCGTTGACCACCACGGGGGTCTTGCCGATCTCGGTGGACAGGGTCTTGATCTTCTCGACCAGCTCGGCGGGGGTGTTGCCGCCGGCAATGACTTCCACCAGCTTCATGGCGGGCACGGGGTTGAAGAAGTGCATGCCGATGAGCTGATGCTTCAGGCCCTGGCCCATCTCGGTGATGGACAGAGAGGAAGTGTTGGAAGCGAAGATGGCATCTTCCTTGCAGATGGCATCCAGGCGGCCCAGCAGCTCCTTCTTGGTGGCCATATTCTCAGCAACGCACTCGATGACCAGGTCGGCATCGGCGGCGGCCTCGAACTCCTCCACCAGGACGCGGCTCATGATATCATCAGCGGCTTCCTGGGTCATCTTGCCGCGGGCGACCTTCTTGTTCAGAGAGGCGGCCAGCTTGTCCTTATGACGCTGAGCGCTGGGGACGCTGGAAGCATACATCAGAGCGGTGTGGCCCTTCGCTGCGAAAACCTGAGCGATACCGCTGCCCATAGTACCTGCACCAAAGATTGCGACTTTCATGATTGTTCCTCCTAAATAAATTTTTATTTAAGTAGCGATTTTAATCATCAGGCCCGGTAAGGAGCCTGTTAATTAACCAAATGGGGTTACTTGTTCTGATAGGGCTCGTGCTTGCGCTTTTCCAGGAAGGCGCCCATGCCCTCCTTCTGGTCCGCCGTCTCGAAGCAGCTGCCGAACAGGCCCTCCTCGATGGCCACGGCCCGGTCGATATCCACCTGCATACCGTCGTTGATGGCCTTCTTGCAGGCGCGGACGGCGATGGGGGCGTTCTTGGCGATGGTCTCGGCCATCTTCTCGGCGGCGGGCATCAGCTCCTCCAGGGGATACACGGCGTTCACCAGGCCGATGCGCAGGGCCTCGTCGGCCTTGATGTTCTTGGCGGTATAAATCAGCTGCTTGGCCATGCCCATGCCCACCAGACGGGCCAGACGCTGGGTGCCGCCGAAGCCCGGGGTGATGCCCAGGCCCGCTTCCGGCTGGCCGAACACGGCGGTGTCGGCGCACAGGCGGATGTCGCAGCTCATGGACAGCTCACAGCCGCCGCCCAGGGCAAAGCCGTTGACGGCGGCGATGGTGGGGATGGGCAGCGTCTCCAGCTTGCGGAACACGTCGTTGCCCTTCTTGCCGAAGGCCTCGCCCTCGGCCTTAGTCAGGGTGCTCATCTCGCCGATGTCGGCGCCGGCCACGAAAGCCTTCTCGCCGCTGCCAGTGATGACCAGGGCGCGGATCTCGTCGTCCGCCTTCACCTGCTCCACCAGCTGGTCGATGTCCTCCAGCACCTGGGAGTTCAGGGCGTTGAGGGCCTTGGGCCGGTTGATGGTGGCAACGGCAATGTGGCCCTTCTTTTCCAACAGAACATTCGTCATGATCGTTCCTCCTTGCTTCGATCACCCGCCGCAGCGGCGGGCGCGCGACGGGATGCCGCCCATAGCGGTCCCATCATGCGTACTCTTCATACAGCTTGTATTATAGTCCCTCGTCTAAAAATTATCAAGCCCTTGTTTCCCGGCTTTTTCTTTTTCAGGATATTTCACAAAAGAAATGAATTTTCTTTGCACATTTTTCAATATGACATGTTCATAATCCGGTCACAAAACCGTCCCCGGCACCAAATGGAGCATTTTTTTCGTTTACAGAACCGTGTATCTTGTGGTATATATAGAGTTGGTATTTTATTCGCGGCCATGGCCGCACAGGAGGAAATGACCCATGCGCATGAGAAAGAAAAAGAATCTGCTGCCCCGGATGGAAGCCTGCGGCGCCCTGCTGATCGAGGACCCCCGCGCCCTGCGGGGCCGCTGGCGGGAGCTGCTGCCGGAGGCCCGGGAGCTGCGGGTGGAGCTGGGCTGCGGCAAGGGCCGCTTCACCGCGGAGACCGCCGCCGCCGAGCCGGACGTGCTGCTGATCGCCGTGGAAAAGGTCCCCGACGCAATGGTGGTGGCCATGGAGCGGGCCCGGGACGCGGGGCTGCACAACGTGTTCTTTGTGGACGGCGACGCCGCCTGCCTGCCGGACTTCTTCGCCCCCGGCGAGGTGGACCGCATCTATATCAACTTCTGCGATCCCTGGCCCAAAAGCAACCAGAAAAAGCGCCGCCTGACCCACGGCAATTTCCTGCAGCTGTACCGCCGGGTGCTGCCCATGGGCGGCGAGATCCACTTCAAAAGCGACAACGACAAGCTGTTCGAGTGGTCCCTGGAGGAGATCCCCCAATTCGGCTTCCGGCTGTCCCAGGTCACCCGGGACCTCCACGCCAACGGCCCCGTGGGGGTTATGACGGACTACGAGGCCAAATTCTATCAGCAGGGCGTCACCATCAACCGGTGCGTGGCCATCATGGTCCCCTGGGAGGCCCCTGCACAGCCGGAGGAGTCGGAAGAAGCGTAAGCCCGGAGAGGAGGACCCGCGCATGATCATCGAAAGCCACGCCCACTACAGCCACAAGCGCTTCGACGGCGCCTTCCGCTATCTCACCGGCGAGCTGACGGCCCGGGAGGGACAGCGGGAGGACCTGCTGGACCGTCTGCGGGAGAGCGGCGTTGTCCTTTCCATCGAGCCCGCCATCGACTTTGAGTCCAACCGCCGGACCGCTGCCCTGTACCGGCAGCATCCGGACTTCATCCGCCTGGCGGTGGGCGTGCACCCCACCCGGACCCATCAGGCCCCCTGGCGGCAGCGCAGGCAGCTGGAGGTCTGGGCCCGGGAGCCCGGCGTGGCGGCCATCGGCGAGACCGGGCTGGACTATCACCTGCCCCGGAAGCACCGGCTGACCCAGCTGCTGTGGTTCCGGTATCAGCTGGGCCTGGCCCGGCGGCTGGGACTGCCCCTGGTGCTGCACATCCGCATGGCGGACCGGGACGCCCTGGTCATGCTGCGGCGCAGGCGGCGTCAGCTGCCCGGCGGGGTGGTCCACTGCTTCCAGGGGGACTGGGACACGGCCCGGGCCTATCTGGACCTGGGGTTCTGTCTGGGCATCGGCGGGGCGCTGCTGCGCCGGGAATCGGAGGCCCTGCGGGACGCGGTGGCCCGCGCTCCCCTGGACCGGCTGCTGGTGGAGACCGACAGCCCCTATGTGCTGCCGGACGTACCCTGGACGGGCAGCAAAAAATCCCTGAGCCGGGTGCGCAACTCCTCCCTGCTGCTGCCGCGCGTCGTGGAGGAGATCGCCCGGCTGAAGCATCTGCCGCCGGAAACTGCGGAGGCGGCCATACTGGAAAATACCCGGCGGGTGTTCCACCTGTCCGGAACGGAGAACGGAGGATAACCATGCAGTACGATTTCGATACCATTCTGGACCGGCGGGGCCGGGACGCCCTGGCCCTGGACATGATCCCCTATGACGGGGTGGAGCCCAAGGAGGGCTTTTCCCGGATCCCCATGTGGGTGGCGGACATGAGCTTCCCCACCGCGCCGCCGGTGCTGGAGGCCATCCGGGCCCGGCTGGACCACCCGAATTTCGGGTATTTTCAGCTGAGCGGCGCCTACTTTGACAGCATCATCCGCTGGCAGCAGGTGCGCCACGGCGTCACCGGCCTGGAGCGGCAGCACATCGGCTATGAAAACGGCGTTCTGGGCGGCGTCAGCTCCGTGGTCCAGGCCCTGACCTGCCCCGGCGAGCCGATTCTGGTCCACAGCCCCACCTATGTGGGCTTCACCCACACCCTGGAGCGGCTGGGCCGTCCCATCATCCACACGCCCCTGACGCAGGACGCGGAGGGCATCTGGCGCATGGACTATGCGGACATGGACCGGAAGCTGAAGGAAAGCGACATCCATGTGGCCATCCTGTGCTCCCCTCACAATCCCTGCGGCCGGGTATGGGAGCGCTGGGAGCTGGAAAAGGCCATGGAGGTGTACACCGCCAACGACTGCACCGTCATTTCCGATGAGATCTGGTCCGATCTCATTATGCCGGGATACACCCACATCCCCACTCAGTCCGTCTCCCGGGACGCCCGGGAGCGCACCGTGGCCTTCTATGCCCCCACCAAGACCTTCAGCCTGGCGGGGCTCATCGGCTCTTACCACATTATTTATAATGACCGGCTTCGCTGCCGGGTCCAGCGGCAGGGAAACCTGTCCGGCTACAACGACTGCAACGTGCTGTCCATGCACGCCCTCACCGGGGCCTACAGCGACGAGGGCATGGCGTGGGTGGACCAGCTGTGCGCCGTGCTGGACCGGAACCTGCGGTATATCCGTGACTTCCTGCAAAGCCGCTATCCCGGCGTCACCATGATGCTGCCCCAGGGGACGTATATGCTGTTCGTCAACTGCGGGGCCTGGTGCCGCAGCCACGGCATCACGCCGGATGATCTCCGCCGCCGGGGCGTGGAGCATGGCGTCATCTGGCAGAGCGGCGCGGGCTTCGGCGACGGCGACTGCATCCGCATCAACACCGCCCTGCCCCATTCCCTGGTGCGGGAGGCCATGGACCGGCTGGAAAAATACGTGTTTGTGGGCTGAGCCGCGCCTGCGGCACGGCCCGGCAATGACCACATAAAAAGCAGGGGAGAGATTTCCAACGAAGTCTCTCCCCTGCCCTGCTTTTATTTCCGCTTTTTCTTGCTGAGCTTGCTCATGGCCCGGCGCTGGGCCGCCTCCTGCTCGTCCTTTTCCGCCTGCTCCACCAGGTCCTGGTATTTCTCCGGATGGCGGGCCCAGTCGATGCGGTAATAGGTCAGACCAATCAGCAGCAGCGCCCCCACGATGATGATGCCGTAAAACAGAATTTTTTCAAATGACATGACAGCCCCTCCTTATTACGGTAAAGTATACAGGAAATTGCCGCCGATGGCAAGTTTTTTCGCCAGACAGGCGCAGAAAAAATCTGCGATTTTGGTTGTTTTTGCCGAAAGAGGGTTGTATAATAAGTCTGTTCCCGGAAAATGGGGACAAAACGGAAAAGTAAAATAGGAGGAACGGATATGTTCACGAATTTCAAAGAACTGGAAGCCTATGTCCTGTCTCATAAAAACAAAAAGCGCATCGTCCTGGCCAACGCCCATGACGAGCCCGCCCTCAGTGCCGTGGTCAACGCCCACCGCCGGGGCGTGGTGGACGGCACCCTGCTGGGTAAGAAGGACGAAATTCTGGCCCTGCTGCGGGAGATGAACGAGGACCCCGCCGAGTATGAGATCGTCGACTTCGACGGCCCGGAGCTGGACGCCGCCAAGGCCGCCGTGCAGCTGGTGCGGGAGGGCAAGGCCGACATCCCCATGAAGGGCATTCTCCAGACCTCCAGCTTTGCCAAGGCCATTCTGAATCGGGAAACCGGTCTGATCCCCGCCAGCGGCCGCCGTCTGGTGAGCCAGTGCGGCATTTTCGAGTATGAGGGCCGCTTCATGATGATCACCGACGCCGCCATCAACATCGCTCCCGATGTGGACACCCAGATCGGCATTGTGGAGAACGCCCTGCCTGTGGCCAACGCCCTGGGGGTGGAGCTTCCCAAGGTGGCGGTGCTGTCCGCCGTGGAGAACGTCACCGAGAAGATGCCCTCCACCGTGTCCGCCGCCGAGATCGCCAAGCGCGGCATCCCCGGCTGCGTGGTGTCCGGCCCCCTGGCGCTGGACGGCGCCATCTCCATGGAGTCCGTCAAGCACAAGGGCATTCACGACCCCGTGGCGGGCCAGGCGGACATTCTGCTGGTGCCCTTTATCGAGATCGGCAACGTGCTGTACAAGTCCATCACCTATATCGCCGGAAAGACCATGGCCAGCACCATCTGCGGTGCCTCCTGCCCGGTGATCATCACCAGCCGGGCCGACACGCCGGACAGCAAGTATTACTCCATCCTGCTGGCGGTCCTGCGCTGCCTGAAGGCATAAGCACCATAACAATCTGACAAAAGCGGGGCTTCGGCCCCGCTTTTGCCGGAACAGGCAGAAAAAAGCCCTGTGCCTTGCGGCACAGGGCTCATCTTGTTTGTCCGAGCTTAGATCGCGCGGGTAACTTTACCGGAACGCAGACACCGGGTACAAACGTACACATGGCGAGGCGTACCATTGATCATAGCCTTCACGCGCTTGACATTGGGCTTCCAGGGACGATTGGAGCGTCTGTGGGAGTGGGAAACCTTGATACCGAAGGTCACGCCCTTATCGCAGAACTCGCACTTTGCCATCCGTTGCACCTCCTTGCTGTGAGAAACTCGCTTGCCTACATCGCAAGCAATAGATATCTTAGCAGATTGCGGCGCAAAATGCAAGCATTATTTGACAAAAATCTGAAAAAAATCTGTCAGGCCGCAATACATTCTCAGCCAAGCGAATAAAAGCTGAAATACGCCCCCTCGGCGGCGTCTCGCAGCTTGGGCACAATAGCCAAGAGATGCCGCCTCATTTTGTGACATATTACGATTCTTCTTAAATTGCAAAAATGTGGTTGCAAAACAGCCCAGGACATAGTGGCAAGTGTCTCGCGGGTGGTGAGCGCCGCAGCCCCGGCTCGTTCAGGGCTGATAAATCCGGCCGGTCTGCCCGGGCCGGAAATACAGGAAGAACCGCTGTTGGCGGGATATGTCACTTTTTGTATTGACTTTTGCCATATATCCTTTATAATAGAGTCGACAGGACACCCGTCTTTTTCGCCGGAAAAGGCGGGTTGTTCGCTGAAAAACGACAGCCGCAGCGTTTCATTTTTTCCTTGCGGCAGAATGGAGATTTTGTTATGTCCACTTATTCCATGACCGTGGCCGGGCTTCAGCGGGAGCTGCCCATCTGCAGGGTCACAGACGATCTGTATATCGGCGCATTCATCTGTTTCGGCGACGCGGAGCTGACCGAGGCCTGCGGCCGGGAGCTGCTGAAGCTGCTGGAGCCTGGCAGCTATGACTATCTGTTCACCGCAGAGGCCAAGAGCATCCCCCTGATCCACGAAATGGCCCGCCAGTCCGGGGCCAAGAAGTACTTCATCGCTCGGAAGGGTCCCAAGGCCTATATGCCCGACCCCATCCATGTGGAGGATCAGTCCATCACCACCGCCGGCACCCAGAAGCTGTATCTGGGCCGGGATGACGCGGACCTGATCCGGGGCAAGCGCATCGTCCTGATGGACGACGTGATCTCCACCGGCGGCAGCCTGAAGGCCATGGAGGACCTGGTGGCCCTGGCCGGAGGCACCGTAGTGGCACGCATCGCTGTTCTGGCCGAGGGCGACGCCGCCAAGCGCCATGACATCAGGTTCCTGGCTCCCCTGCCCCTGTTCAATCCGGACGGTTCCGTGAAATAAGACATCTGCTTCCAAAAAAGGCAGCCGATCGCAGGATCGGCTGCCTTTTGTTACTCTTTTTCGGCTCAGTCCTGCTGCCAGTTGTGCCACACGTTCTGGACGTCCTCGTTGTCCTCCAGCATATCAATGAGCTTGTTCATGCTCTTGACGTCGTCCTCGCCGGTCATGGTGACGTAGTTCTGGGGCACCATCTCGATCTCGGCGCTTTCAAAGGTGTAGCCCTTGTCCTCCAGGGCCTTGACCACGTCGTTGAAGCTGTCGGGATCGGTGGTGATCTCGAACACGGGGCCGTCGGGGGAGAAATCCTCGGCGCCGGCGTCCAGCGCGTCCATCATGACGGTGTCCTCGTCCAGCTCGCCGTCCTCGTTGTCGATGACGATAACGCCCTTGCGGTCGAAGGACCAGGACACGCAGCCCTGGGCGCCCATGCCCTTGCCGTACTTATCGAAATAGTGCCGGATCTCGGGGGCGGTGCGCTGGCGGTTGTCGGTCAGGGCCTCCACGATGACGGCCACGCCGCAGGGGCCGTAGCCCTCGTAGGTGACGGACTCGTAGTTATCGGTGTTGCCGGAGCCCAGCGCCTTGTCGATGGTGCGCTTGATGTTGTCGTTGGGCATATTGGCCGCCTTGGCCTTGGCCACCACGGTGGCCAGACGGGAGTTATTGGCGGGGTCACCGCTGCCGCCCTGCTTGACGGCCACGATGATCTCCTTGGCGATCTTGGTGAAGGTGGCGGAGCGCTTGGCATCGGCCGCGCCCTTGGTTTTCTGAATATTGTGCCACTTGGAATGTCCGGACATGTGATTACTCTCCTTCGGTCATGTAGTATTGCACGGCGTCGTGATGGACCGCCGATTTTGAGACGCGGATATCGGGAAACGCTTTTTGCAGGCGGCGCACCACCTCGGCGCACACCACGTCCTCCGTGGGGAAGTGCCCCGCGTCGATGAGGTTGAGGCCCTGGGTGTCCAAAAAGTCGTTATACCGCAGGTCGCTGGTGACAAAGGTATCGCACCCCTGGGCCAGTGCCTGGGGGATATATTCGCCGCAGGCTCCGCCGCCCACGGCCACCCGGCGCACGGGCCGTCCGCCGCTGCGGTATCGCAGGCCCCTGCAACCTAATGATTTTACCACATCATGCAGGAACTGTTCAAGGGGTATTTCGCAGGAAAGTGTGCCGATGCGGCCAATTTTTTGCTCGTTCAGGGGAATCGTGTCCGTTAGCCCCAGGGCCTTGGCCAGCTGATCGTTGACGCCGCCCTCCGCCGCGTCCAGATTGGTGTGCATACAGATGGCGGACAGGTCATGGCGCACCAGGCAGGTCAGAAGCCCCCCCAGACGGGTGTCATCCCGGAGAGTCTGCATCTCCTGCTCATGCCAGCGGACGTTCATCACCGGGTGATGTGCCACGATCAGGTCCGCCCCTAGCTCCGCCGCCTCCGCCGCCACGGCGGGGGTTACGTCCAGGGCTGCCAGCACCCGGCGGACCTCCCGGTCCCCCCGGCCCACCAGCAGGCCCACATTGTCCCAGCTCTCCGCCGTTTCCCGGGGAGCCCAGGCATACAGAAAGGTTTCGATGTCCCGTACCGTGGTCATTTCAGCGCCTCCTTTTTCTTCTCCAGGGCGGCAATGAGCTCCGGCAGCGTGCCGCAGTCCGCGTCTTCCCGGCTGCGGTGCAGGCCCTCCAGTCTCCGCCGCAGCCGCCGCAGCTGTGCATCCAGATAGTCGCCGTACAGAGGGTCGTTTTCCAGGCAAAAGCCGGCGTACAGCCGGGCCTCCTCCGGGGTGAAGGCCTCCCCTGCCGCCATTTGCAGCACCACATACAGCTTGCCCTTGTCCCACACCAGCCGCTCGTCCCGGCAGGCATAGCCGTTTTCCGAAAGCCAGCGGCGCAGCAGCTCCACCTTGGTCTGGGGCTGGAGCAGCAGGGTGCAGCCGGAGGTCCGAGGCCAGGGGCTATCCGTCAGGATCTGTATGATCGTCTCGCCGCCCATACCGGCCATGACCAGGGTGTCGGCCTCATGGGGAGCGATGCCCCGGAGGCCGTCGCACAGGCGCAGATCCAGGGCCGCGCCGTATTCCGCCGCCGTGCGCCGGGCGTGGGCCAGGGGCTCCGGCCCGATGTCCGCCGCGATGGCGGAGGTGATCCGCCCCTGCTGCATCAGCCACACCGGAAGGTAGCCATGGTCTGTGCCGATATCCGCCAGGTGCGCCCCTGCCGGAACCATATCCGCCAGCAGGCGCAGCCGGGGCTGCAATTGTAAGTGTTTCATAGGCTCTCCTGATAACACAGATGAACGCATACGGACGGGCCGTATGCGTTCCTGTTTGCGGGCGGGATGTTATTGAGCGCTCTTGTTGGCTTCCTCGTTGACCAGGGCCAGCAGCTTGTCCACATCGATGCCGTGAACGGCGCAGGCCTCCTCCACGGTCTCGCCGCGGGAGGAGGGGCAGCCCAGGCAGTGCATGCCGATGGACAGGAAGATGGGAGCGGTCTGGGGCGCGACATCCAGGATATCACCGATGATGGTGTCCTTGGTGATCTCGATCATAGTAAAATACCTCCGTTGTTGAATTTACTGCCCATAGTATACCCCAACCGTGCCGCCGTTTCAACAAAAACTTTCACAAATTCCGAAAATTACCTGTTCAGCGGCGGGCGCAGCTGGTATACTGTTGTCAAAACCGGAAAGGAAGGCGGAACCATGGGGGACAAGAAGCTGAAGCTGCTGTATCTGGCAAAATACCTGGAGGAGGAGACGGACCAGGAGCACCCGGCGGGGATGCCGGAGCTTCTGGCCTATCTGACCGCCAACGGGATCTCCGCCGAGCGCAAGAGCGTCTATGACGACCTGCGGCTGCTGGAGTCCTTCGGCATGGACATAGAGACCGTCAAGGGGCGGCAGTTCGGCTATTACCTGGGGGAGCGGACCTTCCAGCTGCCGGAGGTGAAGCTGCTGGTGGATGCCGTTCAGGCGGCCCCCTTCCTGACGCAGAAAAAGAGCATGGAGCTCATCGGCAAGCTGGAGCAGCTCACCAGCCGCCCCATGGCCCGGCAGCTGCGGCGGCAGGTGTACGTCCTGGGCCGACCCCGGACCACCAACGAGACCCTGTACTACGCCGTGGACGGCATCCACACCGCCATCAGCCGGGACCGGCAGGTGTCCTTCCGTTACTTCGACTGGACGGCGGAGGGGCAGCGGGCCTTCCGCCGGGAGGGGGCGGCCTACGTCACGGACCCGGTGGCCCTGTGCGTGGACCGGTACTATTACCTGGTGGCCTACGACGCCCTGCGGCAGGACTACCGCCACTACCGGGTGGACCGGATGGCGGACCTGACGGTGCTGGACTCGCCCCGCTCTCCCCTGCCCCGGGACTTTGACCTGGGCCGGTATGTCCGGAAGATCTTCGATATGTACGGCGGGGCCTCCGTCACCGTCCGGCTGCGGCTGCACCGGTCGCTGATCAATCCCGCCATGGACCGCTTCGGCTCCGACGCCCACATCCGGCCGGACGGGCCGGACCATGTGGCCCTCACCGCCCCGGTGGAGGCCGGCCCCACCTTCTACGGCTGGCTGTTCCAGTTCGGGGACAAGGCGGAGCTTCTCTCCCCTGCCGACGTCCGCCGGGACTTTGCGGACTACTGCCGCCGGGTACTGGCACGGTATGATGCATGAAACACTGGATCACCTTATAATAACCCAGGGGGCACTGCATAGCAGCGCCCCCTGGGCTTTGTCATTATGGGCGAACGAATCAGGCGAACAGATAGCCGTACTGATCCCGGATGGTGAGGATGAAGGTCTCCAGCTCCCGGGGCAGGTCGTTGGCCTCGTCCAGGTTATACTCCTGGGGCGCACCGGCCAGCCGCACCCGGACCTTGCCGCCCTCCAGGAACAGGACGCCGGCGTTGTGGGAGTCCTCCATATCCTCGGCGGTCTGGAACAGGGTGAACTTATCGTGGCAGGGCTCGGAGGCATAGGGGCAGAACTGGGTGCAGTTGCCGCACTCGTTGCACATCTTGTCCACGTGGAGGATCTGGTGGCTGCCGTCGGCCATGGCGATGGCCACGTTTGCACGGTTGGGGCAGGAATCCACGCAGTTTTCGCACACGGTGGAGCACTGCAGGCAGCGGCTGCCCTCCTGGCACACGCAGCCGCTCATGTTCAGGATGCCCTTCTTGGCCTGAGCGTCGGTCTTGGTGATATAGGCCTGCTGGGGAATGTCATAGGTGTAGGCCTGGCCGATGACCTCCTGGGCGAAGCGGGCGGCGTCGGCAATGCCCTCCACCACGGTGGCGGGGCCGCGAGTGGCGTCACCGGCGGCATACACGCCGGGCAGGTTGGTCTGAAAGGCGGGGCGGCCCTTCTTGTCCACCTCGATGCCGTTGGCGGCCATCAGGGCGCTGTCCACCTGCTCGCCCACGGCGGAGATCACCAGGTCGCAGGGGATGTCGAAGAACTCGCCGCTGCCCACGGGGCTGCGGCGGCCGGAGGCGTCGGCCTCGCCCAGCACCATCTTCTCGCAGGTCAGCACGCCGTCGGCCTGCTTCACGGGGGCAGCCAGCTCGGCGAAGGTCACGCCGTCCTGGAGGGCCAGGGCCAGCTCGTGCTCGTCGGCGGGCATGTACTTGCGGGTCCGGCGGTATACCAGAGTTACCTGCTTGGCACCGGACCGCTTGGCCAGACGGGCGGCATCCATGGCGGTGTTGCCGCCGCCGACGACGGCAATGCTGCCGCCCACGGCGATGTTGCCGGCCTTGACGCCTTTCATCCACTGGATGGCCCCGGCCACATCACCGGCGATCTCCAGCTTGCCGGGCTTCCAGGCGCCCACGGCGAACAGGATATGGGTGTAGCCCATGGCCTTCAGCTCGGTGACGGAGGGGGCAGGCGCGCCGCAGCGGACGTCCACGCCGTACTTCTCCATCAGGGCGATGTCCTTCTCGATGGTCTCGTTGGCGATGCGGAAGGAGGGGATCACGTGCCGGGGCACGCCGCCCAGGCAGCTCTCCCGCTCGAAAATGGTGGTCTCGATACCGGCCCGGGCCAGGAAATAGGCCGCGGCGATGCCGGTGGGGCCGCCGCCGATGATGGCGGCCTTCTTGCCGGAGACCTTCTCGGTGGGCCGGATGGAGGCCATCAGGGCGTTGTAGCCCTTTTCGGCGGCCAGCAGCTTGGTATCCCGGATGCGGACGGACTCGTCATAGAAGTTCCGGGAGCACTTGGTCTGACACCGGTGGGCGCAGATGGTGCCGGTCAGGAAGGGCAGGGGGTTCTTCTCGGTGATGAGCTTCAGGGCCGGGGCATACAGGCCCTTGCGGCACAGCTCCATATACTCGGGAATATCCTGGTGGATAGGGCAGCCGCCCTGGCAGGGAGCGGTGAAGCAGTCCATCCAGGGCACCTGCTTGTCGCTCTTGCGGCTGGGCAGGGGCTTGATGGGCTTGACGTGGTGAACATCGGTGTGACTGGCGGCGGACAGCTGGCAGATGGCCTGGGTGTCCGTGCCGGAGAAGGGACGGTATGCCATGGGCTCCACCTTCTCCACCATCTGGTGCAGGCGGTTGTATCCGCCGGGCTTGAGGATGGTGGTGGCCACGGTGATGGGCCAGATGCCTGCGGCAAACAGCTTGTCGCAGTTGAAATACTCCGCGCCGCCGGCGAAGGAGATGCGCATCTTACCCTTGAACTGGCGGGAAATGCGGTGGCACATCTCGATGGTCAGGGGGAACAGGCTGCGGCCGGACATATACATCTCGTTGTTGGGCAGCTCGCCACGGGTGGTGTCCACCGGGAAGGTGTTGGACAGCTTTAGGCCAAACTCCAGGCCGCAGCTGTCGGCCAGGGCCTGCAGGCGCTCAAACATGGGCACGGCGTCGGCCCACTGCAGATCCTCGTTGAAATGGTGCTCATCGAAGACGATGTAGTCATAGCCCATGGAGTCCAGGGTGCGGCGGGCGGTCTGGTAGCCCAGGATGGTGGGGTTGCACTTGACGAAGGTGTGCAGGTGCTTTTCGGAGATCAGATAGCTGGCGATGCGCTCGATCTCATCGGGGGGACAGCCGTGGAGGGTGGAAACAGTGACGCTGCGGGACACCCGGGGGGAGATGGCGTCGATGAAGGCGGTCTCCTGGGGGAACAGCTCCTTGAGCACCTCCTTGCACTCGCCGAAGATGGCGGTGCGGCTGGCGTCCATCATACCGTCGATATAGGTGTTGACCTTCTCGCCCTTGATGCCCTCCAGGTCATAGCCCACAGACATATTGAACACGAAGCCGTCGGGGTCGCCGAAGCCGTAGACCTTACTGAGGACCTTCAGAGCGCACCAGGCCTTGATATACTCGTCCATGGCCTGGGGCACGGTCAGCTCCGTGGACCACTCCTGGTTATAGCCCTCGTCGTTGGCCAGGATGCAGGGGCGGGGCACACAGGCGGCCAGATCAGCGCCGTCCATCTTCTGGACGGTCTTCACCTCGAAGAACCGGGCGCCGGCCGCATAGGCGGCGATGATGTTCTGGGCCAGCTGGCTGTTGGGACCGGCGGCGGGGCCGAAGGGGGTCTCGATGCGCTCGCCGAAGATGGGCAGGCTCTTGCCGGTGGCGTGGTACTGCTTATGCACGCCGAACACGTCGCCGCAGCCGGCGTACTCGGTGATTACCCAATTCATCAGGGATTTGAAGGGAATGGGATACATTTTCTCGGACATGGGGGTTCCTCCTTTTTGAATCGTAAAAAATCAGCGCATCAATACACCCGGTTGTTCAGGCTGCCCCAGAGCTTCTTGGCGGCCTCCAGGATATGAGCGTTTTCGGCCTCCTCGTCGATGCCCACCAGCTGGCGGTCCTGCATCAGGAGCTTGCCGCCTGCGATGGTGGTCTGGCACTGGCGGCCGGTCATGCCGAAGATCATGTGGCCGTCGATGTTCTCGTCGGAGAAGGGGGTGAAGGGCTTATAGTCCATGACGATGATGTCCGCGGCGGCGCCGGCCTTCAGCACGCCCAGCTGCACCGGGAAGTACTTTTCGCCGATCTTGGCGTTGTTGCGGAACAGCATATCCGTGACCTCGCACCAGCCCACGTTGGGCAGGCAGTTCTGGCTGCGCTGGGAGCACAGGGCCACCTTCAGGGACTCCAGCATATCGTTGGTATAGGCGTCGGTGCCCATGCCCAGCAGGATGCCCCGCTTGTGCAGCTGGAGCACCGGGCAGATGCCGATGGCGTTGCCCATGTTGCTCTCGGGGTTGTTGACCACCATGGTGCCGGTGTCCCGGATGATCTCCATCTCGGCGGTGTTCACATGGATGCAGTGGCCCAGAATGGTCTTGGGGCCCAGGATGCCATGGTCCTGGAGCCGCTGCACCGGACGGCGGCCATAGTTTTGCAGGGAGTCGTACACGTCGTTCATGCCCTCGGACACATGGATGTGGTAGCCGGTGCGGCCATTGTTGGCGGCCACCATGCGGTCGAAGGTCTTGTCGCTGATGGTGAACAGAGCGTGTCCGCCGAACATGGCGGCCAGCATGGGATCCTGGTTCTTCTGGCACTCGGTGATGAAGTCGGCGTTTTCCTGGATGGCCTGGAGGCACTTCTCCTCGCCGTCCCGGTCGGAGACCTCGTAGCACAGGCAGGAGCGGATGCCGAACCTCTTGGCGGATTCGGCAATGGTGTGCAGGGAACCGGGGATCTCGGCATAGGAGGCGTGGTGATCGAAAATGGTGGTGACGCCCTGCTTGATGCAGTCGATGTACAGGGCGTCGGCGCTGGCCCGGGTCCCCTCCAGAGTCAGCTTCCGGTCGATGGCCCACCAGGTGCCGTCCAGGACCTCGTAGAAGTTGGTGGGGTTGTTGCCCACGATGGACAGGCCCCGGGCCAGAGCGGAGTAGATGTGGGTGTGGGCATTGATGAAGGCAGGCATGATGACGCCGCCCTTGGCGTCGATGATGTGGGCCTGGGGATACTTGGCCCGCAGGGCGCTCTCCTGGCCCACCTCGGTGATGGTGGCGCCCTCATAGGCCACGGCGCCGTGCTCGTAGTAGCCCTGGCCATCCTGGTCGCGGGTGATGAGTCTTCCGTTGATGATCAGATTCATGTGTGTTCCTCCTTTTGAATTGTTCCAATGCTTCCGGGTAAAGAAAAATGTTTCAAACCTCCGGATGGAGATCTGAAACACTCAAGCAACAGCCGAGTGATAGTTGCAGCCCGTGCGCGAGGCACTTCCTTACAGCTACCAATCTTGGATTGTTGCCTATATTTTACACGCTTTGGTATAAAAATGCAACAGAAATTTTAGCTCCAGCGGCAAAAAATGTGCAGGATTCCGAAAAAGCCAGCCGGGCCAGGCCGGAATCCCTATGAAAAAAATCTACAAAGTCGGGATACCGGTAATTTTGCGGGCGAAAGAGTCTGTATCGCGAAATTGTGAAATAATCATCAAATAGGCCGGAATCCACAATTTGCAGCGGCTGCCGGGTGCAAAGGAGGGAATGTGCATTTTTTACAAAATGCACAAAAAACACCGCGAAGATTTTACGGGCGCGAGGGACGATTTTCGGAATATCCCTCTTGAGTATTTGCCGGAATGGTGTTATTATCAGAACGGATGGGGGTATGAGCAAATTTCATCTACCCATTCGATTTTGAACAATCTTGGAACAATTTTTGAGGAGGCAACTATTATGAATGCTTATCTGGCCAGCGTTCTGGAGAACGTCAGAACCAAGCATGGCAACGAGCCCGAGTTCGTGCAGACCGTCGAGGAAGTCCTGTCCTCTCTGGAGCCTGTCATCGAGAAGCACCCCGAGTATGAGAAGGTCGACCTGCTGAACCGCATGGTCGAACCCGAGCGTATGTTCACCTTCCGCGTTGTGTGGTGCGACGACAACGGCCAGTGGC
>OIXH01002392.1_pt1 | contig 18736 bp, 20 predicted proteins | sample 1587741 | NCBI WGS metagenome assembly OIXH01 (sample SAMEA3888916, study PRJEB22519) | human gut metagenome | biome: human gut; feature: human-associated habitat; material: faeces | place: Denmark | collected 2011 | reverse complement strand
CACCTTCAATAATAACGATCAAACATTTTTAAAACTAATCAAGTTTAATATATTTATTATACCTTATTTTAGCTAATTTGTCAAGCAATATTGATAATCTAATTAATTATTTTCCCAATTTTATTGTCTCCCCAGCCTACGGCGGGGGACAACAAAAAGAAAATCGGTAAAAAAGAGGAATTAATAAAACGGCAAGCACATCGCTTCTCGCGGCATATATCACGGAGGATGAACGCATTGAACGAATTGAGCATAGAATAAACCGAATGGAGGGATATTTAGATGATCGATTGGAAAAGAAAGCTTACAAGCCGCAAGCTTTGGATTGCTGTTTCGGGCTTTGTTGCGGGGCTTATCGTGATATTCGGCGGTTCGCAGGAAGAAGCTGACACGATAGGCGGTTCGATTTTAAGCGGCGCGGCTATTCTTGGTTATATGTTCGGCGAGGGGCTGGCGGACGTAGCAAACGGAAACTCCGACCGCCGACAAATATCCCCGCAAAGCGCGCTCGAACACACGAATAATCACAAGGAGGAACAATTATGAGCATAGAGCTCCACGGAATAGACGTCAGCGGATATCAAGGCGAGATAGATTTTACCAAAGTCAAGGCAAGCGGCGTTGACTTTGTGATCATAAAAGCGGGGTACTCAACAAGCACGGTGGAAACATGGGAAACGAATTTTGCGAACGCCAAAAACAGCGGCTTGAAAGTCGGCGCGTATTGGTTCAGCTACGCGCAGACCATTGATCAGGGGCAAAAAGAAGCGCAAGCGTTTATAAGAGCGCTTAACGGCAAGCAGCTTGATTTCCCGGTATATCTCGATCTGGAAGAAAGATCGCAGTTTGCCAAAGGAAAAGAGTTCTGCACACGGCTTGTAGAAACGTTCTGCGGCGAACTTGAAAAGGCGGATTATTATGCGGGGGTTTATTGCTCCACATATTGGTATACAAGATATGTGGACGAAGCTGTCCGCGAAAAGCGCCCCGCATGGATAGCGGATTACAGCGAGGTGATAGGCTACCAAGGCTCTTATGGGATATGGCAATACGGCGCGGGGAAAGTCGAGGGCGTTCAATATGAGTGCGACCTTGATCTGGGATATGTTGATTACTCCGTATACATTAAGGAAAACGGCTTGAACGGCTATCCGAAAGGAGATCCTCCCGAAGAGAAAACGATAGACGAACTGGCATATGAGGTCATAAAAGGCATTTGGGGCAACGGTCAGGAACGCTATGACAGGCTCACGGAAGCGGGGTACGATTACTATGCGGTGCAAGATCGCGTAAACGAAATACTCTATCCGCCGAAAAAATCCATCGACGAGATTGCAAATGAAGTGATCCGCGGCGAATGGGGCAGCGGAGAGGAGCGCTACAAAAGGCTCACCGAGGCGGGATATGACTACGATGAGGTACAAAAGCGCGTCAACGAGATACTATATAAAAAAAAGCACGGCTGCCTGTCCAAGAACGGGCAGCCGCCGATTTGTATATAAAACATGATTTTCCCCGACTACGGCGGGGAAAATCACATAAAATTATGTTATAAAAATGTACAGCGCTCCCAAAGCCGCCAGATAGCACACGTTAAACAGCGTGAATATCAAGACATATTTTTTCGGGGAACTGTCTTTTGCTCCCGCATAAAATTTATAAGTGATAAGGCTCGCCATTGACGCTATCAGCGTACCCAATCCGCCGAGATTAGTGCCTATAATAAGCGCGTTGGCATTCTCCGAAAGACGTGACAGCAGTATCGCTGCCGGTACGTTGCTGATAATCTGCGACAGTAACACGGATACCCCGACCTCTCTGCCCAAAAGTATGCTCTGTAAACTCTCCGAAAGAGCGGGAATAGAACCGAGGTTCCCCACAAATACAAAGAAAAACACAAACGTCAGCAACAGCGAATAATCGACTTTAAGGAACAGTTTTCTGTCGATGATAAGCACCGCCGCCGCAACTGTCAAAAACAGTATCTTATCGTCCAGAATACGCAGAATAGTCAGCATATTCACGGCAAAAAGTATCACGAATACAACCGCCTTCAATCGGCTCTCTATCTTCACCGCGCCGCTTGGCTTTTCCGTTTGCAGCTTTGGCAGAAACAGAAAAACGGAGCACACCAACATTACAAACGACAGCGCGGAATACGGAAAGATTATCCCGAAGAACTCCGAAAACGAAAGATCAAAGCTTGTGTACAGATACAAATTCTGCGGATTTCCCATGGGAGTGAGCATACTGCCAAGATTTGCCGCAGCGGTCTCCAGAACCAGCAAAATTATCTCCGCGCGGGCTTTTTTCTCGCCCGAAATATTTCCGAACATCAGCAGCGTAAACGGCACGATCGTTACAAGCGTAACATCGTTTGTCAAGAACATACTCATTAAAAAACTGAGCAGCACCAACACAAGACCCACCGTTTTTATGCTGCGGAATTTTTTCAGCAGCGCCTCGCATATTACCGTAAACGCACCCGTCTGCCTTATTCCCGCCACCACCAGCATTAAACAAAACAGAAGTATCAGCACCCGCAGATCTATGTACTCCGCATACGCCGCGGACGGCGGTACGATAAAGCAGGAGACCGCCGCCAATATCCCCGATATACACAGCACGGCTTCCTTTTTGAAAAATTTTATGATGTTCTTCAACGCTGTTCAGCCCCCAACAATGTTTTACTTGATCATTATAACACTATCAAATAATTTTTTCAACAGCTTTTTTGACGCAATCGTCCGATCTTTGATAAATCCCCGATATATTCAAAAAAAATTCTTCGATACATCCCTTGACATTTCATAATTTATATGGTATAATGAACAAAAGCATGCATATAGTGGTGATGTTATGAACAGCAAAATTTATATAGCTATTGACCTAAAGTCGTTTTACGCAAGCGTGGAATGCGTGGAACGCGGTCTTGACCCGCTTAACACCAATCTCGTTGTTGCGAACGAAAGCCGCACCGAGAAAACGATCTGCCTTGCTGTTTCCCCCGCACTGAAAACGTTCGGCACGGGCGGACGCCCTCGGCTGTTTGAAGTCGTTCAAAAGGTGCGCGAAGTCAATCGTGAACGCAAACGACACACTCCCGGAAAGATGTTTTCGGGAAAGTCCGTTTTCTTGTCCGAACTTATCGGCAACCCCTTTTTGGCGGTCGATTATATCACGGCAATGCCGCGAATGGCTCTTTACATGGAATACAGCACACGTATCTACGACATTTATCTGCGGTACTTTGCACCCGAGGACGTTCATATTTACTCCTGTGACGAGGTATTCGTTGACATCACCGATTATCTTGACTTATATCAAATGTCCGCGCACGATCTGACTATCAAAATAATTCGCGAGGTGCTGTCCGAAACGGGTATCACCGCGACGGCGGGTATAGGCACTAACCTGTTTCTTGCAAAGGTCGCTATGGATATAGTCGCGAAAAAAATACCCGCCGACAAGGACGGCGTTCGTATCGCGGAGCTGGACGAGCAAAGCTTTCGGCGGCAGCTTTGGGAACACCGCCCGCTTACCGACTTCTGGCATATAGGCAGAGGTTACGCTAAAACGTTGGAGCAGAACGGAATGTACACGCTGGGTGATGTAGCGGATCGCTCGACTTACGACGAGGACAGCCTGTTCAAGCTGTTCGGGGTAAACGCCGAACTGCTGATAGATCACGCGTGGGGCATAGAACCCGCGACTATCGCGGACATCAAAGCGTACAAGCCGCAAACCAACAGCTTGAGCAGCGGACAAGTTTTGCAGGAGCCGTACTCCTTCGAAAAGGCGCGTATCATCGTTCGGGAAATGGCGGACGACTTGTCGCTTTCACTTGCGAAAAAAGGGCTTGTTACCGACAAGCTGACGCTCACGATAGGCTATGACGCGGAAAGCCTTGCCGACCCGCGTATAGCAGCGGATTATCGCGGGGAAGTAACTACGGACTTTTACGGTCGAAATGTACCGAAACACGCGCACGGCACGGAAAATCTCGAACGCAAAACATATTCCCCACGAGCCATAGGAGAAGGCGCGGTGCGACTGTTCGACCGTATTACAGACCCAAGACTGCTTGTGCGGCGAGTGACGGTCTGCGCCTGCGAGGTCACGGTGAGATCCGAACAAACTGCCGAATATGTCAACGAGCAGCTGGATCTGTTCACCGACTACTCAGCGCGCGAAGCCGAGATCGCCGCGCAAAAGCGCGATGAAAATATGCAGCTTGCCGTTCTAAAAATAAAGAATAAGTTCGGCAAAAACGCTATCTTAAAGGGAATGAATCTTGAAAACGGCGCGACAATGCGCGAACGCAATCAACAGATCGGAGGACACAAAGCATGAGGTATAGTGAAATTATGGATAGGCAGCGCCCCGCAAGTTCGCGCCCGAAGATGTCCGCAATAGAGCGCGCCGCGCAATTCTCGGCGTTTGCGGCGCTGGTCGGGCTTGACGAGCAAATGGATGAAACGGCGCGACTCGTTGACAAAAAAATCGAGTTGTCCGAAGACGAGAGCGAGATACTCAACAGAAAAATTCAGCGGCTTGTTCAAAAACTGAAAGAGGGAGAAGAGAAACCTAAAGTCAAAGCGACTTATTTTGTTCCCGACACGCTTAAAGACGGCGGTGCGTATGTCACGAAGCTCGGCGAAGTAAAGCGGATAGACGAGGTTTTCTTCAAGATAGTGTTCGCCGACCGAACGGAAGTGAACATCTCCGATATACTTGAGCTTTCGATGTCACAGCAGAGCGGCTGATAAACATCATAACAATTTCTATTGACATTTTCAGCCGCCGATGTTATAATAACATCAAGACAAACCAAAGCATTGGAGGTTTTATAATGATATATACGGTAACGTTCAACCCCGCAGTTGATTATGTGATACACACTAGTGAAGTTGAAGTTGGCGGCGTGAACCGCGCGGAAAGCGAGGAGATATATTTCGGCGGCAAGGGCATAAACGTTTCTATGGTTTTAAACGAACTTGGCGTCAAGTCCAAAGCCTTGGGATTTATCGCGGGATTTACAGGCGACGCTATTGAAAAGGGCATTTCCGAAATGGGCATTGAGACCGATCTCATTCGGCTTGAAAACGGCTTCTCGCGAATAAACGTGAAAATAAAATCGGGCAGCGAAACCGATATAAATGGTCAAGGTCCGAAAATCGGCGGCAAGGCGCTTGATAAACTCTTCCAAAAGCTTGATAAGCTGACGGACGGCGACACTATCGTGCTTGCGGGAAGTGTTCCGAACTGCTTGCCCGCGGATATTTACGAAAAGATACTCGATCGCCTGCAGAACAAAAACGTCAAAGCCGTTGTGGACGCCGCAAAGGACTTGCTGCTGAACGTTCTGAAATACAAGCCGTTCCTTGTTAAACCGAACAATTATGAGCTTGGAGAGATGTTCGGCGTGACGATAAAAACCAACGAGGAAATTGAGAAATACGCGCGAAAGCTGAAAGATATGGGCGCAAAGAATGTGCTGGTATCAATGGCGGGAGACGGCGCATTGCTGCTTGACGAGAACGGCAAAACTCACATCTGCGGAGTGTGCAAGGGCACGTTGAAGAACTCCGTGGGAGCGGGAGATTCGATGGTCGCGGGATTTATCGCGGGGTCGGAACAGGGCGATTACAAATATGCCTTAAAGCTCGGAACAGCCGCGGGCGGCGCAACGGCTTTCTCGGACGGTCTCGCGCAAAAGTCTCTGATAAACGAACTTCTGAAGCAACTTTGACCTCGACAAGGATGCTCCATCGGACGATCGACTTTTACATATCCGAAAACCGGACGGAAAACAAAAAATTTTCTTACAATTTAATGTTTATTTTAACTTCATGGTTTATTATATAATCAAGGCAAAGTTTCCGCAAGGTTTCCCCGCCGAAGGCTGGGTAAAATCGGCTTTTACTGTGATACTAAAAGCTCCGCAAAAAATATGCGCGTCTAAATCGTTCCGAAAAGAGGAGGATAAGATATGAGACTTTTACTTGCCGAAGATGAACAGGCGCTTTCAAAGGCGCTTAAAGCAATATTGGAAAGAAATAATTATTCAGTGGACACGGCTTATGACGGTCAAGAAGCACTGGATTATCTGGGGGCGGGCAATTGCGACGGCGCTATTCTTGATATTATGATGCCGAAAAAAGACGGGATCACGGTTTTAAAGGAAATTCGTAAAAAGGGAAACCTTATCCCCGTGCTGCTGCTGACGGCGAAATCCGAAATAGACGATAAGGTCGAGGGGCTTGACGCAGGCGCTAATGATTATCTTACAAAGCCCTTTAATTCGCGGGAGCTGTTGGCGCGTATCCGCGCTATGACGCGAACACAGACAGTTCAGACAAGCTCTAAGCTGCAGGTCGGGAACGTCACTTTAGACTGCGCCACTTATGAGCTGTCTACCGCGTCGGGCTCGTATCGACTGGCAAACAAAGAATTTCAGATGATGGAAATGCTGATGAGCAATCCCAAAAACCTTATCTCCTCCGAACGGTTTATGGAAAAAATATGGGGATATGACAGCGAATCGGAAATAAACGTGGTTTGGGTATACATCTCCTATCTCCGCAAAAAGCTGAACGCGCTGCACGCAAATATACGAATAACTGCCATGCGAAACGCGGGCTACAGACTGGAGGAGGACATATGATACGAAAACTGCGGCATAAGATGATCCTCGCGTCTATGCTTTCCCTGCTGTTCGTTCTTGCTGTGATACTCTCCGTTGCGGGCGTGCTGAACTATCAAAAGATCGTGACGGACGCGAACAAGGTATTGACTATCTTAGTGGAAAACGACGGAAAGTTCCCGATGATGGAGCCGCCCGGGAACGGTTCGCTTTTGGACGACAAGCACCGCAAAGGCGATCGGCGGTTTTCCGCGGAGCTGCCCTATGAATCGAGATATTTTTCCGTATTTTTCGCCGCCGATGAAAGCGTGATCTCCGTAAACACGGGAAAGATCGCTGCTGAAAATACGCAAACCGCCGTAGAATACGCGCGAGCAGCCATTCGCGCCGGCAAAGAGCGGGGATTTTCGGATGATTACCGATACGCTGTCTATGCCGTTGGCGAAGAAACGCACATCGTTTTTCTGGACTGCGGTCGCGAAATGAGTTCGTTTCGGTCTTTTCTGTTTACAAGCGGCGCGGTATCCGCGGTGGGCTTAGCGGCGGTGCTGCTTTTGCTGTTCTTCCTGTCCGCAAGGATTGTCAAGCCCTTTTCGGAAAACTACGAAAAGCAGAAGCAGTTTATCACCGACGCTGGGCATGAGCTGAAAACGCCGCTGACAATCATCGACGCTGATGCAGAGGTTCTTGAAATGGATATCGGAGAAAATGAGTGGCTGAACGATATCCAAACGCAGACAAAGCGCTTGACGGAACTTACGAACAGCCTTATTCAGCTATCCCGAATAGAGGAGCAGCCGCAGATCGAAAAGATAGAGTTTCCGCTTTCGGATCTGGCGGAGGAAACGCTGGAGAGCTTTCAGACGCTTGCGAAAACGCAAAACAAGCAGCTTTCCGCCCATATTCAGCCCATGCTTTCCATGAACGGAGATCAAAAAGCCATTCGTCAGCTGATGTCGATACTTATGGACAATGCCGTAAAATATTCCGACGACGGCGGCAGGATAGAATTTACCCTGGAAAAGCAGAAAAACGCAATACACCTCAGCGTATTCAACACGGCGGAATACGTTGCCAAAGAGAGCCTGCCGCATTTGTTTGACAGGTTTTACAGAACCGACCGCTCGAGGAACTCCAAAACGGGCGGATACGGTCTGGGACTTTCGATCGCGGCGGCTGTTGCGGCGGCTCACAAGGGAAAGATCGCCGCTGCCACGGACGACGAGCGCTCCATTTTGATAACCGTTACTTTTCCCGCGTAAAAGCGCTTTCAAATAATGTTATCTCTCCCCCGATTTGCGAGGGAGAGTTTTTCTTCGGTTTTCCCGCCGCGCTCAAACAAAAATCAGACCTTAAAAATTTTAAGCATATTTAAGGTTCGATTTTAAGTTTATTAAAGGAACGGTTGTTATAATATGATCATAACAACAAAAAAACGCGAAAAACAGCGGTCAGGAGGAAAACAAATGCCTTATCAATCAACATTCAAGCGGTACGAGATAAAGTACCTGCTGACATACCGGCAAAAGCAGGCGATATTACAGGCAATGATGCCGTTTATGAAGCTCGATAAGTATGGGCGCACCACCATTCGGAATATTTATTACGATACGGATAATTTTCGGCTGATAAGACGTTCTCTTGAAAAGCCTGTATACAAGGAGAAACTCCGTATACGCAGCTATCAAGAAGCGGCACCGAATGATCGGGTCTTTGTGGAGCTTAAAAAGAAGTACAAAAAGGTAGTGTACAAGCGCAGGTTGACGCTTTCGGAAAAGGAAACTATGGAAAGCTTCGAGCGGGGCACTCCCCTTCCCGTTCATTCGCAAATAGCGGACGAGATCGAGTATTTCCGCTCGTTTTACCAAAACCTCCGCCCCGCTGTATTCCTCACCTATGAACGTGAAGCGTACTACGCGTTGGACGGCGGCGATTTCCGTATTACCTTTGACGAGAATATTCTTTACAGAGATCACGATATTTCCTTGGGCAGCGAGGTCTACGGAACTCCCCTGCTGAACAAAGGCGAGACCTTAATGGAGATAAAAACAGCGGGAGGTCTTCCGCTTTGGATAACTCGCGAGCTTGACAGGCTTGGAATCTATCATACGTCGTTTTCAAAATACGGAGCCGCTTATATGGATATGATGACGCGTTCCGAAATAGATGAACAAAGGAGAAATTTATATGCTTGCTGATATTTTTAAGGGACTTTTTGATACGGATATGACGAGCGTTATCTCGCTTTCCGATTTTATGATCTGCATAGGCAGCGCTCTGTTGATAGGGCTTTTCTTGACCTTTTGCTATATGTACCGCACACGGTATACAAAAAGCTTCGCCGCGACGCTGGCGCTGCTCCCCGCGGTGGTCTGCGTGGTGATCATGATGGTCAACGGAAACGTTGGCGCGGGCGTTGCCGTAGCGGGCGCGTTCAGCTTGGTTCGGTTTCGCTCCGTGCCCGGTTCGGCAAAGGAGATCGGCGCTATTTTTCTGGCGATGGGCACGGGTTTAATCGTTGGAATGGGGTATATAGGCTACGGGTTCCTTTGCGCGATCGTTTTCGGGCTTGTGAGCGTTCTGTACAGCAAGCTGAATTTTGGCGGAAAAAAGAACTCCGTGCTATATAAAACGCTGCATATCACAATACCCGAGGATCTGGATTATGAGGACGTATTCGAGCCGATCATAAAGGAATACGCCTCCGAATGTGAGCTTGTGAACGTCAAGACAACAAATATGGGGAGCCTTTTTAAGCTCACCTATAATCTCAGACTAAACGGTACGGGCAGCGAAAAGGAAATGATAAATAAGCTGCGCTGCCGCAACGGAAACCTTGAAATTTCCATATCCAAACAAGAAACGACTGTAAGCGAACTGTAATAAGGAGGACATTAGCTATGAAAAAAAGATACATTTTTCCGCTGATACTCGCGTCTGTTATAACTCTTTCGGGGTGCAGCTTGTCGGGAACATCATCATCGAACAGCTTGCCCGCCGAAACAAGCGAAACATCGGAAAAGACCTCTGAGGAAAGCGCGGTAAAAGACGCCGCACCAACATTAAGCTCTTCGGATATGTTCACGAACAACGATATCGAGATAGGGTATGACGAGGAAACAAGCGCTAAGATAATTCTGTCGGGAGACACCGCCGCCTGCGACTCCGACGCGGTGGAGATAAGCGGCAGCACGGTAACTATCAAGGACGAGGGCACTTATATTCTTTCCGGTAAGCTTGACAACGGAATGATAACAGTAAACGCCGAAAAGACGGATAAGGTTCGGCTGGTGCTGAACGGAACAAAGATAAACAGCGCGACCTCCGCCGCCGTATATGTCGCGCAGGCTGATAAAGTATTTATCACCACTGTTTCCGGCTCGGAAAACACTTTGTCAAACGGCGGAGAGTATGTCGCTATCGATGATAACAATATCGATGCGGTAATTTACTCCAAGGACGATCTTACCTTGAACGGCGCGGGAAAGCTTACGATAAACGCCGCCGCGGGACACGGCGTGGTTTCAAAGGACGACTTGGTTCTGACCAGCGGAACGTATGACATCACTGCCGCAAGCCACGGTCTTTACGGAAAAGACAGCGTCCGCATCTCCAACGGAGCATACACGATCAAATCGGAAAAGGACGGTATTCAAGCGGAAAATTCCGATGACGCCGAAAAAGGATTTATATATATAACGGGCGGGAGCTTCAATATTACCGCAAACGGTGACGGAATAAGCTCCTCCGCGTACCTGACTATCGAGGATGGGGATTTTGATATCAGCACGGGAGAGGGCAGCGAAAGCGTTACCATGCCCACCGAGACCTTTGGTCCAAGAGGCGGTTTCGGAACGGAAACGACCACGTCCGAAACGACCGACACAGTAAGTCGTAAAGGTATCAAGACGGACGGAGCGCTTAACGTTTCGGGCGGCAGCTTTAAAACGGACACGGAGGACGACGCGTTCCACGCAAACGGAAACATTCTGATAAGCGGCGGCTGCTTTGATATCAAGGCGGGCGACGACGCGGTTCATTCGGACGCGGACGTAACGATAAAGCAAGGTGCTTTCAACATCTCCTACTGCTATGAGGGTGTCGAGGGGCAAACGATAACGGTTGAGGACGGCGAGTTCGACATTACCGCTCATGACGACGGGTTCAATGCCGCGGGCGGCGCGGACAGTTCGGGCTTTGGCGGCGGATTTCCCGGCGACCGTTTCAGCGGCTCTTCCGACTGCTCTATCACAATAAACGGCGGTACGTTTGTAATTGTTTCTGACGGCGACTGTATCGATTCCAACGGCGCTTTGACGATAAACGGCGGTAAACTCAATCTCACCTGCAACGGAAACGGAAACACCGCGCTGGACTGCGACGGAACTTACTCTAACAACGGCGGCGATATTACCACCAACGACGGTTCCGAAAGCAATCCGGGTCAAATGGGCGGCGGTATGGGTCACGGCGGCATGGATAGACCTGACGGCATAAACGGCGGTATGGGAAGACCCGGCGGCATGGAAAGACCGGACGATATGGACAGTAATTTCAATCCCGGAGGAATGGGCAGACGCTGAAATAATAAATACACCAAAAAGACGGGGAAACTGCTGTTTCCCCGTTTTGCTGCTATTCCGCTTCCAATACCGAACCGCTGTGAAATCCCCGAAGCTGCTCCCCCATGACCTCTTTCATTATCTCAAAAGCCCTTTGCCCCGTGCAATGTCCCGTGTAAAAAAGAGCCTTTGTTTTCATAAGCTCTCGGGCAGTCTGCTTGATATACTCCGTTTCCTCGTCCGTGAGAGCAGTCTTTTTCATCATATGAAAACCGCTTATCACCGTATCGGGATACGCCCCGAACAGCTCCGAATACTTGTCGAGTATACTCAAAATGCCGTTATGCGCGCAGCCTGACATCAGTAGGCGCCGATTTTCTTGAGAGATCACAAGGCATTGCTCGTGAACGAAATCGTCTCGGACAAACTTATCCCCTACCTTCTTCACCAGTTCCCTGTTGCTCCATTCCGGATAGCGCTTTCCGTTTATATCGGTGAACAAAAACAACTCGTCGTCTATTTGCATATTCCCGCTTACCTTAACGACCTGCGGCAGCTCCATAATCCTTTTATCGATACCGATATACTTTTCAAGCTCGGGCATCAAATGATAATGCTCCCCACCCGCCGAAACTTTCAGATAAATTTTCGCGTTTGGAGCAATCTTAGCGAAAGCCGTCAGCCCGCCCGAATGGTCATAGTGTCCGTGGCTCAAAATAAAGGTATCTACCTTTGTAAGGTCAACTCCCAGCATTTGCGCGTTATGCAGAAACATATCCGTAGCGCCGCTGTCCACAAGCAGGCTGTGCTTTTTTGTTTCCACATAAAAGCTGAGTCCGTGCTCGTTCAGGCAATCTCCGCCTTTTGTGTCTTCCACAAGATTTACGATCTTCATTTAAACGTTCCGCCTTTCCCGTAAAATACGCGTTCACGCCGCCGTTCATTCGTAATTCCATTATAGCATATTCACGGCGGATTTGCAAGCGGTTTCGGCTGCTCATTCCAACATAATTTCTTTTACGGAGATCTTTTTTATTCTTTCGGAATACGCATACATCACGATCTCATAAAACACTATAAATACCGCAAGCGACAGCAGCATAACGGGAAGATCGAATTTGTATTCCGGCACACCTTCAATGTCTTTGAACACGATATCCACCATTATCCTTAAAAGCGCGTATTGATAAACGGTGCCGACCGCGAACCCGATATATCCCAACGGTCGATAGCCGCCGAGAAGCGCTTTGCAGCACTCCTTTTGCGAATAGCCGAACACGCGCATCATGGCGATGGTTTTTGTGTTGCCGTTAATTACGGTCGTAATGGCGATAAACAGCGTCGTAAAAGCGAGCGCAAGCCCGATAAGCAGTATCATCATGCCCATCATGAAGCTTGCAAGATCCCTCATTGCTGCCGACATCTGCGTCATCGCCGAAAAACAGAATGAAGCAAATGTCATAAAGAACACAAGGCTTTTTCTGCTTTTTAGTGTGTTTTTCTTTAAATCGTCAACAAAAGAACCGCCCGTATCTTTCTCCGGCTTTGTCTTATGCGATTTAGCGGAGTTCTGCATACTGTCTTTAAGAAGCAGCAGAGCGGGCTTTTTCAACGCGTGAGCGGCGTAACAAACCGATAAGACCGCAAACGCCGCAGTAGGCACGATAACCAAGCATACGAAAAGCTCAGGGTGAAAACGCATGGAAATTTCGGGCAGTATCTTATCTTCATTTTGCAGCGAGTAAAATGTCGGCATCAGGAGAAACGCGCCGCCGAAGCCGAGCGCCGTACCGATAAGGACGCTCAGTCCGAACACATAGAAATTTTTGGCAACTCTCATATTGGAATATCCCAAAGCCTTTAAAATACCGAGTTCCTTTTTGTGCGTATCTATGTAGTGCTTAATATAGAAGATCAGCATTATGACCGAGGTGATAAACAAACAGCCGCCGCTGACTATGCAGACGACCTTTGAAGTGGAGACTTGAGCGTCATAAAACGTCATAGCCTGTTCGGACGTGATATCATCTTTAATTCCAACGATGTCCGTATGGAAATTCAAAAACATAGTGCAAACAAGCACCGCGCAGCAGGAAATTATCGATATGCCGATAAGTTTTGCCGCGTCTTTTATTCCAATGACCACAGTATCACCACCCGATCTCATAAGCGGTTTTCTTCGTATCGTTCACGACTGTTTCCGATATCTTGCCGCTGTTTATTTTTATCACGGTATCCGCCATTTGGGCTATGTTTTGATTGTGCGTTACCATAACTACAGTAAAGCCGTATTCTTTTTGCAGCTTGCAGATATAGTCGAGGACTTGTCTGCCTGTTTCTTCATCAAGCGCGCCCGTAGGTTCATCCAAAAACAGCACCTTAGGTCTCTTGGCTAACGCTCTGGCAACGGATACCCTCTGCTGTTCGCCGCCCGAAAGCTCGCTTGGATATTTGTGCAGCTTGCTTCCCAGACCGACGGCTTCTATGATTTCCGCATAGTCTTTATTGTCGGCAAGCTCCGCGCCCATTTTTACGTTTTTGGATACGTCCATATTTGGGAGCAGGTAGTACTGCTGAAAGATGAATCCGATGTTTTCCTTGCGGAACTCGGTCAGGCGGCTGTCAGAAAGGGTCGTGATATCATTTCCGTCATAAATGACCGCCCCGTTTTCGGGGCGCTCCAGACCAGACATAACATTCAGCAGCGTGGATTTTCCCGAACCCGAGGCTCCCAGAATAACGATGAATTCCCCGTTGCGAACAGTCAGACCAATATTTTTCAGAACCTGAAAACGGCTCTCGCCGTTTCCGTAGTATTTAGTCAGCTCCTTAACTTCAATCATTGCTCTGTTCCTCCTTGATAGTTTTCAGCAGGCTTTTAAACACATCTGTCATCATAACGCTTATTTCTTCGGGGGTGAAGGAACACAGCTTTGAAACGCACATAGCTGCGATACCGTGTGTATATATCCACAAATGACGGTACAGCCTGTTAGCGGCGGCACGATCTATCCCATATCCGATAACGATAGACGCGAGAATTTGCTCGTAGCTCTCGTCAATCATCGGCAGAATTCCGTCAAAATTCGGTACGATATTTTGTTCTGTCATAAACAGAAGTCTGAAGAAATTGGGTTCGTTGACGGCAAAAAGGATGTACTGAGTTCCCACGCCCTTAAAAGCGGGCGTTTCCTTTAACCCTCTGTTTACATATTCTTTATAAACGGCTTTTGCGGCTTGTATCACTGAGCAACGCACCTCTTCCATATTCTCGAACACGGTGAAGATCGGACACGAAGAGCTATTGAGCGCATTGCCAAGCGCCCTCGCAGTTAAAGCTTCCGCGCCTCGCTCCCGAACCAGTTCCATAGCGGCTTTCGTTATCTGTTCTTTTGTGAATTTCGCTTTTGGCGGCATAAAAAACCTCTCTTTTCATAACATCTGTTATAGAACTTGCGTTCTAAATAAATTATACCACATCCCTATTGCTTTGTCAAGAGACTTTTCAAAAAAACTTCTTAAGGCAGCGCGATTATCTTTAGAGCATCTCTAAAAACCTTGTTTGAGGCGCCCTTATGTCTGTTCTTTGTTTTATGCAGCTCAATTTTTGACTTGATTTCTATATATGTTAATGGTATAATATTGTTGGAAATAAATTGTTTTCAGGTTGTCGTTCCCTTTTCAAAATAATTGCATATTAAGTCATAGACAGACTTGAAGAAATTTAAACAACGAATTACAATGTCGTTAAAGAGGACTTCTTCTGTAGCGGATAACGCATAAAAACAATTGTTTGCGAACAAGTCCACATCGGTTCCCTTTCAGTCATCCCGACCGTGAATATACGAGTGGATCATGCAAAAAAATTTTGTTTTTTACAAATTTTTAAAATTTTTGAATGGATTTTAAGTTTTCAATCGTATTATAGTTGAAGTCGATGATATCGGCTATCATTATAAAACGGAGGATAAAAATTATGAAGAAATTATTGGCAATTATTCCCGCAGCGGTTCTGGGAATCGGCGCGGCAACAGCAGGGATATTGGCAAGCGCAGCCCCTGCGGACAAGACAAGCATTAGCGTTGACTATATGTCTGCTTTTTCAAAGGATTTGGGGCGGATTGACGAAAAAAACAATTCCTCCGCCGTAAGCTATCAAGCGGATGCGCAAAATAACTTTATTGACGACAATAACGACGGAATGTGCGACAACTACACTAACGGCACGGGCAACGGGTACTGCCATGGAAACGGCAATTTCACTGACAACAACAACGGTATCTGCGACAACTATGCCGACGGAACGTGTCCGCGAAACGGCACGGGCAGCGGGTACTGCCACGGAAACGGCAATTTCACTGACGACAACAACGACGGGATCTGTGACAACTACGGCGATGGCACGTGTCCGCGAAACGGCACGGGCAGCGGGTACTGCCGCAGAAACGGCGGCGGTCACAGAAGAAGAGGATTATAACGGGAGAAAATGATTATGCGGAGCGAGCAGGAGGTGAACAGGGCAATTGAACGGTATTCCGATACCGTTCAACGGCTTTGCCTTGTCTATTTGAAAAATCACGCCGATACCGAAGATGTGTTTCAGAACGTTTTTTTCAAATATTATCTCAGCTCCGTGGTTTTTAAGAGCGACGAACACGAAAAAGCGTGGATTATCCGTGTTACTGTCAACGCTTGTAAGGATTGGCTGAAGAACTTTTTTCGTTCGCGTACCGTGCCTCTTAATGAAGTTGCCGAACTTGCGTCCAACGTTTCACAAGAGAATAAAGACGTTCTGGAGGCGGTTCTTTCGCTGCCCGCAAAATACCGCGATGTTGTGTATCTGCACTATTATGAGAATTACACGGCTCCGCAGATAAGCCAAATTCTTCACAAAAACGTCAATACGATCTATACTCTCCTGACGCGCTCAAAAGAGTTGCTTCGGGAAAAGATGGGAGGTGAAGAGCATGGACGATAAAATTAAAGCCGCATTCGGCGCGGTTCAAGCAGACGAGGAACTTAAAGGCAAAACACGAGCGTTTATCTCACAAAAAACGCACGATTATACGGTTCGCGGAGCATTGAACTATCGGAGAATATTGCCCGCGGCGGCTGCCTGTTGTCTGGCGCTGATTTTGTTCGCGGGCATCGGTCTGTACTTTACCCCGACGACACGAATCGATATCGACATAAATCCATCGATCGAGCTGGGAATAAATCGTTTTGACAAGGTCGTTTCGGTAAATCCGTTGAACGACGACGGAAAAAAGCTTGCGGAGTCGCTTGATATAAGGTTTGTGGACTATGATGAGGCTCTTCAAAAAATACTCGATAATAAAAGCGTTGAAGCCATGCTTTCTGATAATGAGGTTATGACGGTCACCATCATTGAAACGAACAACGCGCAGTCAGCAGATATTCTTTCTGAAACGAGGTCTTGCATAAGGGATTACGTCAACGTGTACTGTCATTCCGTCAGCACCGAAGAGGCGGCTGCGGCACATGAGCTTGAACTGCCCTGCGGAAAATATCGGGCGTTTCTGGAATTGCGGAAGCTTGATCCGGATATCACTCCCGAAGAGGTATGTAATATGACAATGCGTCAAATCCGCGAATTAATAGCCGACCTGTCGGGAAACGGCAACAATGAAAGCTCCGCGTCTGGCAGCGGTAACGGACATCACGGCAACGGTTATGGTCACGGACATGGTCAGAACGGATAAAACTCCGGTATGTTTGCGCACCATGACGTTTAATTCCGAGGTCTCGAGTAATTTTGACGCAACATTTTCGGTATGCGATTTACCTTTTACGAGTATTCGCTATTAGGGCGCCTCTAAAAACCTTGTTTGAGGTAAAATTGGCACAGCACGCATCGCTTTATTACAAGCTTATCGGAACGCCCGACAAGCACGACGAACTTAATTCTTCCGAGAACATTCTGACCGGCTTTATGGGACAATATCCAGTACTCCACAAGATATGCGACGCGCAGTTTGAACGCGTGAAAAATTATCGATCACCGAACATCGCCCAAAGTAACGAAAAATTAGAGCGACTTTTAAAATGCTTGGAATTTGTTTTATCCAACAAAGATGAGATCCTCGAACGAGAGATGTCTATCGGGCTTTTCGGCGACAGCAAGCTGTTTGAAAAGGACTTCAAAAACAAGGTGTGTTCACTGCTTGAAAGCTATTGTTCGTTTGGCTCGGAGGTCCAAAGGGTCTGAAAAATGAAAAGATCTTATCTCATTTTATGATTGTCAAAAATCTGACGTATTTTTATTTTAAGGGGAACGGTCTGAACATCTTTGAAGACGGCGTGAAGATCAAGCTTTCATATCTCCGCCCCATCGTTCTGCGCTCCGATTCGACAGAGAATATCGATTCTATAAAGACATCATGAAGACATCATGCAAAACCGTTATGGAGATCGAAAATCTTACCTCGTTCAACCGAGTATGCTCGGAGAATATGTTTTGTTTGTTCCTAAGCGGGTACAACAACTCCTGCAAGACTGACTTTCTCAAAAAATTTTTTGCTGATAATCCACAAAGAGAATGGCCTCATTTCGGTGATATAGATCCCGACGGATTTTTGATACTGCACAATTTGAGAATAAAGACAGGGATCAATATCAAGCCTTACTGCATGGTAAAAGAAGAGCTTATCGATTTTAAAAGGTACTGCAAGCCGCTTGAAGTGAACGACATAGCTAAAGCAAGATTGAACGCGGAAAAACAGCTTTTTTCGGAAATTGTACTGTTTATGCTTGATAATGAATGCAAGCTGGAGCAGGAAATAATTAGCTGGAAAAACAAGTGAAAACGGCTTTTTGATCTTTACTCTATCATGAGAATGTGAAGTTTATAAAGTATGCCTTTTCATTATGCTGACCGCGATTATTTCTATCTTTTTGTTATGTATGAATTTGGTCTTGGTTCAACGATACGTCATAAATATTTTCCATATTTAAAGCTGTAGCTTTAATCGCAAACACCCAATAATTTTTGAAAAAGTACTTGACAAACCAAAAATGTTGTGGTATAATATTATTTGTTCAGCAAGAGAACGTTGGAATATATACGCAGGTGTGGCGGAATTGGCAGACGCGCTAGCTTCGGGTTGCGCTACGACAGGGTCTTTATTTAAATCTGCTCATTCGGTCGGCTTGAACCGAATAAAAATTAAGCGAAGTTATATTATGCGGGTGTGTTGGAACTGGCAGACGAGCTGGCTTCGGACAGCGTCACGACAGGGGATTTATTAAACCCGTTCATTCGGTTGGCTTGAACCGAACAAAATCAAGCAAATTATAATACGCGGGTGTGTTGGAACTGGCAGACGAGCTGGCTTCGGGCAACGTCACGACAGGGTATTTATTTTGAGTGAAACGGATTTCCCGTTTTCGATACAAAACTCGCAAGGGTTTCTCGGAAATTTCAGCCGAGTAAAAAATCTGAAATTTAAATATGCGGGTGTGTTGGAACTGGCAGACGAGCTGGCTTCAGGTGCCAGTGTCCGCAAGG
>OIXH01002391.1_pt1 | contig 18739 bp, 18 predicted proteins | sample 1587741 | NCBI WGS metagenome assembly OIXH01 (sample SAMEA3888916, study PRJEB22519) | human gut metagenome | biome: human gut; feature: human-associated habitat; material: faeces | place: Denmark | collected 2011 | reverse complement strand
AGATTCCGCAGTTCCAGCAAATTGTTGCTGATGATGAAGTTGGCGTAATACTCGTCGATTTCTTCCCGTAGCAGATGGATGCGGCGCTGCGCCCGCTCAAGCCGTTTCGTCGTTCTGACGATGACGACGTAATTCCACATGAAACGGCGCAGTTCGTCCCAGTTGTGCGAAATGACAACTTCTTCGTTGGCGTTGGATACCCGGCTTTCGTCCCATTCCGGCAAGAGGTGGAACGGTTCCTCCGGCAAACCGGCGATGTGTTCCGCTGCAGTCTTGCCGATGACCAGACATTCAAGCAGCGAATTGCTGGCCAGCCGGTTTGCGCCGTGCAAACCGGTACAGGCCGTTTCGCCCACGGCATACAGGTTTTTGATGTCGGTACGACCCTTGGTGTCGGTCACGACTCCGCCACAGGTAAAGTGGGTGGCAGGCACGACCGGGATCGGTTCCCGGGTGATGTCGATTCCGAGTTCGAGGCAACGAGCGTAAATCGTCGGGAAGTGTTCTTTCAGAAAAGACGGATTTTGATGGCTGATGTCCAGATGGACATAATCCAACCCGCGTTTTTTCATTTCGAAGTCGATGGAACGGGCGACGATGTCACGCGGTGCCAGCTCGGCCCGGGGATCGTGTTCGGGCATGAACCGCAGCCCGGCATCGGCGCCGGCGTCTGGTGGCAGTTTCAAAAGACCTCCTTCTCCGCGTACGGATTCGGAAATCAGAAACGATTTGGCGTAAGGATGGTAAAGGCACGTCGGATGAAACTGGACGAATTCCATGTTCGAGACGCGCGCGCCCGCACGCCAGGCCATCGCCACTCCGTCTCCTGTAGACGTGTCCGGATTCGTGGTATAAAGATACACTTTACCGGCGCCGCCAGTCGCCAGTACGGTGTGGCGAGCCGCGAAGGTGTAGACTTTGCCTTCTTCTTCGTTCAAAACGTAAAGGCCGTAGCATTCGACCGGTTGTTTGCCTTCATCCAGCTTGTCAGACGTGATCAGGTCGACAGCGAAGTGGTTTTCGAAGAGATGAATGTTTGGACTGTTACGGATGATTTTTTCCAGCGTCTGCTGTACGACGTGTCCTGTTGCGTCGGCAGCGTGGATGATGCGGCGCTGGCTGTGACCGCCTTCGCGCGTCAAGTGATAACCGGTCTGCGTGGACGTGTCGCGTGAAAAGGGCACACCCTGATTGATTAGCCAGTCGATGGCTTCTCCGCCGTGTTCGACGATAAAGCGGGTCGCGACTTCGTCACACAGACCCGCACCGGCGTCCAGCGTGTCCGAGACGTGTTTTTCAATGCTGTCCAGTACCGGATCCAGTACGGCGGCAATACCGCCCTGAGCGTAGAAAGTAGAACCTTCACTGATAGGGCCTTTGCTGAGAACCGTGACCGCGCAGCGTTCCGCCAGGCGTAAGGCAAGGGATAATCCGGCAGCGCCGCTGCCAATAATCAGCACATCACAGGAGGAATCGGAAGCAGCGGTTTCCGTGAAAGATTTACTACTGACTATGACCTTCCAAACAGCACCAATTATTCTGAAACCTGTGCGTCCATCGGTGTGATGATGTTTGGGCAGAGAATGGCAGCCATCACAGGAGATGCTTCTTATTATGACTATGTAGAGAAAGCGTTGTATAACACTGTGATTGCAGGAATCAATATTGCAGGAGACCGGTACTTTTATGTAAACCCACTTGAGGTTTGGCCGGCAAACTGTATTCCAAAGACCGACAAAAACCATATCAAACCGGTGCGTCAGAAGTGGTTTGGCTGTGCGTGCTGCCCGCCGAACATTGCAAGAACACTGGCATCCCTTGGCGAATACATCTATTTTACCGGGGAAGATGGACTCTGGGTGAACCTGTTTGCAGGCGGAACACTGCATACGACACTTTCCGGCAGAACACTGCGACTTGAGACGAAGACAAGATTTCCGTTTGAGGGAAAGGTAACGTTTCAGTTTGAGGAAGAAAAAAATGCGGGTGCAGAGGGCAGGGAAGAGACCCTTCATATCAGAATCCCTTCCTATGTAAAAAATGTAAAGCTCACCATGGATGGCACAGAGCAAAACATATCGGCAGAGTGCGGTTACACATCCCTTACTGCGGACTGGAAAAATCAGACGGTGGAGCTTACGTTTGAGATGCCGGCACACTTTGTCTATGCAAATCCGGCAGTGCGTGCGGATGTCGGCAAGGCTGCCATCGTGAAGGGACCGCTCGTGTACTGCTTGGAGCAGCAGGATAATGACGAGAATCTTGCCGCATTTTTTGTGGATACGGCGGCACCGCTTGAGGAGACCTGGTGCGAAGACTTACTCGGCGGTGTGACAAAGATTACGGCGCATGGCGTGCGGGTAAAGACGGAGGACTGGAAGCCCGGACGGCTTTATGGCGCAGTTCCGGTGGGTTTTGAGGATGCCACATTAACGCTCGTGCCGTACTGTAACTGGGGAAACCGCGTGCCGGGTGAAATGGCAGTCTGGATGAAGATGCGCTAAAAGATTGACAAGCGTCCTTTTGGTGGTTATAATCAGAATGACAAGAAAAGTTGTCATGAAACTGGAGGAAAAAGATGCCATTATATAACCATCTTAAAGAATACCGGGCTAAGATTGAGGTCAATCAACAGGAAATGGGACGGCTGGTAGGTGTTTCACGGCAGACCATCAGCCAGATTGAGCGGGGGGATTATTCCCCGTCGGTCACGCTTGCGCTTAAGATTGCAAAAGTATTTGAGGTTCCGGTTGAGGATATTTTCTGGTATGAGGAGGACGCAGATGAGTGAGAAAGCAAATCAGAACAGGAGAGAGGACAAAAAAGCCTTTAAAAAATTTATCGTCATTCTGGCGGTTTGCTTTGTCTTCGGAGGAATCAGCGGGTTTTTCAGTGCCCTTTTAGCGGAGAATGGGGCGGCACGCCCGATTGGGGATGTGCTGATAGACATCCTGACGGTGATTTCACCGTTTACCAATATTGTGATTGCAACCGTACTCTGGATTGTCTGTGCGGCGGTATTTAAGCAGTGCAAAAAGCAGCTTGAAGGATGGACAGAAGAAGATGAGGAGACATTTAACAGGGTGGATCTCAGACTCAGCTACCTGATGTGGATGCTCTCAGTAGCGATGATTCTTAATTATTTCTTTATCGGAGCGGGAATCTATTGTATGGAAAGGGCACCAATCGGAAAAACGTCGGCGATTTTGTATACCATTCTGCTGGTCGGAGGGGTATTTTACAGCCTTGCGGTTATCGCTTCCTATCAGAGGAGAATCGTCAATCTAGAGAAGGAGTTAAACCCGGAGAAACAGGGAAGCGTTTACGATACGAATTTTCAGAAGCAGTGGATGGAAAGCTGCGATGAGGCAGAGCGCATGGGAATCTATAAATGTGCCTTTTATTCGTACCGGACAACCCAGATGGCATGCCTTGTGCTGTTTTTAGTCTGTCTGTTTGGAATGTATTTGTTTGACTTCGGTTTGATGCCACTAACCATGGTAATCATTATATGGGGAATTTCCGCATGCAGTTATTTTCACAGCGCCATCCGCATTGCAAAGCATCCGGAGGAGCTGACGCGGTAAAACCAAACCTGATTTTATAATTTTGGTAAAGAATACCTATTGCAAAAACTAAAAAGTTATAGTATGATGACCATGTTATATGACTGACGGATAAGTGGAATTACCACATGAAGTATAACGTACAAAAGCCGACCGTCTGGGCACAGGAACCCGGATTATCGGCTTTTTTGTTACCTTTTTTACTTTCGCAAAAGCCCTTGACAGTCTGGGGGAGATGATGGTATATTCATGAAGTTAGTGATGACTAACTTTCGCGAACAAAAATTGAGACAGAAGTGAGGAGGATAACACTGATGCAAAACGAATGGAGAAACTTTAAAGGTGGTGCCTGGGAGACAGAGGTAAATGTACGTGATTTTATCCAGAAAAACTATACCCCTTATGACGGAGATGAAAGTTTCCTTGAGGGACCGACTCAGGATACGAAAGATTTATGGGACGAAGTGTTAGAGCTTTCCAAAAAGGAACGGGAAGCAGGCGGAGTCCTTGATATGGATACAAAAATTATTTCCACGATTACTTCCCACGGACCGGGATACCTTGACAAAGACAAGGAAAAAATCGTTGGTTTCCAGACCGACAAACCTTTTAAACGTTCCTTACAGCCTTACGGCGGTATCCGTATGGCAATGAAAGCCTGTGAGGATAACGGATATCAGGTAGATCCGGAGGTGGTAGAGTACTTTACCACACACAGAAAGACACACAATGCCGGCGTGTTTGATGCTTATACACCGGAGATGCGTGCCTGCCGTTCCGCACACATTATTACCGGACTTCCGGATGCGTATGGACGCGGACGTATTATCGGTGACTACAGAAGACCGGCACTTTACGGCGTAGACCGTCTGATTGAGGATAAAGAAGAGCAGTTAAACAGCACACGCGTTATCATGTATTCTGATGTCATTCGTGAGCGCGAGGAGTTATCCGAGCAGATTCGTGCGCTTAAGATGTTAAAGAAATTAGCTGAGATTTACGGATGCGATATTTCAAAGCCGGCAACAAACGTAAAAGAGGCAACACAGGCATTATATTTTGCTTACCTTGCTGCTGTTAAGGAGCAGAACGGTGCGGCAATGAGTCTTGGACGTACCTCAACCTTCTTAGATATCTATGCAGAGCGTGACTTAAAAGAAGGAACCTTTACCGAGAAGGAAATCCAGGAGATAATTGACCAGTTCGTCATGAAACTGCGCTGTGTAAAATTTGCACGTACCCCGGAGTATAATACTATTTTCGCCGGAGACCCGACCTGGGTAACCGAGTCTATCGCCGGAATCGGTGTAGATGGCAGACATATGGTTACGAAGATGTCGTACCGCTACCTGAATACATTAAACAACATCGGAGCTGCACCGGAGCCGAACATGACGGTACTGTGGTCTGTAAAGCTGCCGGAGAACTTTAAGAAGTTCTGCGCAGAGATTTCCGTGAAACATTCTGCCATCCAGTATGAAAACGATGATATTATGCGCGTCGTACATGGGGATGATTACGGAATCGCCTGCTGTGTGTCTTCCATGCGTATCGGAAAAGAAATGCAGTTCTTCGGGGCAAGAGCAAATCTGGCAAAATGTCTGCTCTACGCAATCAACGGCGGTGTAGACGAGATGTCCGGCAAACAGGTAGGACCGAAATACCGCCCGATTACTTCCGAGTACCTTGATTTTGATGAGGTGTGGGACAAATATAAGGATATGATGAAGTGGTTAGCAGGGGTTTATGTCAATGCGTTAAATATCATTCATTACATGCACGACAAATACTGCTATGAGAAAATCCAGATGGCGCTTCATGACAAGCAGGTACGCCGCTGGTTTGCTACCGGTATCGCCGGAATGTCCGTAGTGGCAGATTCCCTTTCCGCAATCAAGTATGCGAAGGTAAAACCAATCCGCGATGAGAACGGAATTGCCATCGACTTTGAGATTGAGGGAGACTTCCCGAAATACGGAAATGATGATGACCGCGTGGATGAGCTTGCAAAACAGGTGCTTCACGAATTTATCGGCTATATCAAAGGAAACCACACCTACCGCGGCGGAATCCAGACAACTTCCATTCTTACCATCACATCCAATGTGTCTTATGGTAAGAACACAGGTGCAACACCGGATGGAAGAAAGAGAGGAGAAGCGTTTGCTCCGGGTGCAAACCCGATGCACGGACGCGATTCCCACGGTGCAGTAGCATCTTTAGCATCCGTTGCAAAGCTTCCGTTTATGGATGCACAGGACGGTATCTCGAATACCTTTACCATTGTGCCGGATGCACTTGGAAAGAACGATGAGAACGAGAAGAGTAACCTGGTTGCACTGCTTGACGGTTATGTGGAAAAAGGCGGACATCATTTAAACGTCAACGTCTTAAACCGCGAGACATTATTAGATGCACAGAAGCATCCGGAGTTATATCCACAGCTTACCATCCGCGTTTCCGGATATGCGGTAAACTTTATCAAGCTGACCAAAGAGCAGCAGGATGAGGTAATTGCGCGTACATTCCATGAAAGAATGTAGTGAGACGGCAGCCATAGGGATGCGATACGGATGTATAGAAGCGTGACAAGAAACGCATTCTAAGAGAAAAGACATTTCAGGAGGCACGTATGGGGAAAATTCATTCGATAGAGACATTTGGTACGGTAGACGGACCGGGAGTACGGTTTGTCGTGTTCTTTCAGGGATGCCCCATGCGCTGCCTCTATTGTCATAATCCGGACACCTGGGTGATGGCGGACGGCAGCGAGATGCCGGCGGACGAGATTCTTGAGAAGATGGAACGCAACCGGAGTTTTTATACTACGGGCGGTCTGACTGCGACCGGTGGGGAGCCTATGATGCAGATAGAATTTCTGACGGAGCTTTTTGAAAAAGCAAAGGAGCATGGAATTCACACCTGTCTTGATACCTCTGGCATTATGTTTCCGGAGAACGAAGCGGATTTTTGTCTGAGAGAGGGAGAGACAAAGGAATCCCGCATGGCACAGATTGCGCTCCTGATGGAGGTCACAGACCTTGTGATGTTGGACATCAAGCATATGGGTGAGGAGGCGCACCGCGTACTCACCGGACATTCCAATAAAAACAGTCTGGCGTTTGCAAAATATCTTGCCAAAATAGGAAAACCGGTGTGGATTCGTCATGTGGTAGTTCCGGGAATTACATTTGACAAAGAAGAATTGACAGAGCTTGGGCATTTCTTAAAGACACTGCCCAATCTGGAGAAACTGGAGGTTCTTCCGTATCATTCTCTTGGCAAAGTAAAGTATGACAACCTTGGCATGGACTATGCGCTAAAGGACACGCCGCAGCTTACGAAGGCGGAGGCGGCAGAGGCGGAACGAATCATTCGTGCAGCAATGTAAATCAGACATCTGCATAAACAAAATCTAATTTTTCTGAAAAAATTGTAAAAAATACACATATTTTCTTGCTATAATGTAAAAATCTGGTATAATACAAGTATGATATATCTTGTATCAAATAAACGGCAAAGGGGTTGGACATCATGAGAATTAAGATTACAGCAAGAAACATCGAATTAACCGAGGGACTGAAAACGGCAGTTGAGAGCAAGTTATCCAAGCTGGAGAAATATTTTACTCCGGACACAGACGCTTACGTAACACTCAGTGTCGAGAAGGAAAGACAGAAGGTCGAAGTTACAATTCCAATGAAAGGCAATTATATCCGTTCCGAGCAGGTCAGCAACGATATGTATGTATCCATTGATCTTGTGGAGGAAGTACTTGAGCGTCAGCTTAAGAAATACAGAACCAAGATTGTGACCAAGCAGCAGAATGCAGCATCCGTATTCAAACAGGAATTTATTGATGCGAATGACGAGGACGATGAAGAAATCAAGATTATCCGCAGCAAGAAGTTTGATATGAAGCCGATGTATCCGGAAGATGCCTGCGTACAGATGGAATTATTAGGACATGACTTCTATGTATTTATTAATGCAGAGACAGAAGAAGTGAATGTTGTTTATAAGAGAAAAGGAAATACTTACGGTCTGATTGAGCCGGAGTGCTAAGAATTAGATTGAGCCGGAATTTCATACGAAGAGAATGTAAAACTGCCGTAGCGGGGAATCGTTGCGGCAGTTTTTTTGCACTAAAGCACTGCATTTTCTTATTTAATAGGAAAACTTCAATTGAATTATCCGAAGCACGTAGAAAAAGTTGTAAAAAGAATACCTGCATATCATAATTGTAGTACGGCTTACGTGTGTCGGCTGAATGAACGGAAAGAAGAGGAGAAGGAAAATGTTAGCAAATGAAAATCAGATAAGTGCTGTATTGGGAAGCTTTCAGGAAAATATAGAATTATGGAATACGTTAAAAAGCAGGCTTTGCTTGGACGAAAAACGTGTGAATGTGTTACAGGAGATTGCAGCAGGACTTGCAATCTGGGAGAATGAAAAATTACGAAACGAAATTTATTTATATGGAAGTATGTTAAAAGGTTCGGATCTGCTGGGAAGGCAGATTTTTTTATGGCTGTTATATATACTTGAGGAGCTTGAAACGAAGAACGAATCCATAGAATAACAAAGGGGAAAAGGGCTGATGCACGCAAGCCTTAGAATGTCAAAGGAATCCCTTGTCATTCACCGAAAAAAGGTATAAGATATAGCAGAAAAGTTTTGAAATAGGAGAAATAAAACAATGAAGATTGTGGTTTTAGCAGGTGGTCTCAGTACAGAAAGAGATGTTTCCTTTAAGACGGGAGATATGGTGGCAAAAGCATTGCGGGAGAACGGACATCAGGTCATTCTTCTGGATGTGTTTATGGGATATAGCGACAAGGAAGAAAACTTAGACGGTATTTTTGAGCGTGCCGAGGAAGTCAGCGTGAAGGTTTCCGGCATCCCGGAAATTGCCCCGGATTTGGCGAAGGTGAAGGCATCAAGAAAAGACCAGTCCGATAATTTCTTTGGACCGAATGTAATTGCACTTTGCCAGATGGCAGACGTCGTATTCATGGCGCTCCACGGCGAAAACGGCGAGAATGGAAAGATTCAGGCGGCATTTGATTTATTTGGCATCCGTTATACCGGAACCGGATATTTAAGCAGCGCACTTGCGATGAACAAGGGAATGGCAAAACAGCTTTTCCTGGCAAACGGAATCCCGACCCCGAAGGGACTCGCAGTCAAAAAGGCAGAGTGCGACAGAAGCATCGAAAAGTTATCAGAGCATCTCGGACTCACCCTGCCGTGTGTGGTAAAACCATGCTGCGGTGGTTCAAGCATCGGTGTGTCCATTGTGCGCAGCGAGGAAGAATTTGGCGCAGCGCTTGAGGAAGCATTCCGCTGGGAAGAGGAGCTTGTCATTGAAGAGTATGTCGAGGGACGCGAATTTTCCGTCGGCGTGTTAGATGGAAAGGCACTTCCGGTTATTGAGATTGCCCCGGTACAGGGATTTTATGACTACAAGAATAAGTATAAAGCGGGAAGCGCAGTGGAAACCTGTCCGGCGGACCTTCCGGAAGAGGTTTCAGAGCAGATGAAGCGCTATGCGGAAAAAGTGGCAGAAGTGCTCGGATTAGATACCTATTCCCGTTCTGACTTCCTTTTAAATGGAAAGAATCAGATGTTCTGCCTCGAGGCAAATACGCTTCCGGGTATGACACCTACGAGCCTGCTTCCACAGGAGGCACAGGTAGTTGGAATGAACTTTAACCAGTTGTGTGAGAAAATCATAGAGCTTTCTCTGCGGAAATATAATAACTAACAGAAGTAGAGGAAGAAAGAGCGGAGGCGCGTGTGAAAGACATGACATTAAGCCGTATTGCCACGGTGTGCGGCGGAACTTATTATGGAGACGAGAGCAAAAAGAATGAAGAGATTGCAGGCGCTGTCATTGACAGCCGTCAGGTAGAGCAGGGCTATCTGTTTATTCCAATTAAGGGAGAGCGCGTGGATGGACATACGTTTATTCCGCAGGTTTTTTCCAAAGGAGCCCTTGCAGTGCTCTCAGAGCATACATTAGAGAATCCGGCAGGACCTTATATTCTTGTCGATTCCTGTGCGATGGCAATGCAAAAGATTGCAGCAGCATACCGGAGAGCGCTTGATGTGAAAGTAGTCGGGATTACCGGAAGTGTCGGAAAGACCAGCACCAAGGAAATGATTGCGTCTGTGTTGTCGCAGAAATATAACGTATTAAAGACAGAGGGAAATTTTAACAACGAAATCGGACTTCCGCTGACGATTTTTAAAATCAGAGAGGAACATGAGGTGGCAGTTCTTGAGATGGGAATTTCTCATTTTGACGAAATGCACCGTCTGGCGGAAATGGCGCAGCCGGATATCATGGTAATTACAAATATAGGATTATGCCACCTTGAAAATCTGATTACCAGAGACGGAATCTTAAAGGCAAAGACGGAGAGTTTTGAACATCTGGCTGAGGATGGAATGGTCATTTTAAACGGAGACGATGACAAACTTGCAACCGTATCCGAAGTCAATGGAAGAAAGCCGGTGTTCTACGGAATCGGAGCGGTTTCCGACGGAAGCATGGAGCATGGCTCAACCGGAAATAAACGGGAAATTTTTGCGGAGAATGTGCGTACAGTTGGTCTGGAATCTACAGAATGTACGGTTCATCTTGGAAAAGAGGTGTTTTCTGTGACACTTCCGTTAGCGGGCGTGCATAATGTATACAATGCGCTGGCTGCGGCAGCGGTTGCAAGAGAACTCGGACTTACGGTGGAAGAGATGAAGCGTGGAATGGAGACAGTAAAGACCATCGGCGGCAGAAGTAATCTGATTGAGAAGGACGGTATGACGATTATTGATGACTGCTACAATGCAAATCCGGTTTCCATGCAGGCATCTATCGAGGTGCTTTCCCATGCGGCTGGAAGAAAGATTGCAGTGTTCGGTGATATGGGAGAACTCGGAACAGAGGAGAAACAGCTTCACTACAAAGTGGGCGCCTATTTCAAAGGAAAGAAGATTGATGCCCTGTTTGCAAGCGGCGCGCTTTCTGCTGAGACGGTACGAGGCGTAAAAGAAAACAGTCCTGCCACTGAAGTATTCTATTACGAAGACAAGGAAGCACTTGCGCAGGCGCTGAAAGATTACTGCAAAGAGGGCGATACGATTCTTGTAAAAGCCTCGCATTTTATGAATTATCCGGAAATTGTAAAAGCATTGCTTTCCTAGAGGAAATTCTTAGATTCGATGGTTTGACACATCTGAAACAGTGTGCTATGATAATACAAAAGAGTGCTACCGATAAACGGTTAGCCCAGATAAACTATTTGTTACACAAAGTAACCGCCAGTTTTCTCAGGACAGGGCGGTTACTTTTTTTTGCCTTTATTGTCTTTTCCAAGGGAATAAAACAACACAGCAATACTAATCAATACACCTGTGAACTGTAAAAGTTCAGACCATATAATCATCAGCATCCCCTCCCCTGCATGGATTTCATCGTTCGGATGATTTCTATGTAATCGGAGGGTTCAGTCCCTCCGTTGGAGGGCTAACCGCTTACCATTTATTCAATAGCACTGTTTTTAGTATAGCAGATAGTTACTTAATACACAATACGGCATTTGTAGAATTATACTAATTCCTTATTCTTAACAAGCATCTCCTCAATGATTCCCTGACAATGTGCACCGATTTTTTTGCGGGTTTCCTTATCAAGGCTGCCCGGATAAATCGGAGTTCCGTATTCCACAATTACGTGTGTCTTTTTTACCTTTGGAAAATGATTTTCAAGAATTTCGGCAGAGTTTGTGATTGCCATTGGTACAATGGCGCATCCGGTCTTTTCTGCCATTTTAAAGCTGCCCTCTTTAAAAGGAAGCATCAGGTCGTCTGTTTTGTTCCGGGTACCTTCCGGGAAGATACATACGGAAATGCCGTTTTTGATATTTTCGATTCCGGCGAGAATCGTCTTTAAAGCTTCCTTTACATCCTCACGGTTGATAAACAGGCAATGAAGTCTGCGCATCCAGGTGGAGAGCAGCGGAATTTTCTCCATCGTGTTTTTTGCAACATAGCCGGTCAGACCCGGACACCTTGCGTAGGTGATAATGATGTCAAAATAACTTCTGTGATTTCCAATATAGAGAACCGCTTCATCTTTTGGAACATTTTCTTCACCGATGACGGTAACCTTGGTTCCACAGATAAAAAGAATCACGCGGAATGCCCACTGTACCATGCGAAGCTGGCTGAGTTCCGCCGCCTTCGGATTGAATTTGTGGATAATCCACTCGATTCCTAACACGGGAATACCGAGAATCAGATAAAGAATTGCAAAAAGTAGTGCCAAAATTGCTCGAATCATGGTAAAAAATCCTTTCTGGTTATAAATCATGAAATTTTAATGCGCAGTGCAAAGCCTCTGGCTCCACTGCGTGTTAATGCGCAGTGCCAGCCAGGAAACCCAAGGGGTTTCCCGGCTGTCGGGCATTCGCCCTACCATCCCCGAAGCCATTAAAACACAGCTTGTAAACAGTCTGTTTTAATGCCTCCGTGTCTGGCACTGCTCATTGCTTATTCACATTATATAAAGTATACCACGGAAAAACAACAAAGAAAAAGGCATATTTTTCATCTGTTTGGAATAAGATGATATAGAAGTGAATGAGTGGGTGGATGGCATGGAGAAAGCAAGACGGGAAATTCCCGGCGGAATTTATGAAATGTGCATGATAGGTATTTTCGTGCTGCTCGTAATAATTTGCGGGGCGGTCGGCGGATGCAGCATTGAGGAAGGAAATCGCACGAAAGTCCGTGACCTTTCCTATGAGATACTGGAAGAAGCTGCGATACCGGAGGAACTGCTTGCCCAGATTGAGGAAAAAAAGACAGCGGATTTTAAGATGAGTTATACGGATGATGAATATGTATACATTGTCCATGGATACGGCGAACAGGAGACAGGAGGCTACAGTATCTGTGTGAAAGAGTTGTATCTGACCTCAAATGCAGTGATTTTTGATACAGAACTGATTGGACCGAGAAAAGGGGAAAATGCCAGCGCAAGTCCAAGCTATCCGTACATTGTGATTCGGACAGAGCCGTTGGAGGAAAGTGTTATTTTTGAATAAAAATAAATTTTCTTAAAACTTATATTTGTAAAATATTTTGTTTGACAAAAATTTAACGCAGTGCTATACTAAAGCACAGAGAATTCGGTGACGAGGATGAGATAAAGCCGAATCAGGGAGGGGACATATGCAACAGACAGATATCAGTAAAGTTCGGGCTTCCGTACATCAGCAGTGTGGCAGTAAAGTTATGATCCAGCTCGACAGAGGACGCAATAAGGTAGACATCCAGGAAGGCGTGATTCAGAAGGCATATCCCAGTGTTTTCACCGTTCTGGTGCGTGATGAGAGAGAGGAGAATCCACCACAGTTATTATCATTCAGTTATTCAGACATTATTACAAGAGATATCCGCATGAAACTTTGCTAGTGCGGACAATAGAACAGAGACATATTTTCCCCCGGCGGTGAATAAGATAGAGACAAAGATTCACGCACGGGGGAATTTTTATGGAGTTAAAGCGGATTACACTGCATAGAAGACAGGAAAAAGGGAATGCAGTCAGCCAGATTACGCTGGACGATGACTATAATGTGCCAGATTACCGACCGGACATTGTAAAGGTACTGAAGGAAAAGGGAGAGCTTCGCTTCGATGAGGTAAAGACCGGAAACGGTGCACTCTGGGTGAAGGGGAGCCTGAACTTTAAGGTGCTTTACCGCAGTGAACAGGAGAATGGAGGAATCAGCTGCCTGCGCGGAGAAATCCCTTTTCAGGAAAAACTGAATATGGACGGATTACAGGACTATGAACCGGTTCGCGTGCAGGGAGAGGTCGAGGATATCACCATCGGTGTTATCAATTCCAGAAAACTGAATGTGCGTGCGGTCGTTGTCTTGCGTGCCGCAGCGGAGGAAGAGCGGACGGAGGAACTGACCTGCGGACTTGAGGACGGAGAGGAGTATGAGCAGAAATTTAAGGAGCGCGAGGTACTACAGTTATTGCTGGCAAAAAAAGATATTTGCAGGCAGAAAAATGAAATTGTGCTTCCTTCAAGCAAACCGAATGTCCGGGAAATCCTCTGGCGCAGCATTGAACTTCGCAACGTGGAAAGCCGTCTGGGAGACGGGCGTGCGGGTGTGACCGGAGAAATCCTTTTATCGGTGCTCTACAGTGATGAGGAGGACGGCGACAGACTTCAGTGGTATGAGACGACGGTTCCGCTTGATGCCGGCACGGAGTGTGAACTTGATGAGACGGATGTAGTGCATCGAATCCGGGCGGTCCCAGCTTCGATGGAGGTGGAAGTAAAGCCGGATTATGACGGAGAAGAACGGATATTAGTGCTTGAGCTTGCCTTGGAGCTTGACATCCGTGTCTGGAGAGAAGAGCGGGTAGAGCTGTTAGATGATTTGTATTCCCTGAAAAAAGAAGTTGTGCCGATTCGCAAAGAGCATAAAACAGAAAGACTTCTGGTTAAAAATTATGCCAAGAGCAGGCTTGCGGAGACAATTGAGCTTGCGGAGCAGCAGGAAAAAATATTGCAGATATGTGCCTGTGAAGGAAAGGCAGTGATTGAACGGGAAGAGCTGACACCGGAGGGCGTGCTTGCGGAAGGAATTGTTCAGGTAGAACTGCTTTACATAACGACGGACGACCATATGCCGGTTGGCGTCGTAAAAGAAATCTTCCCGTTCCGGCAGGTTGTGGAGGTTTCCGATATGCCGGCGCAGACGCGGGTGGAATTAGATGGCGGCATTGAGCAGTTGTCTGCCATTATGCTTGACCAGGAGCATATTGAAGTCAAAGCACTTATCCATCTTGATTTGATGGCATTTGCGGAGGAGACGGCAGACAACATCGAATCTATCGAGGAAAAAGCACTTGATATGGAGAAGCTGAAAAATAGTCCGGGACTTACCGGGTACATTGCAAGGGAAGGGGATGAGCTGTGGAATATTGCAAAAGAAAATCACACCACCGTGCGTTCCATCCTGAATACAAACCCCATCAAGGGAGAGAGACTTTCTGCGGGAGAACGCATCCTGATTGTAAAACAGGTCGGATAAAAAGCGTATTTGGGTGGAACAGGCATGATTTTGGTCATGCCTGTTTTACTATTTTTGTAAGATGAAATTATAAATTAATCCAGATGCCTTCGTCCTTGATTTCAGCGTCGGGCAAGCTACGATAAAACCGTTGGGCATCCTCATTGGAAGCAATCACACCAATCAGCGTATCGGCTCCTTGTTCTTTCAGTTCCCTGCGCAAGGTCTGCATGAGTGCCTGGGCAACATTCTTATGACGGTAGCTTTTAATCACACAGATCCAGTCTAAGTATGCCTTCGTGGAACCGTCAAAGTGACTGCAAATCTTTGTTGAGTCAATCCTGCCCACGACTTTTCCATCCATGTAAGCAAGCAGGGATAAGGAATTTGCAAAGGCTGGATTTTCAAAACTTGCGGTTACATCGGCGATGTATTTTTCATCGATTTCCCAGCCCCAAAAGTTCTCCTCGGAGCGCAGGTCACGTTCAAATTGCAAAACATCGGGAATGAGGTCTTTTGTGTATTGTTTGATATCTATTAAGGTTGTGTCCGTTGTCGCCATAATTGTTACCTCCTCAAAATAGCAGCTAATTGCTATATGCTATGATAGCAATTAATTTTTTTATGTCAACGGATTCTTTGCGATATTTCAACAGACATATAAATGCACTGCTAAATAGTGGAATTTTTTCAAGTAAAATAATGGAAAAACTAACAATTTCACAAGGTATATGATAAAATAGGGATGGCAATACCGAAGGAAAGATGTTAGAAAGGATTACGCTTGATGAAATTTACAGAAGCGATGAAACGTTATAAAAGACAACTGGCCGCGGCATTAGCGGTGACTCTTGGACTTGGATGCTATTATCCGGTACAGGCATCAAAAGTGTCTGATAAGACCGAGACAAAGCAGGATGTCCAGAACAAAAAAGAAGATGCAGAGAACAAAAGAGATGAGGCGGCGGAAAACCTCGACAGCATCAATCAGGAGATTGAAGACATTCAGGGTGTGCAGAGCGGACTGTACGAAGAGATGGAAGCCTATGACCAGGAACTGATTGCGCTTTTGACGGATATGGATTTGCTCAAGCAGGATATCAGCAACAAAGAGGATGATATCGCACAGGCAGCGGAAGACCTTGAACAGGCAAAAGAAGAGGAACAGACGCAGTATGAGGCAATGAAGGTCCGCATCCAGTATATGTATGAGAATGGAAATGAAGATTTCTGGACAGCGTTAATCGGTTCAAAGAGCATCACAGAGCTTTTAAACCGTGCGGAATATGCCTCAGAGGTCTACAATTACGATAGAAAGCTGCTAGAGGAGTATCAGGATGCGGTCGCGCAGGTGGAGGAACTGCAGGAACAGTATGCGTCAGAGTTGTCTGAAATGGAAGAACTGCAGATAAGTTTTGAGGAACAGCAGACCGAGTTAGAGGGAATGATTGCAAAGAAACGTGCACAGATTGCCGATTTTGATACACAGCTTGCCAATGCAAAGACGCTCGCTGCGCAGTATGCCCAGACGGTGCGCAAACAGAACCAGATTATTGCAAAACAGGAGACAAAACTGGCACAGATTGCAGAAGAGGAACGTCAGGCAAAACTTGAAGAGGAGCGCCAGGCGAAGTTAGAGGAAGAACGCCGTAAGGCAGAGGCACAGCAGAATACCGAGAATGGCAGCACAGAGGCAGGAAGCACAGAAAGCAGCAATACCGAGACCGGCAGTACCGAGAGTGGCGGAAGCAGTACATCCGATGGAACAGGTTCGAGTGGCAGTACTTCAAGCGGGAGCGGTTCAAGTGGAAGCAGTTCGGATAGTAACTCCGGCGGAAATGGTCTTACCAACAGTGACTTAGACCCAGGATATGCGACAAATGTAAGCGGAACGGAAGTTGTAAACTATGCGAGCAAGTTCGTGGGAAACCCATATGTCTATGGCGGAAACAGTCTGACAGAAGGAACGGACTGCTCCGGATTTGTCAATCTGGTGTATGCACATTTTGGAATTTCAGTGCCGCGTGATTCGTATTCCCTTCGCAGTGCCGGAAAGACTGTCAGCTATGAAAATGCAAAGGCAGGAGATATCATCTGTTATGCGGGACATGTGGCAATCTATATGGGAAACGGCAAGATTGTCCATGCGTCCACTCCGTCGACCGGAATTAAATACGGTACAGCAACTTATCGTACCATTTTGTCTGTGCGGCGTGTGCTCTGATATGCGTGCGTTGTATTTGTAATTTCTGGAAAAAAGTGGTATCATGTGCGTAGCAACGAGCAGTGCCAGACGGGAAGGCGAAGCATTTGCGAGATGCACTGCCCGGATAACAAGGAGGCAAATCCTCTCCTCGTCTAACGAGACTCGGATTTTGCTTCGCAAAACAAGGAGGCAAATCCTCTCCTCGTCCATGGGGGAAAAATTTTACTTTGTAAAATTGGATTTTGCTTCGCAAAACAAGGAGGCAAATCCTCTCCTCGTTCAACGGAACTCGGATTTTGCTTCGCAAAACAAGGAGGATAACATGCAGTTTGAACAGTTACAAAAAGATATGATTGCAGCAATGAAGGCAAGAGATAAAGTGCGCAAGGACGCAATTTCCACGCTGGTTTCAGCAGCAAAAAAGGCAGCGATTGATGAGGGCTGCCGGGATGACATCAAGGAAGAATTGGTAGACCGTGTCATCTTAAAGGAAATCAAATCCGTAAAGGAGCAGATTGATACCTGTCCGGATTCCAGAGAGGACTTAAAGGAAGAGTATCAGACACGCTATGACATCTTTATGGAATATGCGCCGAAAATGATGTCCGCAGAGGAAGTAGAGGCATTTATCAAAGAAAAATTTGCGGATGTTCTTGCAGGGAAAAACAAAGGCATGATTATGAAAAATGTAATGCCGGAATTAAAGGGAAAGGCTGACGGAAGCGTCATTAACCAGGTGGTGGCAAAACTTTGTCAGTAAATAAAAAAAAGGATAAAAGACTTCCACTCAGATTCACATCCATTGTGTTGCTGTGTGTGACGATTGCGGTTGCAGTATCGTTGCGCTCCGGTGGCAGGAAAACGTACTATACGATGCCGGAGGCACTTGACAAAACAGTTATCGTGGTGGATGGAACAGAACTTACGGTGCAGGATGTGGCATTTTATATTGCTTATCAGGAACAGCAGGTGGAAAAAGAAGCTTATACGTATAACCCGAAAGACACCGGGGAATACTGGCGTTCTTATACCAACGGTACATATATCCGCACTGAGGCAAAGCGGGCAGTTGTTCAGATGGTGGTTCATGATGAGATTTTTTATCAGTTTGCCAAAGAAGAGGGACTGACCCTTGAGGAGGCGGATGAGACATATCTTGCAAACGCACAGTATGATTTTTTAAGTGACCTCGGAGAAGAGGGTGTTGCAGCGCTTGGCGTGAGCGAGGATGTCTTAAAGAAATCCATGGAGAAAATCGCGCTGGCGGAAAAGGGGCAGCAGCTTTATGCAAAAGAACATGCACTCGAATACGACGATTATTCCGTAGGCAGTCAGGCTTACACACAGCTGTTAGAGGAACATGATTACAGCGTCGTGGATGAAAACTGGAATCGGGTGCATTTTGGAAGTATTACGGTGAATCACTAGGGAAAGCCGTAGGAAAGGCAGAATAAGAAAATGACTGGAAAGATAGGAAGAAATGATCCGTGCTGGTGCAAAAGCGGCAGAAAATACAAAGCATGTCATCAGGCATTTGATGAACGGATTGCAAAAATTGCGTCGGAGGGACATATTGTTCCGACCCATGACTTAATTAAGACACCGGATCAGATTGCTGGCATCAAGGAAAGCTGTAAAATCAACATTGCAGTACTTGACTATATCGAAAAACATATTCATGAGGGAATGAATACCGCAGAGATTGACAAGATTGTCTATGATATGACGACAAGCATGGGCGGAATCCCGGCACCGCTTCATTATGAAGGATATCCTTACAGTGTGTGCACATCCGTGAACGACCAGGTATGCCACGGATTTCCGTCGAAGGATGTCGTTTTAAAAGAAGGAGATATTATAAATGTAGA
>OIXH01002389.1_pt1 | contig 18748 bp, 18 predicted proteins | sample 1587741 | NCBI WGS metagenome assembly OIXH01 (sample SAMEA3888916, study PRJEB22519) | human gut metagenome | biome: human gut; feature: human-associated habitat; material: faeces | place: Denmark | collected 2011 | reverse complement strand
CCCGCCGCGGCGTGCCTCAGATCGAGGTCACGTTCGATATCGACGCCAACGGCATTGTTCACGTTTCGGCTAAGGATCTCGGCACCGGCAAGGAACAGTCTATAACCATTACCTCAAATACCAATATGTCCAAGGACGATATTGACAAGGCCGTTAAGGAAGCCGAGCAGTATGCCGCTGAGGATAAGAAACGCCGTGAGGAAATCGACATCATTAACGGCGCCGATCAGATGGTCTATACTACCGAAAAGATGCTGACCGATATGGGCGATAAGCTTTCAGACGAGGAAAAGGCAGGCATCCGTGACGGTATCGACGCGCTGAAGGCGGAGGTCGAGAAGAAGGATATCGAGGCTATCAAGGCTAAGCAGGAGGAGCTGCAGCAGAAGGTATATGCAGTATCCGAAAAGGTTTATAAAGCCGCTGCCGAGGCACAGAAGGCCGCAGGCGAAAATCCTGCCGGCGGTGACGCCGCAAACGGTGACGGCAATGTCTACGACGCGGAATACAAGGACGTAGACGAAACAAAGTAATCGTAACACCGATTGTTCGGAGCCTTCGGCACAAATACAACGGAGGCTCCGACTTGATTTTAAGTTTTACTCGCTGGGGGTAGTTTTACTTGGCAGATAAAAAAGATTATTATGAAGTACTCGGAGTCGATCGCGGTGCGTCCGACGACGAGATAAAAAAAGCGTACCGTCAGGCGGCAAAAAAGTATCATCCTGACCTGAACCCCGGCGACAAGGAAGCTGAGGCGAAGTTCAAGGAAGTCAACGAGGCTTACGAGGTGCTGTCGGATAAGGAGAAGCGTGCCCGCTACGACCAGTTCGGTCATGCAGGCGTCGATCCCAATTACGGAGCAGGCGCAGGCGGTGCCGGATTCGGTGGATTCGGCGATTTCGGAGACATCGGGGACATTTTCTCCAGCTTTTTCGGCGGCGGATTCGGCGGCCAGCGCTCAAATCCGAACGCGCCCAGACGCGGCTCGGATGTTTCGACCGGTGTCACCATCTCGTTCGAGGAGGCGGCAAAGGGCTGCAAAAAGACCGTGCGCGTGACAGCGATTGACGGCTGTACCGACTGTAAGGGCACCGGTGCCGCGGAAGGCTCAACGCCGAAAACCTGCCCGTCCTGCCACGGCACGGGACACATAAAGGTCGTTCAGCGCACTCCGTTCGGTCAGATGCAGACTCAGCGCCCGTGCGACCAGTGCCGCGGCACCGGCAGGATCATTGAAAAGCCGTGCCGCACCTGCGGCGGCAAGGGTAAGGTGCGCCGCACCAGAGATATTGAGGTCAATATTCCGGCAGGCATAGACGACGGACAGATACTTGCCGTTCGTGGAAAGGGCGACGCCGGTATCAACGGAGGCCCCGCCGGAGATTTGAACATAGCGGTGAGCGTGCGTCCTCATCCGATCTTTGAACGCAGCGGTACAGATGTCTATTGCGAGATACCGATCACCTTCGTTCAGGCGGCTCTCGGCGCCGATATAGACGTTCCGACGCTTGATGGTAAGGTGAATTTGAAGATACGCGAGGGCACTCAGCCGGGCGATAAATTCCGCCTGAAAGGAAAGGGCATTGTTCGTACCAACTCGTCCTATCGCGGCGACCAGTACGTTATCGTGAATGTCGAGGTGCCTAAGAATTTGACATCGGCACAGAAAAAGGCGTTAAAGGATTTCGAGTCGCAGTCGAGCGAAGGTAATTACTCCAAACGCAAGGGCTTTTTCGAAAAGGTAAAGGACGCCTTTAAGGACTGATAAAAAATAAAACGCATCGACTCATGCAGAGCCGGTGCGTTTTATTTTTACGAAGGCTCTGGTCAGCCAAGATGATTTGTTGCGACAAGCGAAAGTGAATATGAAAATGCTGTTGAAAATGGGTTTATAATTCAAATATTTATTCGTGTTTTTTATTATCGATTTTATTAAATAAATAAACTTTTGAGGGTTTATTTTGTCTTTTACATTCTTGTATAACAAATTTGCTGCCGTGAGATATACCATCCCAAAGAACAATAACATAATCCGCAAGCTTTATTATTTCGATATTGCGCTTTAGCGGTGCATATCGACCGAATTGCTTATAATCAGGCTTAATTTCCGTAAGCTTAATATTATGAGACACGGCAAATTTCGCGGCACATTGGTCTATTCCGTGTGCACCGCCGCTTATTATTTCATTTGTGTTTTTCGGAACAAACAGTTCCAAACTTTCATCTATCGTTAAGCTTCTTGAACCGACAATTGCAACTTTCATAGTATTCCTCACAATCAAATAGTATACTTAAATCGAGTATACCTAAAACATTATATCACAAAATAATCTTAAAATATACTTAAATCAAGATTTTTTTGGAGAGTTTTTTGTGAGAAATAAAAATAACAAGCATTTGGGCATTGAGATTGATCCTATTCTGCACTATAAACTGCATTATATATCAAGATATGAGGGCAGAAGTGCGAACGGACAGATTCTATACTTGTTGCGTAGCTGTATAAAGGACTTTGAGCAAAAGGAAGGCGAAATAGTTTTGCCGGATGACCTTTTGCGGACAAATACCGACTCACAATAGTTTTTAAGCAAAGAGCGGCCTGTTAGCCAAAGCCCCATAAGGATGTTTTTTTGCAGGGATACGGTGTAACCCCACGATCGGGGTTGCACCGTTTTCTCTTTTTCAGGCGGTAAGCCTGTATTCCTGCGGGTTTGCTTTGATTTTAGCCATAAGGCTTTTGATTTCGTCCTCTGTGGGAATGTCAATCAGTCCGATAGCCGTGAAGTAGATGTCCACCTTCACATAGCAATGACCGCTTGATTTGTCGTTGTTATGAACCTCAATCCTGCGGATCAGAGAGTTCACAAGGGTTGATGTCAATTCTTCAAAGGATGTACTGCTTCGCAGAACCTTCAATAAGGTTTTCAAGTCAAGGCTCGTCTGTTCAATGCAGGCGAGTTTCTTTTCGTCCTCTGCCACCTTATTGATAAGGGTGCGTTGTTCGTTCTCGTAATTGACCGACATTCTTGCATAGCGTTCGGCGGAGATGTTACCGAGGACTTGATCTTCATAGATACGCTCTATCAGTTTGTCAAGGTCTTGAATGCGCCGCTTTTCGCTTTCAATGGCAGTTTTAAGTTTAGAGGTTTCTGCCCGTTTAGATACAATGTCCTTTTGTGCCATTAGATACAGAAATACCGGCTCATAGCACCTAACGAAGTCCGCTAAGCTGTTGATTGCTTCAAGTACGATTTTTTCAAGCACAACATTACGGATAAAATGTATCTGGCAGCTTCCTCTGCCGCTTTTGTAGTTGGAGCAACGATAATGCTCCTGATTGGCGTTCAAACTCTTGGCAGCGCAGAAGTGGAGCTTTGAGCCGCAATCAGCGCAGAACACTTTGCCGGAGAACAGACTTGTCCTGCCCGTTGCTGTCGGGCGGATACGATGCTCTCGAAGTTCCTGCACCCTTTTCCAAGTATCCTCGTCAATGATAGCAGGCTGGGTGTTTGGGATAATCTGCCACTCGTCCTTTGGCTTATACACGGTCTTGTGAACCTTGTAGCTGACCGTGGTGGTCATAAAGTTTACCGTACAGCCTGTATACTGCTGATTGACAAGAATGCCGGCGACTGTTTTCTGATCCCAAGCGTATGGGTCTGTGTACTGTTTCCGTGTCTTTCTGCCGAGCGAAGCGTAATAGGCAGTGGGAATAAGCACCTTTTCCTGTTCAAGCTGCCGTGCAATTTGCGACGGTCCCCGACCGTCAAGGCACAGAGCATAGATTTTTCGTACAACTTCCGCCGCCGGTTCATCTACCAGCCAGTCCTCTTTGTCCTGTGGGTTTCTGACATATCCAAATGGGACGGAGGAGCTGACACGCTTGCCGTTTGCTGCCTTGTTTTTCCACACCGCACGGATTTTTTTGCTTGTCTGAGCTGCATACCACTCATTGAAAATGTTGTTGAATGGAAACCGAACGGCGACGGAACATACACCCGCAAATGCACGGTGGACGGCTGCAACGGGCTTGAAACAAAGGATTGCTCCGGCGGAAAAGCCGATTGCACCGAAAAGGCGGTTTGCGAGGTCTGCGGAAAGACTTACGGAGAGCTTGACCCGAAGAGCCACACTGACCTGAAGCAATCCCCGCCAAGGCAGCGACAAAGACTGCCGAGGGCAATGTCGAGTATTGGTACTGCGAAGGCTGTAATAAGTATTATAGTGACAAAGACGGTAACAAGGGAATCACCAAGGTGGCTACCGTAACGACTAAGCTGCTAAAGTCTCCCCAAATCGGCGATACAAGCCACCTTTCTATGTGGATTGCACTGCTCTTTATCAGCGGCGAAGCTGTTATCGGCACAGCTGTTACCGAAAAGAAAAAAGCAGAAATGAAACCTGAATACAGACACACATACGGTCCAGGGGCGGCGGTTTGAGCCTTCCTTGTGCTTTAAAAAAACGAAAATTTACATGTAAAAAAACCGCGCAACGGTTGCTTCCTCTTGACATTGTTCCAAGTTGAGAATATAATATAGTCAGAGAGGAGATGTAAGCGATGTACAGCATAAAATACATTTCAGCTATTGAAGCGGCGGAACGCTGGCACCTTTCAAGACGCCGTGTGGTTGCTCTTTGCGGAGACGGTCGCATAACCGGAGCGCAAAAAGCCGGGGCATATTGGATAATCCCCGAAAATGCAAAGAAACCGTCAGATGCCCGTGTTAAAACCGGTAAATATATCGGAACCCACGTGGTGGAAAAGGAATCAAGCTGAGACAGAAAAGCTTTCATACACAGACCCGTAGGCAAAGGAGTTCCGGCAAAGCCCACGAGCCAACAAAAGAGAACGAGGCATCGGCTTTGCATGGCAGGGTCGGTGCCTTACGGCATTTTACAGGAGGTGCGACAAATGAAAAAGGTTATCACAATAGGACGCGAGTTTGGGAGCGGCGGTCGTGAGATCGGCCGCAGAATTGCAGAAAAGCTGCAGATCGCATATTACGATCAGGAGATCGTAACCGAGATTGCCAAGCGCACAAAGCTCTCCGAGGAATATGTGGAACGCATCACCGAAGACCGCCCGTATATGGTTTATCCCATCCATGCCGGCATGAGCTTTCATACGGCATATTATGCTTATACTGAGTTTGACAGGAGTCTTACGGTGTTTGCCGAGCAGCACAGTATGATTAAAGAGCTGGCGGAGAGATCCGATTGTGTTATCGTCGGGCGATGTGCCGATTATATTTTGAAGGAAAAAGATCCGTTCCGTATTTTCGTCTACGCGGATGCAGAGAGCAAACTGAAACGCTGCCGGGAACGAAGCCCGGAGGATGAAAACTTATCCGATTCCAAGATAAGAAGAAATATACGCTCCATCGATAAAGGAAGGGCAAGATATTACAACTATTTCAGCCGACAAAAATGGGGGGCACGTGAAAACTACGATCTGCTTATCAATACATCGGGTAAAGATGTCAAACAGGCTGCCGAAGCGGTTGCCGATTATCTGAAGAGATATCTGTTTGAATGACGGATAATTTAGCTGCGGTGGGGTGAAATTATGCAGAACAATTGGGAATCAAAACGGGATTGGATACTGTTCCGTGAAAGAATTGCAGGATGGCAGGAAGCATATATCGGGAGGTTGAACCGGGAATACATTGAGCTGCTCATCCGTGACGGCTCGGAAGCAGAAAAGTTTTGGGAACTGTATAAACGTATATGCCGGGATAAACACTGCACCGGTGTGCAGGCGGAAATACACAGCTCGGAGATTCTCGCTAACCTTTGCCGCCTGGTCAATGAAGGAGTGATCGGTTATGACGATCTCGACGGATTCAGCGAAGGATTACGTGAAAATGTGATTCGGATTACATCATACCATGCACATGAATCAGAATAATCCGGAGGAAATTGTGATGAAGACAAAACGATGGGGAGCTGTTATTTTATGCCTGTCTGTTCTTGTGACAGGGGTGATGAGCCTTTCCGGCTGCGGGACAAGGGTGCAGGCAGCGAATCTTATGGAGGGCATCGCGGCAAAGACAGTTTCCGGCAAGACTGCGGATGATGCTTTCAAAAACAGCAGTGCGGACTTTGCCATCAAGCTCTTTCAACAAACGCGAGATGGCAACAAAAACAGCCTTATCTCTCCGCTGTCGGTCATGCTGGCGCTCTCCATGACGGCAAACGGAGCGAAGGGCGAGACTCTTGCACAAATGGAAGCTCTGCTCGGCGGAGATATTCCCATGGAAACGCTGAACGAATATCTGTATTCCTATATAAAGGCACTGCCCTCCGAAAAAACGGCAAAGCTGAATATCGCAAATTCTATTTGGTTCAGGGATAACGGATTTACGGCGGAAAAGGCTTTTTTGCAGAAAAACGCGGATTACTACGGCGCTGAGGCATATAAATCAGCGTTTGACGGAAAAACGCTGCGGGATATCAACAACTGGGTAAAGAAGAATACCGACGGCATGATAGAGAAAATTATCGATGATCTTGACTCGGATGCCGTAATGTATCTGATCAACACCGTTCTGTTCGACGCTGAGTGGGAGAATATTTATAAAAAGGACGAGATCAGGGACGGCACATTTACTGCTCTTGACGGCACAAAGAGAACGGCTTCGATGATGTATTCGGCTGAGCAGCGATATCTTGACGATGGCAAGGCAACCGGTTTTATCAAGTCGTATATGAACGGTTACAGCTTTGTTGCGCTGCTGCCGAACGGGGATGTTTCTCTCGGCGATTATGTTGCTTCCATGACAGGGAAGACCTTTATTGACACGATAAAAAGCGCCAAGGATGTCCCGGTGGAAGCTGCGATACCGAAGTTCTCCTACGATTATGACATTGAAATGAGCGGCGCGCTGAAGGCGCTCGGTATGACCCTGCCGTTTGATGCGGCAAAAGCGGATTTTTCAGCGCTCGGATCTTCCGACAGCGGCAATATATTCATCAACCGCGTGCTGCATAAGGCGTATATCGCCGTGGACGAAAAAGGCACAAAAGCCGGTGCGGCGACCGCTGTGGAAATGGCAGAGGCCGCCCTTGAGGAGGGTATCTATAAAGTGACGCTTAACCGTCCGTTTGTCTATGCCATTATAGACGACACAACCGGGCTGCCGGTATTTATCGGCACAGTCACAGATATCGGGAAGTAATGTACAGTTAACGGCTTGCTGAAAGCCGGGGAGGGTGAAAGAAGTGAAACGAAAAATAATTACAGGGATTTTTACGGTTCTGATGCTCAGCACCGTATTTATTCAGCCGACGCATGCCAACTCCGCTCAGCGCCACTGGAGCGGAACAGACAGCACCGGCGCACTTGTAAAAGATAAGAACTGTCCGCTTGTGGTGGATAAGGAGCTTTTGACCTTTGATGTGCAGGAGTTCCCGAAGAATTACTACAACAGTTTCGAGGAATTCCTCGCCTATACAGGGAAGGTCACGGCTGAGTACACCTTCCGCAACCCCGCCGACTATACGGTGACCGCCACGCTTGTTTTTCCGTTCGGCAACCTGACTCTTTACGGGGAATATATCTACGATTCTTATACCGGTAAGCATACTGCCGCTTTGGAGACCGATAGGTTTGGCGTTGCGGTCAACGGCAAGCTGATCAAGGCTACCGTGCGTCATACGCTGAAAGACAGAGGAACGCCGTTCTCTTTGAATGCGGATATGCCGAGACTTGTGGACGGATATATATCCGACAGCTTTTTCCGTCCCGATCTTCCTGTATGGGTACAGCAATATTCCGTTGAAGGCATCAAGCCTGAAAGCCCAGCCCCAACCGCCGCTTTTGTTCTGCGTGAGGACCCCTCAAAAACACGGGTGCTGTGGGAGGAAAAGAGCGGCATGGCTACGCTGAGAGACGGTCTCCGAATATCCGGCTGGACAAAACCCGGCGACACACTTACCGTATATATTTTTGGTGAACCTCCGAAGGACGGTATCGCATGGTCACTTTATGAAAACGGCGCGTGTAAAAAGGAAATTGACGGCAATATTACATTGAAATATTCGGAACAGATGACCTTCCGGGATTTTGCTTTCAGGGAATACGACAATAGCTCCGGCATATCGGAGGGTGATTGGTATAATGCACAGGTCGCATTTATGAATGACGGTTCAAAGGATTGGATGTACGGCGGAATTTACATCGAAAAATCCGCCTTTTCACTGATGCGGTGGTACGAGTATACCCTGACGCTGGAACCGGGACAGACTTTGACAAACACGGTAACAGCCCCGCTGTATCCGGCCATTGATGCGGGCTACACGCCGAGTATTTATACCTACACCTATCTGCTCTCTCCTGCAAAGACATGGGCGCAGTTCGGAGATCTGAAAATCGTGGTAAACACACCGTATTACATGACCGAAAGCAATCAAGGCAGCTTTTCAGGGACGGAAAAGGGGTATGAGCTGACCCTGCCGGGTCTGCCGGAGAAAGAGCTAACCTTCACATTGTCGGAATCAGAGCATCCCCGGCCTCCCAAGCTATCGATTCCGTTCAAAGTGGCAGGTCTTGCCGGATTTGTGCTGATCGGCGGAGGCGTGATAGCCGTTGCGCTGATTGTTAAAAGGAAAAAGAGCCGTGGGAAAGAGCAGTCCTGAAAAAAGCGACGCAAGCCCGATTTGCGGCAGAAATCTGTTGCGGGGGCGTCCGGCGCATTTTCTTCTGACAGCGACTGCCGGAATACTCGGCGGACTTTTGGTTGCCTTCATCTTTGAGTTTCCGTCGGACGGGCTGTGGGCGCCGGCTTATTGGAGCACTTCCGTTTACGGCTTCTGGATATTCACGACCTCGCTGCTTGTGCTGTGGAGTGAGAAGAGACATGTCGCCTGTATCGGTTCGGGACTGTATATCTTTTTTATGTTCCTTGTGACGACGGTATATATGTCGCTCCGCCTTTTTTGCCGTGGCAGTACACCGTATGAGACGTTCTTTGATATGGTACTGCACAGCATTTTCGGCTGGCTGTGGTACAGCATTCCGCCGGCTCTCCTATGTGCGGGGCTCGCTGCCGTGTTATGGGGAGGACGAAAAGCCGGAACGATCGGCGCGGTTCTTCGATGGTTGCCGTTTGTCTTTCTCAGCTTTGAAACCATCTTCCTGTTCTTTTATGTATTCACGCAAAGCACAAGACTGTTCCCGGCCTTGACCGACCTTTTATGTACTGCAGGATATTTTGTTCTGATTCTGCTTCCGATATTGATGAAAAGAGGTGACCAAAAATGCTAAAGCGAAAAGCTTCTGCCATATGGATCGTAATTCTCGCCGTAATAACCGCCTCTGCCTGCATTTTTGCGACGGTGATATATATCCGATACAGCAGACAGGCACCGGACAAGGCGCGTGAGCTCGGGCAGTTTCGCTTTCTGAAAGCCGAAAGCGACTCTGCGGGAGTAAGTTTCGAGGTTGTCAATGTCCGCGAGGTCGGTTCGGATGTTGTTCTGGATTTGCAGTGGGTCAATAAGTCCGGAAGCTCCATTGGATACAGTGGAGCATATGAGTTATATCGACTGAAGGGCGGAAAGTGGGAGAAAATTGAGACAGAGCTTAGTTTCACCGATATAGCCTACTGTATAAACAGCGGCTCTGTCGGCAGGATTTCTTATACCATACCGGGTCATGTCGATATGATATCAGGGGAGAGGTATTGCCTGCAGACCGAATTCCAGTTTCAATACGGGGATGAATATTTTGAGCCGTTGAAAAATCGGTTGGAATTTGAAGTGGTGAAAGCTACGGAGTACATTATGAAGGAGGCTTACACCTACAGATCCGAGCAGGACTTTGCAACGCTGTATCTTGACCCGGACAACAAAACTTTTTCCCTCAGCCTGTCTATGCTGAGCTCCTATTGGCCGCACGGCAGATATGCCGAGACGGACGGGTACATTGTATGCAAAACCGATGATGAAACGGAGAACACCTACACTTTCCGCAGAGAGAACGGAACGCTGGTCTTTGTAGCCGGACGCTCGTCAAAGATCCTGTTGTACCGACACAAGCGGACAGATAAAAAAGCCGACCAATTTATTCCGGACGGAGCGGTGTTTCGTCAGGGGCTGTTCAGCTCCAAAACCGACGTTCCGTTCCTTTGGATCAAGATTAAAGCGGACACAGAAATCGAAAACGACGAATTTCTCGCGGTGCTTTGCGGCTGCGACTGGACGGTGCCGACATCGGACGGAAGCGGGCAAATGATTAATATAAATGCCTGCGGCACCGGAATCGGGGCGGAAATCAATTTGCCCGAAGTAAGCATTTCCTTACCGGCAGAAGCTTCGCTGCACTTTGACACTCAGCCCGATACCGTGACGGTAAAATGTCTTAAAAAGGGCGGCAGCGTTGAGGATATCGGCAATATCGACCGTTCGGACGGAAATTACTCCTTCCGCCTGAAAAACGGAGAATATGTCTACCGTATCACCGCTGAATGGCAGAACGGCAACCGTGCGGAATACGGGTTTATCGGACGGTGTTCAACGACCGACTGACAAAACTTCAATTTTGTTTATAAATTTGAATATGACACCGGTGCGACTGTATCGATGCCAAAGCTGTAAAGAAAATGACAGAAACTCAACAGGCGCACAGACCCGTTACAAAGGGGAGCTGTGCGCCTGCTTAAATATTTATCATACGCCTGCCCACCCGATGTGATGAAAGGAATAACCGATATGAACTATACGAAAAAAACAACGGAAAATCTGCGGCGGCTTGCCGCACTGTCTGATGAGAGAAACGGCATTACACCGGATATGTATACCGAACACGCCGTGTTCAGGGGCCTCAGAGATATGAGCGGCAACGGCGTTGTGACCGGTCTTACCGAAATATCCACGATTAAAGCAAAAGAAAAAGCGCCGGACGGAACTGTTTGTACCTGCCCGGGGGAGCTTTACTACCGCGGATATAATATCTGCGATTTGGTGGGCGGATTTTCCTCGGAAAACCGTTTCGGTTTTGAGGAGATTACATATCTGCTGCTCTTTTCCTCACTTCCGAATAAAAAGGAACTGCAGCGGTTTGAGAAAATGCTTGCCGAATTCCGCAGTCTGCCAAAATCCTTTGTGAGAGATATGATTATGAAAGCGCCGGGGCGGGATGTGATGAATATTCTTTCCCGCTGTGTACTGGCACTCTATACCTATGATGATGACCCGGACAATATTTCCACCGAAAATGTCCTGCGGCAGTGTCTGCATCTGATAGCGGCATTCCCTATGTTGGCGGTATACAGCTATCAGTCCTTTCAGCATTTTCACTGCGGACAGAGTCTGGTAATTCATCGCCCGGAAAAAGGACTGTCCACGGCGGAAAATACTCTGCATATGCTGCGTATCACCGGCGAATATACGCCGCTTGAGGCAAAGCTGCTCGATCTTGCCTTGGTGCTGCACGCCGAGCACGGAGGCGGCAACAATTCTACCTTCACCACGCATGTTGTGACCTCCTCCGGCACCGATACCTATTCCGCCATTGCGGCGGCGCTCGGTTCGCTGAAGGGGCCGCGTCACGGCGGGGCCAACATCAAGGTTGTGCGGATGTTTGAGGATATGAAAAAGAGCATCAATACTAAGGACGAGGACGCCGTTGCAGGCTATCTGACGGCGCTTTTAAACAGGGAGGCCTTTGACCATGCAGGGCTTATTTATGGTATCGGACATGCTGTTTACTCCGAGTCCGACCCCAGAGCCGGGCTTTTGATGGACTGCGCCGCAGCTCTTGCTGCGGAAAAGGGACATGAGGATGATTATGCCCTTTATTCGTTGGTGGCAAGGCTTGCGCCGGAGATCATTGCGAAGAAGAGGAAAATGTACAAGGGGGTCAGCGCCAATGTGGATTTCTATTCGGGGCTTATATATCGTATGCTGGATATGCCATGCGAACTGTATACGCCGATCTTTGCAATGGCGCGCATTGCCGGTTGGAGTGCCCACCGTCTGGAGGAGCTGCAGAATGCCGGAAAGATCATTCGCCCGGCATATATCGGCGTGAAGCCTGTTCAGGAATATGTGCCGATCGAAAATAGGTGAACAATCAAAATAATACGCCCTCGGGAACCGGATATTTCGGCTTCCGAAGGCGTTTCTCTTATTTTGGCTTAATCGGCTTTTTCCGCCGCTTTGATTCTGCGGTACATATCCTGCATCTTCCGGTCGATTTCCGCTATCTTTCCGGCGCAGTCGAACATTTCCTCGTTAATACCCTCAGGCAGCTTGGTCTTGTCCACCTTATACCGGATGTCGTGCTCAAGGCTTGCCCAGAAATCCATGGCGATCGTGCGAAGCTGGATTTCCGCCACAACATATTCCGTTCTGTCCGAAAGATATACGGGAATACGTGTGTCGAGATGCAGGGAACGGTAGCCGTTGTAGTTCGGTTCTTTGATATAGTCCTGTTTTTTGAGAATCTCCACATCTCTCTGCCGCTCGAAGATTTCGGCAACACGGTATACATCGTCTATATAGTTGCAGACAACGCGCACACCGGCAATATCGTTGATATTTTCTGTAGCGGAGGCAATGGTAAAAGGCATACCTTTCTTTGCAAGCTTTGCCAGGATGCTCTGCGCAGATTTTACCCGGCTTTCAATGTGATGAATAGGGCTGCGTGAATACTGTATATTGAACTCACTGTTCAGAATTTCAAATTTCAGAGCCAGCTGCTTTACGGCTGACTCATATAGATTTCGCATAACAAGAAATTCCTGTGCGCTCTCAAAGGGGATGGGTTGTGTTTTATCCATGATAAGCACCGTCCGATCCGTATTACTTTTCCCCTAAAAACAGGACCTACAGTACCGCTGTGCTGCAAGTCCTGTTTTCGGGTTACTTCTTCAGAGCATCCTTAAAGGCCTTGCCGGCCTTGAAAGCCGGGACGGTAGAAGCCGGGATGTCGATCGTGGCACCGGTAGCGGGATTGTGTCCTGTGCGGGCAGGGCTCTTACGCGATTCAAATGTACCAAAGCCTGTGAACCGGACAGGGTCGCCTCTCACGACAGCGTCGGTAATCGCAGCAAGCAGCGAGTCAATAACTGCGGCGGTATCCTTTTTGGATACACCTGCGTTTGCGGAAACCGCATCAACGATTTCTTTTTTGGTCATTTTCCGTGATTTCCTTTCTCGTATTGCTTTTCTGCTTAACCGATCTTGCCGGATAAGCAAGTACATTATACCATATATTTGTGACTTTTTCTACTGCTTTTATTTTAATAGCTGTTTCGGGAGAAAACACGTTTGTTCGAAGAAAAAGAGGCAAGATATTTCTTGCACAAAAAAGTCCGACGGTACTGTCCCGTCGGATTCCACACAACACTATTATTATATCATACAAGAAGCCGATTGGTCAATACATACAAAACAAAAAGACAAAGTTTGTATATAAGCATAAAACCGAATATCGGAATTCGTATATCCTGCCGATTGTTTTTTTGAGAAAAATATGCTATTCTATAGGTGCAAAGAGGAAGAGGTGATTCCAATGACCTGATTACTCGCTCCCTTGTACATAAGCAGGGAGAAACTCCCCGGCACCGAAAGACGACAAACGCCTGACAGGCCAAGCCGCTTTAGTAGGCAAGTCCATCGCACTGCGGTGTTTATATATAGGAGAGGCGTAGATTTGGCGGACACAGCGAGGTGCCACCAAACAAGGAAAGAGAGGTATAAAAAAAGATGTTAGATATCAAGAGTGAGGGATAGCCCTTGATTGCTGAGATGAAAGGCAATCAAGGGCTATCTTTTTTCGCTGTATTAACGGTGAGCTATAACGGAAGAAACCTGTTCTGATAGAATTCAGATCGGATTTGTTTCGTTATTTTTGTTGTTCGAGATATGTGCAGGCGGAAACTGCGGCAACCGTGCCGTCGGAAACAGCGGTTGTAAGCTGGCGAACGCTTTTTATGCGGCAGTCGCCTGCGGCAAATAATCCGGGTGCTTCGGGGACTGCCATTTTTCCGTCAGTAAACACATAGCCGTTTTCGTCAAGCGGGGCAAGACCGACAAGCACTTGTGTATCCGGCAATCTGCCGAGGGCAACGAACAGCCCGGATACCGACAGCGTTTCGCCTTTTCCGATTTTGCTTTTCAGCTTTAGGCCTGTTAATTGCCCGTTTTCCTGTATCAGCTCTGAAACGGTCATGTCGGTCAAAAGAGATATATTATTGCACTGTTTCACTCTCTCAACAAGAATCTGCTCGGCACGGAAGCTGCTTCTCCGATGAATCAATGTAACATGGCGGCATCGTTCACTCAGAAGAAGAGCATCGTCAAAAGCAGAGTTTCCGCCGCCGACTACGGCTACAGCCTGTTCTCTGAAAAAACTGCCATCGCACAGTGCGCAATAGCTGATGCCGTGACCGATAAGTTCTGCTTCTCCGGGCAATCCGAGTGTTCTCGGCCGCGCACCGCAGGCATAGATAACAGCTTTGGCATAGTATTCGCCATCGTCTGTATCCAGCCGAAAGATTCCCGAAGATTCTTTTACCATCTTTTGTACATCCGTAAGGCTTATCTCAGCGCCTGCTGCCTCTGCCTGTGCCGCCATACGGTCGCTGAGCTGCAAGCCGGATACCGTTCCGGTGCCCGGGTAGTTTTCTACCTGAGGCGCACGTGTGATCTGTCCTCCGATACATTCCCGTTCATATACCGTAACGGTCTTTCCTGCTCTTGCGGCATACAGGGCGGCGGTAAGGCCCGCAGGCCCCCCGCCGATTACCGCTATATCGGTCATAACGACAACTCCTTGAGCAAAGCTTTGATTTGCGCTATGCCGGTGTATAACACGGTTTTATCTCCCGATTGAACAGCAAGCGTGGGTGCCTGCCTAAGCCCCAAAGCAGAAGCCTCCTCCATATATTCATCTACATCCCGTTCCGTATAGCAAAGTCCGGATTTTTCCAAAAGCGGCTTAACAGCACGGCAATTCGGACAGGTGGCTGTGGTATACAGAATATATCCGTCCGCATCGCAAACCGACGAAATTTTATTCTCCGGTTTAGCTTCGTTCTTTATCTCGCCGATATGATAGGTTTTTCTGTCCCTGAACTCCTGGCTTTTGCCGTCATTCCAGTTCTGTACCGGGCGGTAGTAACCGGTGATGCGGCTGTAGACCTCGGTCTTTCTGCCGCAGTGCGGGCAGGCTGCCTGTTCCCCGGCAAGGTATCCGTGGTCGGCACAGATGGAATAGGTGGGAGACAGCGTGTAATAGGGCAACTCATAGTTCTCTGCAATTTTACGAACCAATGCTGCCGCCGATTTCCAATCCGGCAGTTTCTCTCCGAGAAAGGTGTGGAACACCGTACCGCTGGTATAAAGCGGCTGGAGCTTGTCCTGCACATCAAGTGCGGCGAATACATCCTCGGTATAGCCTACCGGCAGGTGGCTGGAGTTGGTATAATAGGGTGTTGCCCCCTCATGTGCCGTGATGATGTCCGGGAAATGCACCTTGTCATGTTTGGCAAGCCGGTAAGAGGTGGACTCGGCAGGGGTCGCCTCCAAGTTGTAAAGATCGCCGTACTGCTCCTGATAATCCGACAGACGCTCACGCATATGCTTGAGTACACGGACGGCAAATTCCTGCGTCTCTTCATGTGTCAGATCCTTGCGCAGCCAAGCGGCGTTCAGCCCTGCCTCATTCATGCCGAGAAGTCCGATGGTCGAGAAGTGATTGTCAAAGCTGCCGAGATACCGTTTGGTATACGGATAAAGTCCTTCTTCCATCAGCTTGCCGACTGTTGTGCGTTTGATCTTCAAACTGCGTGCGGCAATGTCCATCATCCGGTCAAGACGGGCAAAGAACTCTCCCTCGTCTGCCGAGAGATAGGCGATGCGCGGCATATTGATGGTAACGACGCCAATGGAGCCCGTGGACTCGCCGCTGCCGAAAAAGCCGCCGGACTTTTTGCGCAGCTCACGTAAATCAAGCCGCAGACGGCAGCACATACTGCGCACATCGGACGGCTCCATATCCGAATTGATATAGTTGGAGAAATAGGGCGTGCCGAATTTCGCCGTCATCTCAAACAACAGACGGTTGTTTTCGGTTTCACTCCAATCAAAATCCTTGGTGATGGAATAGGTGGGGATGGGATACTGGAAGCCACGGCCGTTGGCATCGCCCTCGATCATAACCTCGATAAAGGCGCGGTTGATCATATCCATCTCCGCCTTGCAGTCACCGTAGGTGAAGTCCATCGGCTTGCCGCCTACGATGCAGGGCTGATCAGCAAGGTCCGCCGGTACGGTCCAGTCGAGAGTAATATTGGTAAAAGGCGCCTGCGTGCCCCAGCGGCTGGGCGTATTGACACCGTATACAAAGCTTTCGATACAATGCTTAACTTCGGTATAGGTTAGTTTGTCCGTGCGGACAAAGGGTGCAAGATAGGTGTCAAAGCTCGAAAACGCCTGTGCGCCTGCCCATTCATTTTGCATAATGCCAAGGAAGTTGACCATTTGATTGCACAGCGTCGCCAAATGCTTTGCCGGTGCGGAGGTGATTTTGCCGGGAATTCCGCCGAGCCCCTCTTTAATGAGCTGCTTAAGGCTCCACCCGGCGCAGTAACCGGTTAACATGGAGAGATCATGCAGATGCAGATCGGCGTTGCGGTGCGCGTCGGCAATTTCCTCGTCGTAGATCTCGCTGAGCCAGTAGTTTGCGGTGATGGCTCCGGAATTGGAAAGAATCAAGCCGCCCACCGAATAGGTCACGGTGGAATTTTCCTTCACGCGCCAGTCGGAGACCTTCAGATAGCCGTCCACAAGCCCCTTGTAGTCCAGTATGGTGGAACTCATATTACGGAGCTTTTCGCGGTTTTTGCGGTACAGGATATATGCCTTGGCAACCTTATCGTACCCGGCTCTCTGCAATGTTTTTTCCACACTGTCCTGAATGGATTCGACATCGATCGTATCATCCTTCACCTTAGGAGCAAAATCCGCCGTCACCTGAAGGGACAGCAGGTTGATCACCTCGGGACTGTAAGGAATTCCGGTTGCTTCAAATGCTTTGGTAATGGCGTGAGATATGCGGGTCAAATTAAACTCGGCACTTCTGCCGTCTCGTTTGATGACTGTGTACATAGTGATTCTCCTCAATTTTTACTGTATTTTTATCGTTCACACGCCGCGCAGCTCTGCAGCGGGAATATACGGCTTTACGGCGCGCAGCAACGTCTCAAGCTCTGGTTTTGCCATAGCGGATATCCCGCTGCCGAGCAGATTACCGGAATCGACAAAGGGCTGGATATAATACCGTTTTGCATTTCGAAGCCATCGCCCGATTTCCTCCATGCACTTTGGCGAATGAAGGGGATGGCAAACCGTTGTACGGAACTCATAGTCGATATTGCTGTTTTTCAACAGTGCAGCACTTTTTTTAACACGTTCAATTACATCTGCACCGCAGGTTTCTGCATACCGTGAGGGAGCATTTTTGATATCCATTGCCACATAATCAAGTAGCTTTTCGCGCAGAAGATGTTCAAGCATTTCAGGGACGGTGCCGTTGCTGTCCAGCTTAACAAGAAAACCCATCTCCCTAATACGGCGAACCAGATTTGTCAGATTTGGGGATAGCGTCGGTTCGCCGCCGGTGATGCAAACACCGTCCAGCTTACCCTTTCGGGAAAAAAGGAACTCAAACAGTTCATTTTCCGAAACGGTTTTTCCGTTATTTCGCGGCAAAACAAGCCCGGGATTATGGCAATAAGGGCAGCGGAGATTGCAGCCCGTCAGAAAAACCGTGCAGGCGACTTTACCCGGAAAATCCAGCAAGGTCACCTTCTGTAAGCCGCCGATCATTTCATCACCTCCGGGTTAATAGTCTTGTACTATCAGTATACATGAAGTAGTTGCAAAAGTCAATAAGAAAATCTATATATAGTAGGCTTATGAAAGAAAAAAGACTAAATATGGTGCTTTTTGCTATATTAACAGAGCGCTTTTGCATAGAGCCTTCAGTGGAAGGAGGTTGCCCGATTGATCGTTCCCTTATATGCTTAAGCTCGACGAAGCAGGAGGGCTTGCCGACGTCTCGTCTCTTTGTATGCCGATATGAGCGGAGATACACTGCAGGCGAAGGAAGCTTTCCTCGAAAAGCGGAAGTATTAAGAGGAAGAGCAGTGATGTGTTTTAACCAACTATATCAGCAAAAAAGACCAAACATACGGAAAATGATCGAGACAGAATTCGTGACGAAAAAGCAGTGCCCCCTACCGGATCGCACTGCTTTTTGCTGTCTTATGTGTTTAAGCTGCTCCTGTTTTTCAAAGCGTGAAAGCTTTTGTTTGAATTTTTTTGGTGTTTCTGACGGGGCATGCTCACAGCTGGTTGGGTCACGCATCTGCTTTTCTCTTTTGCAGGAAGCATAAGCCCCAAAAGCAGAGTGCGGAGAAGGCAATGCCGCAAAGAATGTATGTCCCGTTAAAGAACAGCAGGTTGACTGCGTACCGCATGGGCATCCGTGTAAAGAGTACCGCATACGGTTCGACCCTTCCGATCGCCTCCATGACCGCCGTGACACGGACGGGACTGATCCCGCACAGATATGCGCCGAGGAAATACAATGTCAGCTTCTCGGCAACGGCAGGAAGCAGGAGTCCGAGTAAATAAAACCACGGTTTTTGCTTCTTGCAACACTTCCACAGATACAGTGCCCCAAAGCAGTACGGCAGCAGCGCAAGGCAGATGCCCTGAGCGGTCAGGTGCA
>OIXH01002383.1_pt1 | contig 18803 bp, 14 predicted proteins | sample 1587741 | NCBI WGS metagenome assembly OIXH01 (sample SAMEA3888916, study PRJEB22519) | human gut metagenome | biome: human gut; feature: human-associated habitat; material: faeces | place: Denmark | collected 2011 | reverse complement strand
TGCACTCGTCAAGGACGGAAACGTCAGCCTGCATTGCGAAGGACTTACGGCCCATACCGCGTATCTCTTTTGCGACGGCTTCGGCCTCATCGCCGTGGATGTCTATTATCGCAACATCGGAACCGCGCTTGGCAAAGCCGAGAGCGAGGGTCTTGCCGATGCCGTTGGCGCCGCCGGTGATGACTACTTTAGCGTTTTCGTAGTTTGTGAACATAGATTTACCGCCTTTCTGAATATGAATTTCATGTTTTATCAAAGTGCCGCTTTTACGCGGCACTTTGATTTATGCTGTACGATCAGGTCTTGGGATTGATGCCGGATGCAAGGCGCTGGACGCGCGGCTGTGCAACGACCTGAGACTCGGGGTGAGTGAAGATATAGAACTTCTCATCCTCAATGGCGGTGAAGACGCACTCGCCGACATACCAGTCGGGGATGCCGCTCATGACGCCGCGCGTACCGCGGAGCTGGCCGGCCTTGTACTCCTCGCTGGTATAGTAAGGATCGTCGTTGATGGCAAAGCGCTCGGGGCGGTGCAGGTCGGCAAGGTGGATGGTGGTCTTGACATACGCGGGAACGAGGCAGTGGACATTGATGGGGTAGTTGTTCTCTTTCATCGCGATGTATACGCTCTCGGAGGTCGCAACACCGGCGGCCTTCGTCGCGTGGTACATCGTTGCCTTGCCGGAGGTCATAAGACCGGCGGTGGATTCGACGTTGACGATCTCGCAGGGAGTGCCCTGAGCAATCATCTGCGGCAGGAATATCTTCATGCCGTAGAGATGGCTGAGGAAGTTGAGCTCGGTTATCCAGTCAATATCGCGCTTGGGCAGCTTCCAGATCGCACCGGAGACGGCGCAGCCGGCGTTGTTGACGAGAATGTCGACATGGCCGAAAGTATCAAGAGTGAGCTTGAGAAGAGCTTCGATGTTCTCGTAGATGGAGATATCGGCGTTCTGGGCGACGCACTTCACGCCCATTGCTTCGATCTCCTTTGCGGTCTCGCAGACCAGAGGGTCTATGTCGTTGAGGACGACGTTCATGCCGCGCTTTGCGCCTTCGACGGCAATGGCCTTGCCTATGCCGCGCGCACCGCCGGTGACAACTATAACTTTATCCTTGAATTCTTTCATTGTGATACTCCTTTCCTGCTGCACCAGCACTTAAAATACGAACGCTTTGTTGAGACCGGAGTGGGTCGCGTCTGCGATGTTGCCGGGCTCGACTGTATCGCCGACGACTGCGACCTTATCAAATGCGGCTTCAAACCCGGCCACGATCGCATCGTTGGGCTTTACGCCCATTGCGATAACACATGCGTCAAAGAGAGCGTCGGTATCATAACCGGTCGCAAGGCTGTTGAGAGTGACGAATCCGTCGCCGACAGCCTTGAACATCGTGCCGGTCATTATATGGCCGCCGTTCTTGGTGATGTGGCCGACAACTGCGTCAGTAACACTGCGGTACATTGCGGTGCCGACAGCGGGAGCCATCTCTATAACGGAGACCTCATTGTCAAAATCACTGAGGTATTCCGCGGTCTCAAGACCGGTGAGGCCGCCGCCGATAACGGCGATCTTCTTGCCCTTGAGCTCGACCTCGTTCTTGAGGACCTGTCTGTAGGTGTATGCCTTGTCAATGCCGTCGACCTGCGGGATTATATCGATGCCGCCTGCCGCGATGACCACGCCGACTGCGCCGACTGCCTTTGCAGCCTCGACGGTGCCGGGAGTGTTGAGACGGATATCAATGCCGAGGTCTGCGGCCTCAATACCGAGAGTTTCGATGAACTCACTGATAAGCCCCTTGCAGGGAGGAACAGCAGCGAGGTTCATGTTACCGCCGATGCGGTCGGACTTTTCAAACACAACGACCTTGAAGCCGCGCTTTGCAAGAGTAATGGCAGCCTGCAGACCGGAGGGGCCTGCGCCGATGACTGCAACGGTCCTGCCGTCGCCGTTCTTGATGAGCTTGTCGTCTCCGCGGTAGGTCTCGCGGCCGAGCACGGGGTTGACTGCGCACTCTATCGCGCGACCGAGGCCAGCCTGCTTGAAGCAGTTCATGCAGCCGATGCACTTGCGCACACGAGCATCGTCACCGCGCTTTGCCTTGTTGCCGAATTCCGGATCGCAGAGGTTGCCGCGCGCAACGCCGACGAAGTCGGACACGCCCTCTTCAAGCATAGCCTCAGCATGAGCCGGGTGCTTGACGGTATTGACGGCAATGACGGGGATATGTACGCATTCCTTGATGCCCTTTGCAAGATGCTTCTTCCAGCCTTCCTGATAGGGGTAGGGCTCGATGATCGACCAGCCGGACTCATAGGAGCCGCTGGAGACATTGAGGGATGCAACACCGAGGGACTCGAGATAGCGGGCGATGTGCTGGCATTCCTTCTCATCGTTGCCATCATCCCAGAAGTCAGTGCCGTTCATACGCACGGAAATGGGGAAGTCAGCGCCGCAGGCAAAGCGGATGCTGATGATGATCTCGGAAATGAAGCGCATCCTGTTGAAGAAGTCTCCGCCGTACTTGTCGGTGCGGTGGTTGGTGTGCGGACTCATGAACTGGTTGACGAGGTAGCCGTGCGCCGCGTGAATCTCGACGCCGTCGAAGCCGGCGGTCTTTGCGATGACAGCGGCCTTGACATAGTTCTTAACCATAGCCTCGACCTCGGCGGTGGTCATTTCCTGCGTGCTGATCCTGGCCGCGGACTATGTGCTGACATCATTCTTATTGTAGGCGGAAATATGCAGGCTTGGGACATTGAATTTCGCGACCTGAGCGTGGGCTACGGCGAGCATGTGGTGCTGCGCGACATCAACGCCGCGCTGCCCGCGGGCAAGGTTTCCGTCATTCTGGGCGGCTCGGGCGGCGGCAAATCCACCCTGCTGCGGCATATCATCGGCCTTTCGCGGCCGCTGTCCGGCAGCGTGTATCTGGGCGGCCGGGATCTTTTCGCCCTGAACCGCGCGGAATTCCGCCGCGTGCGCCGCCAGATGGGCGTGCTGTTCCAGGACGGCGCGCTGCTGGGCGCGCTCTCCCTGGCCCAGAACGTGGCCCTGCCCCTGAGCGAGCATCTGCGCCTGCCCAGGCCCCTGATCCGCGAGGCGGCCCTGCGCGTGCTGCGCATGGTGGGCCTGGAGGACTTCGCCGACTTTTACCCCAACCAGCTTTCCGGCGGCATGCGCAAGCGCGCGGGCCTGGCCAGGGCCATCATCGCCGAGCCGCGCATTCTGCTCTGCGACGAACCCACGTCCGGCCTGGACCCGATCACCGCCGCCCGCATGGACGAACTGCTGCGCTCCATGCACGAGCAGTACGCCGAAATGACCCTGGTGGTGGTCAGCCACGACCTGGCAAGCCTGCGCGCCATTGCCGACTACGTGTTGGTGCTGCGGGACGGCGGCGCGGTATTCGCGGGCAGCCTGGCCGAACTGGAGGCCAGTCCGGACCCCTATCTGCGGCAATTCCTCAGCCGCGAGGCCGGGGACCAGCGCCTGACCCTGCACCAACCGGCTGATCCCGTGGTGCGGGCGGCCCTGGACAAATGGCTGGCGTCATGACGGCCCCTTCGCCCCCACCCCGCGGAAGACGCGGCTGTCGCGGTATTGAAAGGCGCTGAACCACGGATCTGGTTGAACCGCCCGGCGTCCTGCGGGCTTGAAACTTTGCCGCCGGGCAGATATACTAAAAAATGTCATGTTCTGTTATGCCGCAGTCTGGAGTCTGAAAAACGCATGAACAGCGTCCGTGAAACCGCCGTGGGCATCTTTGTGCTGCTGGGCCTGATCTGTGTGGCCTACCTGGCCATCAAACTGGGCCGCATGGAATTCTTCGCCAACCAGGGCTTCGAGCTTTCCGCCCGCTTTGATTCCGCCTCGGGCCTGCGGGTGGGCGCGGATGTGGAGCTGGCGGGCGTGCCCGTGGGCCGGGTGGTGGCCATCAGCCTTGACCCCGATCCCCTGCGCACCCAGGCAGTGGTCCATCTGCGCCTGGACAAAAACCTGCATCTTTCCGACGACAGCATCGCTTCCATTAAAACCAGCGGCCTGATCGGCGACAAATACGTCAGCCTCTCGCGGGGCGGTTCAGAAAAAACGATCCCGCCCGGCGGCACCATCACGGAGACGGAATCTCCGGTGGATCTGGAAACGCTGATCGGCAAATACGCCTTCGGAGGTGTGTAATATGCCCCGTATACCCGCGTTTTCACGCGTTCTTGTTCTGTTCTGCGGCCTGGCTCTGGGCTTGGCCGCTTTCTCCGTCGCGGTCCAGGCCGCGCCCGCGCCCTCCTCGCCTGCCCGCCAGGCGCTGGAAACAGCCACCAATCGCATTCTCGCCAGCATCAAGAATCCCGACTACGTCAATCCGGCAACACGCGGCCCCCTGCGCCAGCAGATTGAGGACGAGGTGCTGCATATCTTCGATTTCGGAGAATTTTCCTCCCGCACGGTGGGCGCGCGCTGGCGCTCTTTCACGCCCCAGCAGCAAAAGCAGTTCAGCGACGCCTTCGCGGATCTGCTGATCAGCACCTATGTGAACAAGATCGACGGCTACAACGGCGAGCAGGTCGTCTATGTGGGCGAGCTCTCCTCGGCTTCGGGCGACCGCACGGAAGTGCGCACCGTCATCACCATGAAGGACGGCAAAAAAGTGCCCGTGGCCTATCGCATGCTGCCCAAGGACGGCGGCTGGCGCGTCTATGACGTGCTGATCGAAAATATCAGCCTGGTAAAGAATTACCGCACCCAGTTTCAGGACATTCTGAACAGCGCGAGTCCGGACCAGCTTATTGAGCGGGTGCGGGCCAAAGCGCGGGAAGTACGCCAGCAACATGCCCAATAACACGTCCGTATTCCGCTTTGGCGGCCTGCCCTTCCCGGCGGGCCGCCGCATCGGCCCGGCCCTCTGTTTCCTCCTGCTTCTGGCCTGGTCTTGTCCTTGGGCCGTTTCGGCCGCTCCGGCGGACCCGCCCCGCGCGCCCTCCACGGTTTACGCCAGCAGCCCGTCCCTGGCGCCGGGGGCCATTACCGTGCATCCCTACGGCCAGATGCAGCAGTCCGACAGCCTGGACGACTACGATACGGCCCCGGTGGACAGCATCTCGGACCCCCTGGAACCCTGGAACCGCTTCTGGTTCCGCTTCAACGACATTTTTTATCTCCACGTCGCCAGACCCGCGTATGACGCCTGGGTCTTCATAACCCCCCACCAGCTCCGTAGCGGCCTGAAGAATTTTTTTTCCAACGTGATGTTCCCCATGCGTTTCGTGAACAATATCCTTCAGTTCCGTTTTCTGGAAGCCGGGGTGGAGTTCGGGCGCTTTTTCATCAACACCACATCCAGCCTGGGTTTCGCGGACGTGGCCAAGGGCAAGAAAACCATTGTGCCCGTGGACCCCTCGGGCGAGGACTTCGGCCAGACCCTCGGGCGCTGGGGTATCGGCCACGGCTTTTACGTGGTCTGGCCTTTTATCGGTCCCAGTTCCGCGCGCGACACCGTGGGCCGGGCGGGCGACCTGTTCACGGATCCCTTTTTCTACGTTTACCCTTGGGAACTGGCCACGAGTTCGGAACTTTCCCTGCGTTTCAACGCGCTGGGCGACGTGTTGCCGCTGTATGAGGATCTGAACAACGCCGCCGTGGATCCTTATATCGCCATGCGTGAAGCGTATATCAACTTCCGCAATTCCCAGGTCAAACACTGAACGTCGGTATTTGCCCGTTCATTGGCGGCGTCAAATTTCGCGGCGCGTCCCGGTTACATAAAAGATACTCATGGCGACACCCTCCAGAAATTTTTTCAGCGCCCCTCCTGACGCCGCCCCCCTGCTCCGGCTGGAAGACCTTTCCGTGCATTTCCCCTTTGAGGGACGTCTGCTGCCCGCCGTGCGCGACGTGCATCTTGAGCTGCCCCCGGCGGCCATCACCTGCCTGGTGGGCGAATCCGGCTGCGGCAAAAGCCTCACGGCCCGCGCCGTGTTGCGCCTCACGCCGGAAACCGCCGTGCTCGGCGGCCGGGCGCTGCTGCGCGGCGAAGACCTGCTCAGCCTGCCGGAAAAGGAGCTGCGCGGCATCCGGGGCCGCCGCGTGGGCATGATCTTCCAGGAGCCCATGACCTCGCTCAATCCCGTTCTGCGCGTGGGCGAACAGGTGGCCGAGCCCCTGCGCCTGCACCTGGGCATGGGCCGGGCCGAAGCCCGCCGCGAGGCGGAACGCCTCTTCGCGGACGTGGGCATTCCCTCGCCGCACAGCCGCTATGACGACTACCCCCACCAGCTTTCCGGCGGCATGCGCCAGCGGGTGATGATCGCCATGGCTCTGGCCTGCCGCCCCGAACTGCTGCTGGCCGACGAACCCACCACCGCCCTGGACGCCACCATCCAGGGCCAGATCCTGCGCCTGATCCTGGACCAGAGCCGGGAACGCGGCATGGCCGTGCTGCTGATCACCCACGATCTGGGCGTGGTGGCCGAAGTGGCTGACGTGGTGGGCGTCATGTACGCCGGGCGTCTGGTGGAACGCGCCCCGGCGCGCGAGCTTTTCGCCGATCCCCGCCACCCCTACACCAGGGGACTGATGCATTCCGCGCCCAGCCGCCGCTCCATGGGTCTCAGCCGTCTGCCCACCATTCCGGGCAGCGTGCCCTCGCTCCAGAACATGCCGCCGGGCTGCCCTTTTCAACCCCGCTGCCCCGAGGCCATGCCCCGTTGCGCCGAAGCCATGCCCCCGTCATTCGTGCGGGGCGAGCATGCCGTGGCCTGCTGGCTGGCTGAATCCTCCGCGCCATAGAGCATTTTGCTTTTGAGACGCTTGCTTCGGCGCTCCACAACGAAAAGAAACTCCATCCGCGCCTGCGTGGCGAACAGGACGGCATAGCCCCCCCGCCAGGGCAAATTCAAGCTGAAATCACTCTGAACGTCCTTTTTTTGCCGCCACGCATAAAACATAGGCGGGAAAAACCGATAAGAAAAAACAATAGATGCAGTTCCGGCTGTTACCCGGATGCCGGGGCAGCCGGCAGCCGTTTTCCACGCTCCAGGCCTTGGGGGATCTGGAGGCCGATGTCTCGGTGTGCGTCATCCTTTCGGCGACCTTCGTGCGGGGTTGCAGCATAACTCATGCCTATCAACCACGCCTCACTATAGAATGGGGGAAATAATGAAGCTGTCCACAAAAATCTGCGTCAGTATGGGACTTTTAACGCTCCTCATGGCCATTCTCACAAGCTATCTGCTGATCCAGATGGCGGCGATCAACGGCGCATCCACGGAAATTGCCGATCAGAAAATGCCCATCGTCGATCTTGCCGGGAGGCTGAGCACCGAGGTCACCCAGTATCGCGTCATAGAAATGCGCCACATCTATGCCACTGACCCCAAGGCCATGGCTGAAGATGACAAGGAACTCGACCAGCAGCGCACGAAAATCGCCGACATCGTGGGCAACCTGGACAAGCGCATCTACGTGCCCAATGTCCGCGAAATTTTTGACCGTCTGATCAAGGCGCGGGATGCCTACCACGGCATTTCAGAGCGCATTCTGGCCCTCTCCCGCAATATGGAGACCGAAAAGGCCATATCCATCATCCTCGGTGACTCGCGCAAAGCCTATCAAACCTTGAGCGACGCGCTTGTGGAGCTGTCGGACTCCGCCATGAAAAACGCCGTGGCCGTCAGCCACGAGGGCGACGCCATGTACGAGCGCAGCCGGATGATCGGCATCGGCATGACCCTTGCCGCCATTTTCATCGCCGTGCTGCTGACAGTGCTGACCGTGCGCAACACCATCCGCCAGCTCGGCAAGGACCCCGGTGAGCTGAATGCCATTGCCCGCCGTGTGGTGGACGGCGACTACAACATCGACGACGGCGGTAAAAAAATGGGCGTCTACGGGGCCATTGTGGAAATGGTCAACGCCTTGAAGCGGAATATTGAAAACTCCCAACGCGAGTCGGAAAACGCCAGGGAACAATCAGCCAGGGCCCAGGAGGCCATGAGCCAGGCCGAGGCCGCGAGCAAGGAGGCTCAGTCCAAGACCGAAGCCATGCTGGCAGCCGCCGACAAACTGGAAGCCGTGGGCAATGTGGTCTCCTCCGCCTCCACCCAGTTGTCCGCCCAGATCGAGCAGTCCGACCGGGGCGCGGCCGAATCCGCCCAGCGCCTGTCCGAGGCGGCCACGGCCATGAACGAGATGAACGCCACAGTCCAGGAAGTGGCCAAAAACGCCGGTTCCGCCTCCGCTGCCTCCGCCGAAACCAGGGAAAAGGCCGAAGCCGGAGCCCAGGTGGTGGAAAAAGCCGTGCACAGCATTGACCAGGTCCACCAGATGTCCCTGGTCCTCAAGGAAGACATGGTCCAGCTCAACGAGCATGCCCAGGACATCACCCGGATCATGGGCGTCATCTCGGATATCGCGGACCAGACCAACCTGCTGGCCCTCAACGCGGCCATTGAGGCCGCCCGCGCGGGCGATGCCGGACGCGGTTTCGCCGTGGTGGCCGACGAGGTGCGCAAGTTGGCCGAAAAGACCATGGCCTCCACCCAGGATGTGGGCAACGCCATCAAGTCCATCCAGGAAAGCACAGCCAAGAGCATGACCGGCGTGGACAACGCCGTGGAGCGCATCAGCGAAGCCAATGAACTGGCCAGCCGGTCCGGTCAGGCCCTGGGGGAAATCGTGGCCACTGTGGAAGCCACGGCGGACCAGGTCAACGCCATTGCCACGGCCAGCGAGGAACAGTCCGCCGCTTCCGAAGAAATCAACCAGTCCATCGTCCAAGTCAACGACATGTCCCGCCAGACCGCCGAAGCCATGGCGGAGGCCGCCAAGGCCGTGTCCGACCTTGCCATGCAGGCTCAGGGGCTTACGGATCTGATCCAGGAACTGAAAGAAGCGTAACAACAATATCGCGGCCGGGGGCAGCGCGTACCCCGGCCGCAAACGGGCACGTTTTGGGCAATACGTGCTATTCCCGGGCGCGCCACGACGCCCGGCTTTCTTCTTTTCAAAACAATCCGCTGCCGAAAAAGTCGGACCGCGCCGTATTTCCCGTAATACCTCGCCGCAGAAGGCTTGCAGCCCCCCGCCATCCACCGCCGGACACGGCCCGTGCGGCGGAAATGCCCGAAAGATGCCCCTCCTTGCATTGCCAAGCATAACATAATGACTTATTTTTAGGGGATACCACGGCAGTGTGAGCGCCCTGCCGTCCACTCAAGCCTGACCCGTAATTCGCCGGTGCCGCGAACGGCCCGCCCGTGTGAAGCAGAGGAGCATTCATGTTCGGCTTTCTTTTCAAGAAAATATTCGGCAGCAAGAACGAACGATATCTGCGCCGTCTCCGCCCCCAGGTGCAGCGTATCAATGCCCTGGAACCCGAAATGCAGCAATTGGACGACGCGGACTTCGCCGCCCGCATCGCCCGCTATAAAGAAGAAGTGCAGGAAGGCGGCAAAAGCCTGGACAGCCTGCTGCCCGAAGTCTTCGCCCTGGTGCGAGAGGCCTCGCGCCGCGTGCTGGGCATGCGCCATTACGACGTGCAGCTCGTCGGCGGCATGGTCCTGCACAAGGGCAAGATCGCCGAGATGAAGACCGGCGAAGGCAAAACCCTGGTCGCCACCCTGGCCGTGGTGCTCAATGCGCTGTCCGGCAAGGGCGTGCACGTGGTCACGGTCAACGACTACCTGGCCTCGCGTGATGCGGCCTGGATGGGCAAACTTTACTCCTTCCTGGGCTTGAGCACGGGCGTCATCGTGCACGGCCTGGACGACGACGAGCGTAAAACCGCCTATAACGCGGACATCACCTACGGTACCAACAACGAATTCGGTTTCGACTACCTGCGCGACAATATGAAGTTTTACGCCGAGCAGCTCGTGCAGCGCGGCCATAACTTCGCCATCGTGGACGAAGTGGACTCCATCCTCATCGACGAAGCCCGCACGCCGCTGATCATTTCCGGTGCGTCCGAGGAATCCGTGGGCATGTACCGCACGGTGGACGACATCGTGCGCCAACTCACGCCCGAACATTTCACCATTGACGAAAAAGCCCGCACGGCCATGCTCACGGACGCGGGCGTGCTACGCTGCGAAGAACTGCTCAAACTGGACAACCTCTTTGACCCGGCCAACATCACAGCCCAGCACCACGTTCTGCAATCCCTCAAGGCCCATCAGGTCTTCAAGCGCGACGTGGACTACATCGTGCAGGACGATCAGGTGGTCATCGTGGACGAGTTCACCGGCCGCCTCATGGCCGGACGCCGCTATTCCGACGGCCTGCACCAGGCCCTGGAAGCCAAGGAGCACGTAACCGTCGCGGCGGAAAACCAGACCCTGGCCTCCATCACCTTCCAGAACTATTTCCGCCTCTACGACAAACTTTCGGGCATGACCGGCACGGCCGACACTGAAGCCGTGGAATTTCAGCAGATCTACAATCTGGAAGTCATTTCCATCCCGCCCAACAAGCCCATGGTCCGCAGGGACCACCCGGACCTGATCTTCCGCAGCCGCAAGGAAAAATTCGACGCCATTGTGGAGGCCATCGCCGAGCTGCACCAGAAGGAACAGCCCGTGCTGGTGGGCACCATCTCCATTGAAACCTCGGAAATGCTCTCCCAGCGCCTGACCAAACTGGGTATCCCGCACAACGTGCTCAACGCCAAACAGCACGAGAAGGAAGCCGAAATCGTGGCCCAGGCCGGCCAGAAGGGCAAGGTGACCATTGCCACCAACATGGCCGGACGCGGCACGGACATCGTGCTGGGCGGCAACGCGGAGTTCCTTGCGAAAAACGACCTGAGAAAGGCCGGGTTTGACGAGGCCGTCATCGCCGAGGCTACGGGCTACGCCGACACGGACAACGAGGATATACTCAATGCGCGCGCGATGTTCGCCGAGAGGCTTGCCGCGCACAAGCTCGTCACGAACGCCGAGGCCGAGAAGGTCAGGGCGGCCGGGGGGCTTTTCATCCTCGGCACGGAGCGGCACGAGTCGCGCCGCATAGACAACCAGCTGCGCGGCCGCGCCGGCCGTCAGGGCGACCCCGGCGAAAGCCGCTTCTTCCTTGCACTGACGGATGATATCATGCGGCTTTTCGGCTCGGAAAGGCTGATGGGCATGATGGAGGCGCTCAACGTCGATGAGGATACGCCCCTTGACCACAAGATGCTCTCCAACGCCATAGAGCAGGCGCAGAAGACCGTGGAAAGCCGCAACTTCCAGACGCGCAAGAGCGTGCTGGAGTATGACGACGTCATGAACAAGCAGCGCAACATCATCTACGGCGAGCGGCGCAAGGTCCTCGACGGCGAGGATATACACGAGCAGATCCTCGGCATGGTGAAGGAATACGTGCAGGGCACCGTTATAGACGGCCTCGGCGGCACGGCGGCGGAGAGCCAGCAGCAGCTTGACGCGGCGCTCCAGCCCTTTGAGAAGTTCTTCCTGCGCCGGGGCGAGATAAGCATAGACGAATTCGGCGGCTTTGCAAAGCCGGAGGCGCTGACGGAGCGCGTGACGGCGCTGGCGGAGCAGGTCTACGCCAAGCGCGAGGCGGCCTTCGGCGCGGGGCCGAACGGCCTGCCGCTCATGCGCGAGATAGAGCGCGTGATAATGCTGCGCGTGGTGGACGAGTACTGGATGGACCATATCGACGCCATGAGCGAGCTCAAGCGCGGCATCGGCCTGCGCGGCTACGGCTCGGTCAAGCCCATAGACGCCTACAAGCAGGAGGGCTTTGAGATGTTCGAGGGGATGGTGCACGGCATCCGCGAGGAGACCGTGCGGCGGCTGTTCACCGTGCAGGTGCGCACGGCCCAGCCTATCGAGCGCAGGTCCGTGGCGAAGAACGCCGCCGCGAACGTCGGCGGAGAGCCGGAGAAGAAAAAGCCCGTGAAGAAAGCGCCCAAGCCCGGACGGAACGACCCCTGCCCCTGCGGCAAGATGAAGCCGGACGGCAGCAGAAGGCTGAAATACAAGGAGTGCTGCGGGCGCAACGAATGAACCGTGGAGGACGCAATGGCATTTACTGAAAACAACGTGGACGGGCTTATATACATGAGCTCGTCCGTGATAAGGACGAAGCACGCATTCACGACGCGCTTCGGCGGCGTGAGCACCGGGGACTTTGCAAGCCTCAACCTCGGCTTCGGCCGCGGCGACGCGCCGGAGAACGTGCGCGAAAACTACAGGCGCCTGACCGCGCTCATGGGCGCGGCGATAGACGGCTGCGCCGTAACGCGGCAGGTGCACGGGAACGAGGTGCGCGTCGTCACGCGCGCGGACAGGCACGAATGCGGCGCGCCCGTGCCCTATGAGGCGGACGGGATAATAACAACGGAACGCGGCCTGCCGATAATGTGCTTCGTGGCGGACTGCGTGCCGGCGCTGCTGTGCGATGCGGAAAACGGCGTCATCGCCGCGGTGCACTGCGGCTGGCGCAGCTCCGTTGCGGATATTCTGGGCGTGACGGTGGAAAAAATGTGCGCCCTCGGCGCGAAGCGCGATAGCATCTGCGCGGCGATGGGCGCGTCCATCGGGCGCTGCTGCTTTGAGACGGACGGCGACGTGCCCGCGGCTGTGGAGAAATACCTCGGCGGCGAGGCGGACGGGCTTTTCGACGCGCGCCCCGGCGGGAAGACGATGGTTGACCTGCGCGCGGCGAACGCGCGCCGTCTCGTCCAGCTCGGCCTGCGGCGGGAGAATATAGACGTATCCGAGGAGTGTACCGTGTGCAGCCACGATAAATACTGGTCGCACAGATACACGCTCAAGCGCGGCATGGGAAGGGGAAATCTTGCCGCGGCGATAGTGCTTGCCCCTGGAGAATGACAATGACAAAGCTGAAAAAGACGGTATGCATACTGTGCGCGCTGGCGCTGCTTCTCGGCTGCGCCGCCTGCGGCCGCCGCGAGGCCGCGCTCACCTACGACACCATCCCCGAATCGACGGGCGGCAGGGATGTGGAGCGCGCCGTCGGCGAGGACGATGTATTCTCGCTCAACTCCAACTCGAACTACAGCTTCAACCCCCTCATTGCGACGAACCGCTCAAACCAGCTCGTATGCGCGCTGGTGTATGAGAACATGGTGGAGCTGGACAATAACTTCAACGTGATAAAAAACCTCATCGTCGATTGGGCGACGAATGAGGACTGCACATACTGGACCTTCAAGATAGACCAGGGCCACACCTTCCACGACGGCACGCCCGTCACGGCCATGGATCTTCGCTATTCGCTGGACAGGGCCGTCAGCTCTGACAGGTACAAGGGGCGCTTCAACAGCTATCTCGGCGCGTCCTATGACGGGGACGACACGCTGTATGTCTCCCTCGGCATCGGCAACTCCCAGCTTCCGAAGCTGCTGAACATCCCGGTGATAAAATACGGCACCTTTGCCGACGACTTCCCGATGGGCAGCGGGCCGTACATGTACAATGAGGATCATACCGAGCTGCACGCCTATACCGGCTTCATCGGCCTGCCGGAGGAGGTCGTGCAGGAGGATGTGGCGGACAGCAGCGGCGATGAAAGCGTCGGCACGAAATACACCCATGCGGAGATACACCATCCCGTGGACGTGATATACCTCAAGGAGTACACCGACGCGCAGAGCGCGCTGGATGCGTTCGAGTCGTCGCTTATAGACATCGTCATAAACGACCCATCGAGCTATACGAACCTCGGCTATGCCAGCACGAACGAGATACACTCCTACCCGACGACGAACATGCACTACGTCGTGTTCAACGAGGCGGGCGCACTGGGGCGCTACAGCAACTTCCGATAAGCCCTGAACTTCGCCTTTGACCGGCAGAACATGGTGGATCTTCTCCACGGCAACGGCGTGGCCTCGCCCATCGCAATGTACCCAACCTGCGACATTTACCCGACGGAGCTTGCAAACTCGCTGGCCTACGACCTTGACACCTGCGTGGCCGTGCTTGAAAACGCGGGCATAAAGGATTACGATGAGGACGGGATGCTGGAATACATGTCCGGCTCGCCGCAGAAGATAGAGCTTGTTTTCGTGGTGTGCTCCGACAGCAGCGTGAAGACCGGCGTCGTGCGCCGCTTTGCGGACGATATGGAGCAGCTCGGCATCACCGTGACGGTGAAGGAGCTGAGCTGGGATGATTATCTGGCCGCGATAGAGGCGGGCGAGTACGACCTTTATTACGGGGAGATCCGCCTGCGCAACAACTTCGACCTGACGGAGCTTCTGAAGGTGAGAACGGAGGAAAACGAAAATTCCAGCCTCAATTACTCCAACTCCACCGACATAAGCTATGAGCAGTACATAAACGCCTATCTCTCCGCGGGCGACATGGACAGAGCCGCGGCGTATGAACAGCTTGCGGAGCTTGTGTCGCTCAACGCCATGCTTATCCCCATCGGCTTTGAAAAGCAGCAGATAATCTGCCACCGCGGCATTATCAAGGGCATCGACGCAAACTTCGGCAACCCGCTTTTCAACTTTGCGAACTGGGAGTTCGTCGAGGGCTGAAAACGCGGCGCGAATTAAGAGATATTTTAAAATTTCAGAATAAAATACGACAATGGAAAGGGAGAGCATTATGACTGACAGAGAGCTTATGTCCATGGCAAAAAAGGCGTCGATGAACGCCTATGTTCCGTATTCCCGCTTTTCCGTCGGCGCCGCGCTGGAATGCGACGACGGCGCGGTGTTCACCGGCTGCAACGTGGAGAACGCCGCCCTCGGCAGCACCATCTGCGCGGAGCGCACAGCGTGCGTCAAGGCGGTCAGCGAGGGGCACAGGAGCTTCAAGCGCATCGCCATATACGCCGACAGCGAAAACTGGTGCACGCCCTGCGGCGCGTGCCGGCAGTTCCTTGCGGAGTTTTCACCGGATATGGAGGTGCTCTGCGCCAAGGCGGGGGACCGCTACGTCAGCTATAAGCTTACCGAGCTTCTGCCGCACAACTTCAACTACTGAGATGGAGCTGAGGCAGCTTGCCATATTTGCCGCGGCGGCGCGGGAAAAAAGCTACAGCACCGCCGCGCGGAAGCTGTTTATAAGCCACTCCACGGTCAGCCGCGCCGTGACCGCGCTTGAGGCGGAGCTGGGTGTGCGCCTCGTCGCGCGCATCAGCAACAACGTCGTTGGCCTCACGCCTGCGGGCGAGGCGCTTTATGAGGAGGCCGTGCGGCTTGTTGAGCTGGAGCGCGCGGCGCGTGCGCGCGTCATTCAAATCGGGAAAGAAACCGAGGTAGAGACACAGTGAATTATTTCAAGCCCTATGAAGGTACTGAGCCGTACATATTCGTCAGCTATGCCCATTCGGATTCCAAGGCCGTGATGGAGGTGCTGAACGACATGCACGCGCGCGGCTACCGTATCTGGTATGACGAGGGGATAGAGGTCGGCAGTGAATGGCCCGAGTGCATCGCGCAGCATCTGCGCGATGCACATCTTGTGCTGGCATTCATCTCCGGAAGCTACATGAAGTCAGACAACTGCCGCAGGGAGATGCACTATGCGCTGATGAAGCGCATAAAGGTGATAAACATCTTCCTTGAAAGCACCGAGATGACCCCCGGCATGGAAATGCAGATAGGCAACATATTCGCGCTGATGAAGTACTGTATGCCGGAGGCGCTTTTCTATGAAAAGCTGTACTCCGCGCCGCTGCTCATTTCGGAGAGCTTCACGGGAAACAGCGAAGCCGCCGCCCCCGCGGCGGAGGAGGAGCGCGCGGAAGAGGCGCAGCAGCGCGCTAGGCGCAGGGAGGAAAGCAAGGCCGAGCGCGAGGAGCGGCGCATTTCCCACAAAAAGCGCGAGGCCGCCCCCAAGGCGGAGAGGAAGCCCACGCCGGAGAGCGCGCCAAAGCCGAAGCCGAAGAAAAAGTGGACGGCCGGGCGCATAATTGCGCTGGTGCTGGCGGTGCTGGTGCTGGCGGCGGTGATAACGCTGGGCATTGTCGGTCACTTCACGGGTCTGACGGAGCGCGTGCTCATAAAGCTGGACGCGCAGCAGGCATCCCTCCTGCCCGCCTCGGCAAAGGCGGAGTTCAGCGAGGATATATTTGAAAGGATCGCGCGCGAATACAGCGGCATTGAAAACGGCGACATATACGTCGCGGATATCGCGGGCCTGACGGAGCTGTACATCTGCGGCGAGGACTGGTATTTCAGCGCCGGGGAGGCGGCCGGGGCAGAAAGCACGGACGGCGGCATACGCGACCTGAGCGATCTGCGCTACTTCACCGGCCTGAAGACGCTGACCCTCACGGGGCAGAGTCTCAGCACGCTTTCGACCATGCCCGCACTGGACATACAGTATCTTGACATAAGCGGCTGCCGCGTGTCCACGCTCGACGGCGTAGGGCGGCTTTCCAAGCTGAGGGAGCTCAGGGCGGCCGGGTGTCCCATTACGGAGCTGGGCGACATACGCCAGTGTCTGGAGCTTCGCCTTATCGACCTCAACGGCGCGTCCGTGACGGACTACTCCGCGTTGAAGCCGCTGACGAAGCTGACCTCGGCGTCGCTTTCAAACTGCACGACGGATGAGATGAAAACCGTCCTGCATATGAGCGGCCTGACGGAGGCGCGCTTCACCGGCTGTGATCTGCGCGGAAGCTTTTTCAGAAGCTTCGACAGGGAAAAGGGCATGACAAGCCTTGCGTTTGATAACTGCAAGCTCGACTCGACGGCGAATCTCGACGAGTTTGACGGCCTCACGACGCTCACGCTTTTATCGAGCGGGGAAAACCTCGACTGGTCGGCGCTGGGCGAGCTGCCCGCGCTTTCCGTCGTCAATATCGACGCGCCAATGGAGACCGCCGTCACTCATGCGCTGAACGGCACAGGAGTGACCGTGAACGTCATAGAGACGCCCGCGGCGGACTGAAAAAGCAGATAACAAAACTGCCTTTCGGAATTTTCCGAAAGGCAATTTTTATACGTTTGAATGTGAGTTCAATAAATCAGTACACGTCCTCGACGACCTTGGAGGGGGGCGCTTCAACTATCTCCGGGTGGGCGAAGAGGTAACGGATGGCCTGAAGGAACTGCGCGTAATAGTGCCCGTCAACGGTGCGCTCATCCATGACGAACTTGCAGTCAACATACTTATGATCGACCACCTGACCGTGACGGTCGATCTCATACGCGTGCCGCTTCGCGCCGAAGGCGATGAACACGGGCAGCGTGCCGAAGTTGTAGATATGGTGGAAGATGGGCCCGATACGCAGAGAGCCAAGGTCCGTGATTATCATGGAGCCGTGGAAGGGGCTTGCATCCGTCAGCTTCTCAGGCAGCCAGCCGAAGTAGTCCATCATGCGCAAGATAGCAATGGCGAAGCGCAGCAGGAAGCGCGGCGCCTTGCACAGCGACTCCGCCACGTCCTCGGTATTGTTGTTGCTGGTGGAGGTCTTTATCTCGTCTATCTTCTCGTTCATCTTGCGGTAAACGTCGAAGATGGTGTCGGTCGGCTCAAACGAGACCTTTATGGTCGTCTCCGTCGCGTCGATGGATATGGCGCGCTTGACCGTCATGACGACCTCGATATTCTCGCGCGAGTATATGCGCCGGCCGACGACGAAGCGGTTTATGCCGGGCAGCATGGAGATGCCGCGGATATACGCCGCGATTATGAAGTGCAGGATGCCTATCCCCTTATAACCGGCGACGCGGAGCTGGCGCAGGCGGCGATCGACCGTCGAGACCTCGAAGCTCTCCTCATACTGGTTGGAGGCGTCGTTGCGCGTGGGCATTATGTAAGGAATGAATTTCGCAAAGGCCGGCAGTGAGCGGAGAAGCCGCCCGTCCTTGCGGTCGCCGAAGCGGCGCTTGTATTTGCTCATTATATTCCCTCCGAATGTAAAGGTCTGCAAGATTAGCTTTCAAATTTTTAAGCATTGACATTATACAGGCTTTCCGGACGGAATACAAGAGAAATATATACAATTTAATCAAAAAATAAGCGAGGGCGGCGTTCAGCCCCATATGCGCGCGCAGATCCACGCCGCGGCGGCAAAGCCCGCGGCGTCCGCAATAAGCGCGGCGGGGACGGTCCAGCGGCTTTCTTTTATGCCCGCCGCGGCAAAATACACCGCGACGACGTAAAACGTCGTTTCGCTGGAGCCGATCATGACGGCGGCGGTGCGCCCGGCGAGGGAATCCGCGCCGCAGCGGGTCATGATGTCCGCCGCCGCGCTCATCGCGCCGCTGCCGGAGAGCGGCCGCAGCAGAAGCAGCAGGGAGGTCTCCTCCGGAATGCCGAAAAGGCGCAGCGCAGGCGCGAGCAGCCGCGCAAGGACCGCCGGAAGCGGCGAGGCGCGCAGCAGGTATATCGCGGAGAAGAGCACGATAAGCGCGGGCAGCATATCGCGCACGGTGCAAAGGCCCTTTTTCGCGCCCGCCGTCATGGCGTCCATTATATCCACGTTCTTTATCAGCGCGCACAGGCACACGCACGCGATGATGAGCGCCGGGGCGAGGGATAAAAGCGCGCTCACGGCCACAGCCTCCTGAAAAGCGCGGCGGCGGCCAGCCCCGCGCATACCGACACGGCGGAGCTGAACCAGACCGCCGGGAGGATGTCGAACGGCGCGGCCGCGCCGCACTCGGCCCGCACGGCCGCCACCGTGGCCGGGAGAAGCTCAAGCGAGGCCGTGTTCAAGACCGCGAACAGGCACAGCTCGTCCGCCGCCGCGCCGCCGGGGGAGAGGCGCGCCATGCCCTGCGCCGCCCTTATCCCCGCGGGCGTCGCCGCGTTGCCGAGACCCAGCAGATTCGCGCTGACGTTTTCCGTGACGGCGGAGAGGATG
>OIXH01002368.1_pt1 | contig 18878 bp, 18 predicted proteins | sample 1587741 | NCBI WGS metagenome assembly OIXH01 (sample SAMEA3888916, study PRJEB22519) | human gut metagenome | biome: human gut; feature: human-associated habitat; material: faeces | place: Denmark | collected 2011 | reverse complement strand
GGATGGGATTTATCAAAAGGTGGGTTCCGTATTGAAGGAACACTTTTGAAAGCGGATCATGCCATGCTGTTTGATCTCAATGCAGCAACAGAACTCAATTAGCTGGTTGTCTATCTGCCTCAAGGCAGAATGACATAAAGAAAAGGCCTATCTGAGTTGCCGCTCAGATAAGCCCTTGCTTGAAAAGTAAGCTCGGTCAAACCGTCTATACTTTCCCGTACATTATAAGTATAACGATCGAGACTTCCTTTTGCAAGCAGATCCGGAACTTGCCCGGAAAAAATCTTGCTTGAGGAGGTGTTGCGCCTATGAGTAGTTCTCGTAACGAATCTGTAGAGTACATCTACACTGCGTTCATTACGCTCAAGAATGGCAAGCGTATCTACGCAAGTCAGTACGGACTGAAGGCGTTCTACATTCCTGTAAAACGCAGTAAGTAACTGCAACCTAAGTAAAGGATGTTGGCGGTTTCATCCTTTCATTTTTTGAAAGGACGATGAATTATGTCAAAAGGTAAAAATCAGCATGTCACTCCCCACCCCAATGGAGGCTGGCAAGTCAAAGGTGAAGGAAACGTACGTGCTACCGCTCGTACACAAACCCAGGCGGAGGCTATTAGAATTGCTCGTGGCATCTCCCGGAATCAAGAATCGGAGTTGGTTATTCATAGGATGAATGGCCAAATTCGAGACAAAGATTCGCATGGGCACGATCCATTTCCACCCAAAGGTTGATTTGTATCTGTAACACAGCCACCGGATACTATCCGTGAAAAACCGGAATGGATTGCTATCGGCGGCGATACCCATATGATAACAAACCGTCGTATGGGGCTGAAAATATGGAGAATACAAAGAATCAAAATACCGGGTATCACAGAATCTAAACGAAAACCGTTAGATCACAAGGCCCGGCAAAGAGTGGGAGTAATCCCCGCGAGGCTCCAAAGCCTTGCAAATGCTGGACTTTTGCGCCCGGGAATTGCCCCGTGACAACAAAATGACAACATTTTAGATTATCCAAGAATAAAGAGCTATCTGATTTCTGTTAGAGAAGTCAGATAGCTCTTTTTTGTTTTCTGTATTTTTTATGTTGCCTACCTTGCAAAAATACTTCCCGCGATGGGGCATATGAATGCCTTTCTCAAAGCTTGTGCGCTTTCATGGAGGTGAAATCTTTTCTACCCCCAAAACCGATACAGGGGTGAGCGGCCAAAGGAGAAGCGGGAAATCTCTCTATTCTTTGCTTTTAGGGGGAATTATGGTATAATCCGAAGGGAAAACTGCCCTCAAGGAAAGGAACGCGACCATGAAACAGAACCGGAAAGTCCCCAAGCCTCCCCGCGATCTGCGTGCGGTGATCCACAAAAAACCCACCGTTTTCGCGGTGTATCTCATCCTGCGTATTGTCGTCTTATTGACCCTTGTTTCCTCCATTATCCGCGGGGAGTACGAAAACGCCTTTGTGTGCCTGCTGGTGCTGTTTTTATTTATGCTGCCGCTTTTTATCCAGCAGAACTTTGGCATAGAGCTGCCCAGCACGCTGGAGATCATCATCCTGCTGTTTATCTTCGCTTCCGAGATCCTGGGGGAACTGGGGTGCTTCTTTATTACCTACCCCAACTGGGATTCTATTCTGCACACCACCACCGGCTTTTTATGCGCGGCCACCGGCTTTGCGCTTATTGATATTCTGAACCGCAACAGCAAGATCAAGTTTGAGCTTTCGCCGGTGTATGTTTCGCTGGTGGCTTTCTGCTTTTCCATGACCATCGGTGTGCTGTGGGAGTTCTTTGAGTTCAGCATGGACCGGCTGTTCCTAATGGATATGCAGAAGGATACCATTATCCACAGCATCACCTCCGTGATGCTGGACCCCACCAATATGAACATCCCTGTGACCATTGGGGACATTACCAGTGTGGCGGTAAACGGGCAGGAGCTGGGCTTTGGCGGGTACCTGGATATCGGGCTGTACGATACTATGGAGGACCTGTTTGTCAATTTCATCGGGGCGCTGGTCTTTAGCTTTATCGGATACTTTTACATCAAGCGCCGCGGGGAGGGGAAGATCGCCAAGGCTTTTATCCCCACCATTACCGAGCCCAAACCGGAGGAAGGACCTGCTGAAGTACCGGCTACGCCCACGACGGAAGAAGAGTGAGGGAGGGCTTAGCGTATTCCTCCTTGGCAAAAGAAAAGGCCCGTACCGATGGCAGAACCACAGGTACGGGCTGATATTTTTCTGCGGGGGAAGGGGAGAGGATCACTCCAGCAGGCCGCTTTCACGCAGCAGCAGCTCCACATCGGTGCCCTTTACCTTCTTCAGCAGGATCTTGACAGCTTCCCGCTCGCCGAAGGAGAGCGGCAATTCGCTGATGGGCTTCTTATCGACGGCATAGTAGCAGGCACGCAGCAGCTCACGCACATCGTACTTGCTGCCCCATACCTCCGGTACACCGCGGTCGATATCCAGCAGGGTGTAAACCGATTCCATACCGGTACGCATGGAGTACTCGGTGGTGAAGATGGTATCGCGGGGGGTCTCCGCAAACTGCCCGATGAAGGCGAAGTTCACGGCGCCATCCGGTACCACCTTGGGGCGGTCGCTTTCCTTGCGGGGCTGGAAGAAGGCATTGATATAGGGCATATAGCAGGTGGTGGTATTGCAGGCCGTCGCCGCCAGCTCCCCAATGCGGTCCTCCGGGATGCCGATGTGGTACAGCCACTCACGGCAGATCTCCTCACCGGTGCAGTCCCGCATGGCCTTCTTGACGAAATTACCCTCCCGGTCGGTGTGCAGACCGTACACCCACACCAGCACGGTGCTCTTGTCCTGACTCTTAAACTGCGGCTGGCGGTTGATGGTCCAGGATAGATACCAGTTTTCTGTGCTGTCCTTTACGGTGACGATACCGCCGGTGGTCACCTTGCCGGCACGGGGATCGCGCTTGCAGATGTTCATAATATGGCGGATGATCTCCTCATCGGCGGTGGCTACGGTGGCGCTCATCCAGTTGGTGGCCTCCACATCGCTGCAGAAGGCGTCGGGGTTGCCGTATTCGCCGTGCTGCGCCTGCCGTGCGATGGCCTTCCACATATCCCACGATTCGCCGCAGCCGTTATGGATGCCGGAGAGATCGGGGGCGTGGGTCTGGTCGCCGTAGCAGGAGGTATCGGTGCAGCAGCCGTTGGTGATGAACACAAGGTCATCCTCGATGAGATCAATGGTCTGCTCCTTGCCGTCCTTGACATAGACGATCTGACGGGCTACCTTCTTGTCGCCCTCTGTTTCAATAATGACATTGCGGACATCCATGCCGTATTCAATGCGGACGCCGTGGCTCTCCAGGTACTTGACCAGCGGCAGGATCATGCTCTCATACTGGTTATACTTGGTGAAGCGCAGGGCGCTGAAGTCGGGCAGGCCATCGATGTGATGGACATACCGGCAGAGGTAACGCTTCATCTCCAGTGCGCTGGACCACTTTTGGAAGGCGAACATGGTCTGCCAGTAGAGCCAGAAGTTGGTGCTCCAAAAGCTTTCCGGCAGGACTTCGGAGATCTTTTTATCCTCCAGGTCCTTTTCCGGGGTAATGAACAGCTTGGAAAGGGCCATGGCACTTTCCTTATCCAGCGCGAACTTCTTATCAGTGTGGGCGTCCTCGCCGCGGTTCACGGTGGCGCGGCACAGGGAGTAGTTGGGGTCGTGCTTATTGAGCCAATAGTATTCATCCAGTACGGATACACCGGGGGTTTCGATGGAGGGCACATCGCGGAAGGTATCCCACATCACCTCAAAGTGGTTATCCATTTCGCGGCCGCCGCGCATATAGTAGCCCTTGGTGACATCCTTGCGGCCATCGCAGCTGCCGCCGGCCAGGTCCAGCTTTTCCAGCAGGTGGATGCGCTCGCCTTTCATCTGGCCATCGCGCACCAGGTAAAATGCGGCGGTAAGACCGGCCAGGCCGGTGCCGATGATATAGGCGGATTTGTTATCGACGCCCTGGGGCTTTTCGGGGTGAGCAAAGCTTTCGTAGGTTCCGGCAGAATAATACATAAAGAAGCCTCCTGTAAGATTGGATTCGGGAGCGGCGCTCCCTTTGATGGCTTTATTCTATCCCGCCGGGCCGCGAAATAAAATAGACAGAAAAACCCCCGTGACAAAAACCTCATCACGGGGAAAGAGCTGCGAAATTTTTTATCAAAGCGGAAGTTTTGTCAAAAAGCGCTGGGCTTATCAGTACGGAAGCGCTCCAGCGCGGCGCTGATGCTGCCCTGGATGACCAGAGCCAGCTTATTCACCAGCTCCTCGGGGTCGGCCCGCATATCGTCCTTGATCCAATCCAGCATGAGCCCCACAAAGGAATAGGAGTGGACCTGCGCGATGAACTGCTTATCCTCCTCCCGCACCGTCATCCCGGCGGAGCGCTCCGCAATGACACCCATGATGAGCTGATCGGTGAGGGGGACCAGGTATTTTTCCACCTGCTCCCGGCTGACGCACCGATAGACATTCATCACAAAGACCTTATTTTCCCGCACCGCGTGGAAGATCTGCACAAAGCCCTGCTGCCAGGTATCGTAGGTCTTTTTATTCTGCAGGGCGCGGGCGACATCCTCGGCGCAGGCCCATTCCACCAGGTCGTAGATATCCTTGAAGTGATAGTAGAAGGTCATGCGGCTGATGCCGCAGTCCTCGGTGATATCAGTGACAGTGATTTTGGAAAGCGGTTTTTCCCGCAGCAGGTTTTTCAGCGATTGCTCCAGCGCGCGTTTGGTGATCTGGGACATGGGGCATCTCCTTCCGGCTCTATTTTTCCCTATTATAGCATGCGGCGGCCCTACCGTTCCAGCGGCTTTTTGTAAACAAACCGAACCATGGAGGAAAAACGGGACAGGCGGGGGCTTTTGTGGTATAGTAATGGTATAATAATGCTTGCAAGGAGGATATGCCATGAGCTGCTTTATTACCCATTACGCCTCCCCGCTGGGACGCCTGCTGCTGGCTGCCGATGAGGAGGGCCTGACCGGTCTGTGGCTGGAAGGACAGAAGTACTTTGCGGCCGGACTGCCGCAGCAAAGGGAGGAGCAGCGCACGCCGGCTCTGGAAGAGGCCTGCCGCTGGCTGGATACCTACTTTACCGGCCGGGAGCCGGATTTTACTCCGCCGCTGCATCCTGTGGGCTCGGATTTTCAGCGGGCGGTGTGGCAGCTTCTGCTGCAGATCCCCTATGGGCAGACCACCACCTATGGCGCGCTGGCCGGGGAACTGGCGCGGCAGCGCGGCCTGACACATTTTTCGGCGCAGGCGGTGGGCGGCGCCGTGGGGCATAACCGTGTTTCCATTATCATCCCCTGCCACCGGGTAGTGGGCAGCGGCGGCAGCCTTACCGGCTACGCCGGCGGGCTGGAGAATAAGATCAAGCTGCTGGAGCTGGAGAGTGCTGATCTTGGCGGCTTATACCGGCCAACCAAAGGAACGGCGCTGTAAAGCCTGTTCTCCGGCTTGACGCTGGCGACGGCGCGCATTATACTGGTAGAAGATTTTGCAGGACGACCCGACAGGAGGGATGTACGATGAAACAATATCATATCGTGGATCTCTTTGCCGGGGTGGGCGGGCTGAGCTACGGTTTTTCCCAGCTGCCGGGTTTTCGCATCCTGGCGGCCAATGAGATAGAAAAGGACATTGCAGCGGCCTATTCCCTCAATCACCCCGGGGTAAAGATGTTGAATTGTGATATCGCTGACCTAACCAAAGAACGGCTGGCCGGGGCCCTGGGTGGGCAGCAGGTGGATATTGTGGTAGGCGGCCCACCCTGTCAATCCTATTCCACGCTGGGTAAGCGCCGGATGGATGACCGGGCGAATCTCTTTTTGCAGTATAAGCGTATCCTGCAGATTTTGCAGCCGCAGGCATTTATCTTTGAGAATGTGACCGGCATCCTCAGCATGGATCACGGCCGCCTGTTCCAGCGGGTGGAAAGCGAGTTCCGGGCGCTGGGCTACGATGTGCGCCACGATATCCTCAATGCTGTCGATTTTGGTGTGCCGCAGCAGCGGGAACGGGTGATCCTGGTGGGGATGAAGGGAGAAAATAACTACATTTTTCCGGTTCCAACCCACGGCCCGGGGAAAAAGCCCTATGTAACGCTAAAGGATGCTATAGGAGACCTTCCCCAACTAAAAAGCGGGGAGAGTGCCAGCCACTACGCCGGGGTCGCGGAGAACGAATTTCTGCGGTTTGTACGGGCAGGTGTCGGGCAACTGGTAACGGAACACGCTGCCCCCAAAAACGGCGCGCACCTCATCCGCATTATGCAGACTTTGCAGGATGGTCAATCCAAGGATGACCTGCCGGAGGAAATCCGCCCCAAAAGCGGCTACGGCAATACCTATGCCAAGCTGTGGTGGGAGCGTCCCTCCACCACCATCACCCGAAATTTTGCGTGTCCCTCCTCCTCCCGCTGCATTCACCCGCGGGATTCCCGCGCCATGTCCATCCGGGAGGGTGCCCGGTTGCAAAGCTTCCCGGATGATTACCGGTTCTATGGCTCCGATGGTATGAAGCGGCTGGAGATCGGCAATGCGGTGCCGCCGCTGCTCTCGGTGGCCATTGTCCAGGAGATGCAAAGCGCCCTGAAAAGAAAGGAACAGATGCCGGAAAGGAGTGACCCCATGCGGTTGACCGACCAACAGATTGAAGAAACCTATCGGCTGATTGAACAGCACCACCAGGAATTTCTGGTATCCCAGGGGGTAAGGCTGCCCCGGCTGCGGCAGGCCGGGCAGTACACCAAATATGCGCTGACGCTGGTATATCTAGCGCAGGGTTACCCCCATACCCGCACCGTCAGCAAAAAGGAACTCACCGAGTTTATTCGGCAGTACTACCCGGATGTGAATGATGTGCAGCAGGCTAGGCACCTGGGTGCCCAGCAGGGCTGGTGCATCCTTTCCGGGGAGCGCAATGACTTGGCTTCGGAGGGGATGAAGTCCGGGGAATACCGCCTGCAAACGCTGGAGGAGTGCTATCCGGGCTTTACGGCGGAGCGTCGGGAGGAACAAATGGATGCTGACTACTGGGAAGCGCTGAAGGCAAAGTATGATTACCGCTGTGCCTGCTGCGGCTCCCGGGAGGGCGAACCACACCGTTACTGGAAAAATACCCTTACCAAGCTGCAAAAGGGGCACAAGGATCCCCGCCGGCCGTTGGGCCCCGGCAATATCATTCCCCAATGCAGCAAATGCAACCAACCCGACCGCAATTGCTGGGTCTACGATGATAAGGGCCGGGTGGTGGGCCTTGCCAATGCCATTGTAGTGGAGCGCTGCCCCGCCGATCTTCAAAAGGAGATCTACATACGGCTGTACCGGCAATTTGGCGGCAAAGGCCCCAAGGACCTGTGATCTTTTTACGACAAAGGAAAGCCAGCCCCCGCGGTTGGCTTCTTTTTATAGGGAAACAAGGGAAACCTTGTTATAAATTTGACGAATACCGCGAAATTTGGTATACTATCTCCATCCTAATCAAAGGCAAGGGGACCGGGAATATGAAACTTTTACCCTGCGCGGTGCGCGGCGTGCTGGCTGGTTTGATGATCTCTATCGGCGGCTATGTGTACCTGGGCTGCGAAAACCGTGTAGTGGGGGCGGTGTTCTTCACTGTGGGGCTCATCACCATCACCCTGTTTGGGTTCGATCTGTATACCGGAAAAATTGGCTACTGGCTGGGCCAAAGTCGGCAGGAACGCTGGCAGACGCTGCTTTCTCTGCCTTGTAATGCCGTGGGCTGCCTGATAGCGGGCCTGGCCCGCAGACCGGCCGGTGCCGTGCTGGCCCTGTGTGAGGCCCGCCTGGCCAAAGCGCCCCTTACCCTGCTGGTGGATGGCATCTTCTGCGGCATCCTTATCTTTATCTGCGTCGAGATCTACAAGACCCGGGGAACGGTGCTGGGCATCCTTATTTGCATCCCCACCTTCATTCTCTGCGGATTCGAGCACTCCATCGCCGATGTTTTCTACTTCTGCAATGCCCGTATCTTCAGCGGCCAGGCTGTGTTGGTAGTAGTGCTGGTGGCGTTGGGCAATGCCCTTGGAGCGCTCATCATTCCGGCGGCCCGGCTGGTGTACCAGCCCAAAGAGGAATAACTTCATTGGAAATAGAAACGCTGCGCGGTCCATCGGGCTGCGCGGTTTTTTTTTACAAAAGATCGCATCTCCTTATCGATATCCTGTTGGATGCCGTATGTGTGCGGCGGCTCCTGCCGCAGAGCCCCAGGCCCAGCGTGCTCAGGCGTTCTTCGCCCCTTGGTAGCCTACAGTATTCCATCATTTCTTCTCAAACTCCTTTGCTGCATCTTTCAGGTATCGGCGGATGGGCAGATGCTGGGGGCAGGCGGTCTCACTTTTACCGCCCAGGTACACCCGCGCGGTATCAAAGCAATTGAATCCCGCCGCCAGGTATTCGTCCACCATCTGGCTAAACTGTGCCAGGTCCACCTCCTCGCCCTGCATGGGCAGCCGCATACAGCCAAAGCCAAAGTTCTTTTTTACTTCCGCAAAGCTCATAATAGGCGCTCTCCTTCCATTTTGTTGCTATTTTCATTATGAACCCTAAAGTTCACTTTAGGTTAGGAGCTTTTTCACAGAAAAACCGTCCCCCGGCTGTTTCACAGTTTGGCTCCCCTGTCCCAAATTTTCTCATCCGCCGACTTTTGCCGATGGGCTCCGAGCCGCCCCGGCGCTACAATGAAGAGGAAATAAAGGGCTTTGCCCTGTACTACCGGGAAAGGAACAGGAACTGACTATGACACTGATGGAAAAAGCCGCCCATGCGGCAGAACGCAAGGCCTTCGAGAAGGTGCTGGAAAACTTCATCCAAAAGGGAAAAACAGCGGATGCCGCCGCTGCTGCGCAGGACCTGGTGGATATGGCCGAAAAGATCCAGGGCAGCGTGTGGAAGAAGGAATCCTTCGAGGTGCTGCACATGATCGCAGGTCAGCCGGAGGGCAAGTGGGCGCACTATGTCCAGCGAATTCTGGATGAAACCGACCCCTATATCCTCAAAACCTTTTTGACCAACGCGGTGTATGAGGGTGGCTTCCGGGGCTACCAGCAGGCCCAGAAGAACGCCGAAAAGTACGGCTGCAATATTCCGTGGCTCATTTTGATGGACCCCACCTCCGCCTGCAATATGCACTGCACCGGCTGCTGGGCGGCAGAGTACGGTCATCAGCAGAGCCTGACCTTTGAGGAGATGGATCGAGTCCTCACCGAGGCCAAGGAGCTGGGTACCCATGCCTGCCTCTTTACCGGCGGCGAGCCGCTCATCCGCAAAAAGGATATCATTCGCCTGTGCGAAAAGCACCGGGATATGGCCTTCCACGCCTTCACTAATGGCACCCTCATCGATGATGATTTCTGCAGGGAGCTGCTGCGGGTCGGCAATTTCTTTGTGTCCGTCTCCATCGAGGGCTTCGAGGAAGCCAATGACGGCCGCCGCGGCGAGGGCCACTTCCAGAAGGCACTGGCCGCCATGGAGCTGATGCACCGCTACAAGATCCCCTTCGGCGTTTCCATTTGCTACACCGCCAAGAATTACAAGACCGTCACCAGCGATGAATTCCTCGATCTGCTCATCAGTAAGGGCTGCGTCTTCGCCTGGTACTTCCACTACATGCCGGTCGGCATGGGCGCCTCCACCGATCTGCTGCTGACCCCCGAGCAGCGCACCTACATGAAAAACCGTGTGCGGGAGATCCGCGGTGTGACCGGCGGCAAGGAGCTCTACTGCATCGATTTCCAGAATGACGGTGAATTTGCCGGCGGCTGTGTGGCCGGCGGGCGCATTTACTGCCACATCAATGCGGCAGGCGATGTGGAGCCCTGCGTCTTTATCCATTATTCCGGCGCCAATATCCGGGAAAAGAGCTTCCTGGAGTGCCTGCAGCAGCCGCTATTCCTGGAATACCGCAAGGGTCAGCCCTTCAATGGCAACCACCTGCGGCCCTGCCCCATGCTGGAAAATCCCGATCTCCTGCCGGAGATGGTGAAGCGCAGCGGTGCCCGCTCCACCGATCTGGAGGCGCCGGAAAGTGCCGAGCACCTGTGCGAAAAGTGCAAGGCCTACGCCGCCTGCTGGCAGCCCACCGCCGAACAGCTGTGGGACGAAGAGCACCGGCAGTAACCAACAAAGAAGAACCGTAAAAGTTTTCGGTCAAGCCTTTTTCAAAAGGTTTGCAGTTTCCAAAGACAGTGTCTTTGGCCGCTTACCGCGCGTCGGGCACAACCTCCACTTGAATCGGGCAGACCCTCCGCTACACTACGGGCAGACCTCTTCCGCTTCGGTGTGCCCTCCTTTCCCCACAAGGTCTTACGACCTTGTGGGGACCCCAGAAATCCCATTTTTCCGTAGGGCACTCGCAAGGTAGCTGCTTAGACTTGTACCTTCGGAAGGAAGGATAGTGTGAAAGGGAACCATCAGGGTTCCCTTTCGCGCTTAATAGGTGCTGATTTTGCACATAGGGCAAAATCAGCGGCGGCAGGGCATAGCCCTGCCGCGTTCTATAAGGAGAGGGTTCGCCCTTACTTGTTGTCTTGTCCAGACTATCCTTTCGCCGAGCAGACGAAAATATGCCATCCCCCTAGTTTCCGGAAGATGCACCTCTCACCGTCCAAAGGGCGCGGCCTGCCGCAGCGCCGCCACAAACTGCGCCAGCGCGGGGTTTTGGGCGTCCCGCCGCCACGCCGCTATCACTTCCTCCTGCTCGCCCTGCCCGGTCAGCGGGATAAAAACCAGGTTTTCCGCCGGAGCATGCTTTCGCGCCGAGTAATCCGGCAGAATGGATACCCCTTCTTCCGCCGCCACCATCATCAGGATGCTCTCACTATCGGAGGAGCAGAACAGGATATTAGGCCGGTAGCCTGCCTCCTTATACAGGTTCATAAAAAACGCGTCGCCGTAGGAATCCAGCGTTTCCGCCGGGGACATGTAAATGATCGGCTCCCCCCGCAGCTCCCGGCGGGTCAGCCGCACCCGCTGCGCCAGCGGATGCCCGGCATACAGCGCCGCCACCAGCCCCACCTCCTCGGCCAGCAGCCAGTCCACCCGTTCATCCTGCTTCAGGTTGGTGCTGTCCCAGGTCAGGATCAGATCAAACTGATTCCCCAAAAGTCCCGCCGCCAGATGGTCGGTGGTGCAGCGGTAAAAGGTGATCAGCAAATTGGCGTGCCGCTGGTGGAATTCCCGCAGGAAATCGGTAAATCCGCTTTGCTCATAGCCCTTTAGGTACCCAATGCGCAGGCTGCCGGAAAGCCCGGTGGAAGCTCCGTGCGCCCGGTCAATGGCCTGATCCATCCGCTCCAGGATCGCCTTCGCTTCGGTCAGAAACGCCTTGCCCGCCGGCGTTAGGGAAACCGGCCGGGTACTCCGGTCAAACAGGGGACACCCCAGCATCTCCTCCAGCAGCCGTATCTGCTGCGTCACCGCTGTCTGGGAGATAAAAAACTGGTCGGCTGCCTTGGTAAAGCTCCGGCTCTCCGCCGCCGCCACAAAGTATCTCAGTTGGTTTCGGTTCATCAGTTTCCTCCCTTTCTCCTTTCCGGTCCCTGCAATCCGCTGCATCATAACTTTTTCTTATATTATAATGCCAAACTGCTCCTTGTCAATGCTCCTCTCCCGTCCTATAATAAGAATACTTTTTATAAAGTCGAAATGAGGAGTATTGTATGCAAAGAGAAAATTTCCGTTCCCGCTTAGGGTTCCTGTTGGTCAGCGCCGGCTGTGCCATCGGCATCGGCAATGTGTGGCGCTTCCCCACCATCACCGGCCAGTACGGCGGCGGATACTTTGTGCTGTTTTATCTCATCTGCCTGGTCATCATGGGCATCCCGGTTATGACCATGGAGCTGGCCGTGGGCCGCGCCAGCCGCAAAAGCGCCGTACAGGCCTACCAGACCCTCGAAAAGCCGGGCCAGAAGTGGCACATCCACGGCTGGTTCTGCATGCTGGGCTGCTGCCTGCTTATGATGTACTACACCACCGTTACCGGTTGGATGGTGGATTACTTTTATAAATTCCTCCGGGGCGATTTTGCCGCCGGCATGGGCACCGAGGAGATCGGCGGCGTCTTCAGCCAGATGCTCTCCTCCCCCGGAGAAATGACCATCTTTATGGTCATCGTGGTCGTTCTGGGCTTTTTGGTTTGCAGCTTTGGCGTGCAGAAAGGCCTCGAGCGCATCACCAAGGTCATGATGATCGCCCTGCTGGCCCTCATTGTTGTGCTGGCGGTGCACAGCCTGCTGCTGCCCGGCGCCGCCGAGGGCATGAAATTCTACCTGCTCCCCTCCGCCGAAAGCATCCGTACCAACGGCCTGGGGAATATCATCACCGCCGCCATGAATCAGGCCTTCTTTACCCTCAGTCTCGGCATCGCCGCCATGGAGATCTTTGGAAGCTACATGAGCCGGGAGCACACCCTCGCCGGCGAGGCCACCCGCATCTGCGCCCTGGATACCTTTGTGGCCATTATGGCCGGCGTCATCATCTTCCCGGCCTGCTTCTCCTACGGCGTCCAGCCCGATGCCGGACCCTCCCTCATCTTCCAGACGCTCCCCAGCGTTTTCGTCAATATGGAGGGCGGCCGCCTGTGGGGCACCCTGTTCTTCCTGTTCATGACCTTTGCCAGCTTCTCCACGGTGCTGGCCGTGTTTGAGAATCTCCTGGCCTTCGCGGTGGACACCTTCGGCATCAGCCGCAAAAAGGCTTCTGTCATCGGGTGCATCGCCATGCTGGTGCTCAGCATGCCCTGTGTCCTTGGCTTTAATGTCTGGGGTGATCTGCACCTCATCGGTGCCCGCGGTGTGCAGGATAGCGAGGATTTCCTCGTCAGCAATCTGCTGCTGCCCATCGGCGCAGTCGTCTATCTGCTGTTCTGCGTCAGTCGCTGGGGCTGGGGCTTCGATCACTACCTTGCAGAAGCCAATACCGGCAAGGGACCCAAGCTCCCCCGCTGGCTGCGTCCCTATTTCCGCTATGTTCTCCCCCTGCTCATCATCGTCATTCTGGTGCAGGGCCTCCTGTAATCAGTCAAAAATCAAGAGCCGTCCCCATGGGGCGGCTCTTTTCGTATCTGGTATTCCGCTATCTTAAGGCTCCTCTTACATCGGGAAGCGGCCAGCCGTATAAATGACGGCATGGCTGCCGGAACAAGCAAAACCGAGATGATCGCCCCATCTGCCGGTAGGAGAATAGACCAAACCTAACATACCCATCCAAAAGGAAAAGCCCCTCTCGGTGCTTCCTTTTCATAGGACGATCGCTTATGTCATTATCGGTGCCTCTTCCTTCGCGAATACCATCACACTCACGGTGTAGCACCCGTCGCCCGGCTGTGTCTCCATCTCACCGCCGTATTTCTTCACCACCCGGTTGATGATCCCCCGGCCGTTGCCGCGGGTCATCTTGCCCTGGTTCACGGCGGTGCCCTCGGCGCCCTTACCGCAGCTGTTGCGGCACAGGATGAAAAGCGCCCCATCCGCCGTCTGCATGGTTAGTCCTACCTGCTTTGGCTCAGCTGCCCCGGCCGCCGCTATGGCGTTATCCAGCAGATTGCTCACCAACGCCACCAGGTCATAGTCATCAAAGCCCGCCGTCCCCGCCGTCAGCTTTATGTCAAAGTTCGCCTCAATACCCGCCTTTTCACAGTCGGCGGCCTTATTCACCAGCAGCGCGTTCAGTATGGCGTTGCGGCAGTAGTGCAGGTTGATAAGCTTCGGCGCGGCCACCTCCTCGGCATACTGCTTCAGGTCGGTGCCCTCCGGGGCCCCGGCGGTCAGGCTGCGTATCACCGCCACATGGTTATTGATGTCATGCTGCATCTCCCGTATCTGCTTCTGCTGCTCCTCCAGCAGGGTATAGTAGCTCTGCTGCATCCGGGTGGCCTCCAGCTGGGCCCGCAGCGCGGCGTTCTCGTTCATCCGGCGGATCATCACAAACAGCGCCAGGTCGCCCAGCATCCCCGCCACCAGCGCCGCCACCCCATAGGGGTTAAAAATGGCCGTCTTGGTCTCATTGGCGTACAGCACCAGGGTAATAAAAAACAGAATAAACTGCGAAGCGGGGATCAGGATATACGCCATGATGTCCAAGCGGGCATTGCGGCTCTGCACATACCGTATCAGCCGGATGATCCCCCAGCAGAGCCCCACGATGATCAGCTCCGAGGCGGCAATGGAAGCGTTAAAGTACCACACGCCCCGCACATTATCCAGCAGGTAGTAGTACATATAGTCGGGGATCAGCCAGATCGCCAGGATATCCCCCAGCGCCATCCCCAGTATTTCTATTATCTTTTCCACAAAGAACAGCAGCAGCCGCATCGCGATGCTGCCGTCAAATACCGTAAACAGATAGACCAGCTGAAAGACAAAATACAGCGCCATCAGCAGGTAGAAAATAGGGATCGCGTTGTTGCCGGGTACTTCCCGCAGGTAGCTGATGATGACTAGCCCAATATACAGCAGCAGGGTGGCGCGGGTCAGGTTTTTCCGGCTTTGGTATTTCGGCTTGTAGGGGATAAACGCGTGGATAAACCACACAAATATAAATGTGATCAGATTATTGATGATGCCATACACCATGTTTCCAAAGAAATGCGATGTAAAAAACTGAATGATCGCTGTCATGCTTCTCTCTCCTCAATTCCGTTCTCTCTCACAGTTCGATATGGTGGTATTTACGGAACTGCTCCCGCACGGCAGGGTAGTAGCCGTGGCTGATGGGCACCACCGTCCCGTCCTTCATCAGGAAGCTCTCCCGCCGAAACACCGCCGCATGGTCCAGGCTCACCGCAAAGCTGTTGTGGCACCGCAGAAAGGCCGGGTCCCCCAGCCGTTCCAGCAGCTCCTCCAGTCCCAGGGCGGTGGTCACGCACTGCCCGTCCGCCAGGTACAGCTTGGTCACCCGCAGCCGCCGCTCCAGGTGGGAGATCTCCCGTTTTTCCAGTACCAGCTGGCCGCCCTTCTGCGGCAGCACCAGTTGGCCGTTTTCGGCCTCGGCCAGTGCGGTCATCGCCTTTTGCAGCGCCAGCGGCAGGTGCTTCTCCATCGTCGGCCGGTACACATAGTAGGTGTGCCGGGTGGCATAGGCGTCGGGGGCATAGTCCAGGTATCCCGTCAGGTAGATGATCTGGCAGGTGGGCAGCAGCCGGTTCAGCGCTTCTCCCACCGCTATGCCGTTCATCTCTCCCAGCTCAATATCCAGCACCGCCAGCTGGTAGCGGCAGTTCTCCTCCCGCACCGCGCGCAGCAGTGCTTCCCCGCTTTCAAATGGCGCAATCAGCGCCTCCTCAGCAAAATATTCCCGCAGTCGGGCGGCGGTCGATTCCCGCAGCTCTCTCTCATCATCGCATATCGCTATTTTTATCATCCCGTCGCCTCCACTCTTTTGTCAAATTATATCACACCTGTGCGAATTTTGGAAGAAAATATGACAGTATCTTACCTATTTATGCCCGCTGTCCCAAAGGGTCTTTCCCCTGCACCCCTTCTGTGTTACAATACCCTTGATAAGGGGTAAGGGAGCGGAGAAGAACGACTGGGCAGATGTCACCGCTCCGTTCCCATGCCGGCACCGCTTTCGGGCAGCGGGGCCGCCGCAGCCAAATTTAGAGAAAACATAGAAGATCGAAAGCGGCAGAGCCTCATTTTTGGGGTTCTGCCGCTTTCGTTTTTTGCGTTTTGGCCAAACTTTTCTCCCGCCGCTTGGTCATTTCGGCGAAGAAAAGAACAGCCCTATTTCGTCCTCAAAAAAATTTCCCGCCGTCTTCGGTGCCCTTTTGCCGTTTTTCTGTTGCAAAAACGCAACAACCCACCCCGATTTTTTCTTTTTATAGGGGGACCCCGCACAAATTGTCGGAAAAAATTTTGGAATTCTGCTAAAATCCGTGTGTTGCGCAAATGCATCACTGTTGCGATTACGCAACACAAATTATTTGCAAAAATGCAACAAAACAGTATAATAAAGCCAGCAAGCCCACTTATTTCTACAAAAGGGGAGGAACTCTCATGAACTGGCTCGATACCATCACCTACATCCTGTACGGCTGCGGCGTCCTTATCATCCTGCTGTTCGCCGTCAATCTCATCCTCGCCAAAAAGCGCGGGGAGGACTCCAAATGGGTGCGCCGGGCGCTGTATGTGGTGGCCTTCATCGCCGCCGTCCTCGGCGCCATCCGGGCCAAGGCCGTCTATTCCGAAACGGTTTTCTTCGCCGATCTGCTCGTGATCTTCTGCCTCATCGTTGCCTTCGTCCGCTCAGAAAAACCCCAGCAGCCCCCGGAGGACGACGACCAGCAGTAATTTTCACCCGCGCCAACCAAAAGCCTCCCTTGTGTAAAGGGAGGTGACACGGCGCAGCCGTGACGGAGGGATTGCCGAATACAAGTCATGGTTTAGTTTTATCTCGCCTATCGGCGTTGCCCCACCCCCAAGGCTCCCCTGTGTAAGGGGAGCTGGCACGGCGTAGCCGTGACTGAGGGGTTGATGACACAAATTATGCCAAAGTTTCCTTTCGCCTGTCGGCGGGGCGGAGCCTTTGCAAAAGGCTCCGCCCCGCCGACAGGCGGCCACCACCCCCCGCGGCGAGCGGCGCTTCCCAAGCCCTCCGCAAGGCTTTTATCTCCCCCGGACTGACGGATAAAAAATCGACCCGTCAGCTCCGCCACCGGCAGAACCTTCGGGTCGTTTGTTTTACAGGCTCACAGCTGGATCTTTCCCTCCTGCTCCTGGCTTTTCAGGTACCGTGCCTTTACAGCGCGGGAAAGAAGCGAGGCCAGCGTGCCGATGGTCCCCAGCAGCCCCAGCCACCCCAGGAACATGACCGCCGTGATCTCACCGGCCGGGTCGCCGCCGCGGCTCAGCAGCTCCATCCCGCCAAAGAGGACAAGGCACCCCGCCAGCACCAGCAGGAGCTTCCCCGGCTTGGTCGTGGCCTTGGCGGTGGAAAAGCCCACATCCAGCGTTACCAGCAGCAGAACGATGCACAGGATCGTCCCTTGAGAAAGCAGCGTGCGGATCAGGAACATATCATTTTTCCTCCGTCTTTTCGTGGGATTCTTCGGCCGCCGCGGGTGCGCTCTCCTGCTTCAGCTTTCGCGTCAGCGCCTCCAGCTCCTCCGGGCTCATGGAGCTGCGCAGCTGCTCCACCCGACGCTCCAGGTCCTTCTGGGCCTCGGCAGCCGCGGTTTTGGCCTGCTCTATGTTCTGCTTTTGGTACGCGCGCGCTAAACCATCCGCGTACGCGCGTCCCGTGGGCGCGGGCGCGACCGGGATCAAAGCTGTCAAACCGCAAAGCACCAGCACCAGCTTCAGGCAGGTGATGGCCGCCCCGTAGCTGGGATATTCGGTGTGCAGGGTGGAAAGGTATAGCGCCTTATAGTCGGCAAAGAAAATGACGGTAAGGACGCACCACACCAGGAAAAACCCGAACCCCAGAATGAGCTTTTTGTTGGTATCCAGCCCCCGGCGGTTGCAGAACAGAATGCCGCCGATGACCAGCAGCGCCAGCATCACCAGCTCCAGCAGCAGGAAGACGGGCCAGGTGGCAGGCCCCTGGGCCAGGTATCCCCGGCTCAGGATGAGATCTCCGATGACCACCGCCGCAAACAGCAGGAAGGCCGCAATAAACCGGGCGCGGGGAGCAGTACTTTTTTCCATCGTTGTCACCTCTTTCGCAGAATAAACGGCCCCAAAACGGCCGAAATTGTAAATTTTTTGTTAAAAATTGTGAAATATTAACCTCTCAGATGCAAAAAGGGGTCGATTTTGCCGTATTAGTGGGGGGAGTTTTTCGACCTTGGTTTCATCCACTGTGATTTCAGCCACAGTGTAGCATATGTTTTTTCCCTTGGCAAGTTTTTTCATCAAAACCGGCGATTCGCCGGCAGGGCGCAGGCCCTCTGGCAGCAAATAGAAACTGGGCGGCGGCATCCTGTCCCGCCCGCCAAAAAAGGAGGACCCACCATGGATTGGGCTATCAAAATCGGCTATGCGGTGATGGTTTTCGCCATCATCATGTGCTTCATCTTCAGCAAGCGCGGCGAAAAGGAAATGCGTCATATGGTTGACCGCTTCGCCCAGGCGTTCTGCAAGCTTTCCAACTATGTGCTGCCGGGCGGCAAAGCGCCTGCGGCCACACTTGCCGCCCGCAAAAAGGACGGGGTGATGCAGGCCCTGCCGGCCGCCGAGCAGCCGGAGGAGCTGCAAAAGCTGATGAAGCGGGGAACCGCCCGCCACCTGGCGGAGCTGTACGGCCAGATGGAGGAGGCCAGCGCCGAGCTGGTGTACCGCTGCCGCCGCCACCGCCGCAACCGGGAGCTTTTCGCCGATCCCATCCGGCAGATCTGCTACCTGACGAGTGTGTTCCTGGAGGGCTGCGCCGACCCCAAGACCATCAGCGACCAGAACCGGATCAATGCCTTCGAGAGCTTCTACACCGACCAGCTCAAGCACCGGGCCACCCTGCTCAAGAGGATCGCCGGTGAAAACGCCGAGCCGTTCCTGGAGCTGAACATGGACTACGACCTGGCCACCGTGGAGAAGATGGAGCTGGAGGCCAAGAAAAACCGCCGCAAGAATGAACAGGAGGCCGCCGCCCGCAGAAAACAGGAAAAGGCCGCCCAGCGCGAGATCAACCGCAACAAATAACGCCCGCAAAATTCCTCGCCCGGTAAAGCGGCCCCAAAGGGGAAACCGCAAGACCCATTGGGGTGCGGGGCCGGCTCCGGGGGAGCAATGGCCCGGCGGAAATGGGGGATTTGCGGCGGGCGCGCCGCAGCGGGGAGGGCTGCCCGTCAGGGTCAGCACGACAAAAGCG